>Ga0209589_1005136_pt1 | contig 22334 bp, 9 predicted proteins | sample CowpeawhiteBW_FD_187525 | JGI IMG/M metagenome (GOLD analysis project Ga0209589, IMG submission 187525) | Root nodule microbial communities of legume samples collected from California USA - Cow pea white BW (SPAdes) (version 2) | ecosystem: Host-associated > Plants > Roots > Nodule | place: USA...
TGGTAAAATGAAAAATGTGGTTGGACATGTACTAAATTAAACTACCATTACTCAACTGTAAAAGATGGAGAAGAGGAGAAAAGGGACCTGGACCAAGGGGAGAAGAAGGGTGTGTTGATGCGCGGCTCCGGAACGCTTTGGAGGAGAAAAGGAATGGTGTGTGGACGCTGTGTAGGAGAAGAGGAAGAAGAACGAGACTGTGTGCTTTTGGGGTGCAGAGAAGACTGTGTGCTTTTGGAGGTGCAAACACGCGGTAAAAAAGAGATGGAGTTACTCTTCATTTTTACCAGGGGCAAACATAGGAATAAAATTAGTTTTGGGGGTACTGAAGATTTTATTGGAGGTGTAGGGAGAAGCCCCCGTTTGCAATACTAGTAAGCTTGCGATTTTTTGTAAACGGCCTGGGCTCTGTACAAAAATCTGTTTCGGCCCAAATAACTGAAGAATTATACAAGCCAACTTTTTTATGATATTACATCTTTGTTTTCGAGCAATAACGAGTTTTAAAATCATACGAGAAAAATGGCCGAAAGTTGTGCCAAAAGCAGAATGTAACACTAATTGGTTGTCATAAAAGTACCCTCACTTTAAAAGGGTTTAAATATATTTTTATTCCAGAATTTTGGAATTAATTTATATTACAATTTTTGGATTAATTTAGTCTTTTATCTTTCAAAATACGTGAATTTAATCATTTTAATCAAATTTTTTTTAAGTTTATTTGACGTTTCAAGCATGTTTCATAATAATATTTGACTTAAAATAAAAAAAAAAATGTGTTAAACAGTATATACAACTCAAATACAATCCTACGCGTACGAAGCATCAAATAAACTTAACAATATTTGATTAAAAAAATTAAATCTACGTATTTCGAAATTGACTAATTCTAAAATTAACTAAAAGTCAAGGGACAAAAAACATATTTATGTCCGGTTTAAATTAACTTTGTTTATTATATCAAGTTTTATATTTTGGATTTAACATTTCAGGAAAAAAAAACATTTAATGGTCTTACCAATCTATGTCTTTTAAGACTTAACATCATCCAATAAATAAATAGAATTCTTTTTAATTAAAATGGCATTGAAACTCATAATAAAATGTTTTGTAATAAATTTAAGAAAAAAAAAGTCACTTGTGAAACTAATTGGGTTTCTTTAAGACATTACATACCAATTTTATTTTCTAATACCAAACTCAACAAGAGGAATCAATCTCATAGCCATACAAGAGTGCTTGTGATTTCATTGTTTTTAACATTTTTTTTTCTATTTTAATTTACTTTTATCTGAATTTGAAATATTACATAAATATTTATAGATGCCAGCCATAGATTTGAAAGCCACATACTATAACTCTCGATATAGATTTTATTAATTAAAAATATATGAGGTACTAAAAAAACAATTTTAAAATATTAAATTGTGTATTAAATTTAAATTATTTTTGTTTGAAAAGAAAGGGAATTCTAAACTTCAAATAATATCGTACATTCAAGATTATCATCAAATGGTCTCCGTTTTTCTCTTTAGTTGATCGAAAAGTATAAGATTACAAAACAATTTCATTTTTCCTGACCAAGTTATTAGAAGAATTCCATTTTACTTCAATTTAGATTCAGCATATTAAGAAAATAATTATTTCTATTAATTTAATATCCGTTGAACAATACTTAAATATCAAGCGGTGTTCAATTGATTTTTAGATATAACTCTTTCAATAAGATGATAAAAATAAGTCGATACATTTTTTTTATAGATATTGAAGCAAATATGTTTCATGGGAGAGAATGAGAAGTTAATTAATGGATGGCCATTTTGGTCGTTAAAAATACAAGGTAATACTTTAAATTATTAAAATTTCAAAGCAGGTTCCAAAATTGAAGACGACTTTAGTTCGTCCATTATTCGTGGTCAAATAACAACTTCAGGCAGCAAATTTTAGAACTTTAAAATTATATTTTTTATAAGTAAATAATTACATAGAATTTACATATATATATTTTTTTCAAATATTCCATTGTGTTATTATGTTCTATGAATAGAATTATAAATTTGATGCATAATTAATACGTTAGCTTTATTGTATTTACAAAATAATAATTAAAAATTCAATTAATTGAGTTACAATAAAATTATAATACTGATAATTTGAATTATATAATATTTATAAGAAGAATGTAAAGTTTTATAGTGGTTTTATTGTGACGTTGATAAAGTCCTCCAAGGAACCATTTGAGGTTTTCCAGTGATAACATTGTTTGCACATTTTGAAAGTAATGTCACTGTTAACCCTTTTGAGATATGTTACCCAAAATACCTCCAACCAACACATACCTCTCTCTTCAAACACTGGATTCCTTACCCAATTTATGGCTTCATCAAAACAAGGACACGGGGGAACCCAAAAGACTGTCAATTGGGCAGAAATTCTACTCATACAAAATGTTTTTTTTTTTTTACTGAATCCCAAAACTAAAAATTAAAGTAAAAGAAATGTTAGTAAGTTGGCAGTGAATTTATGTATGATAAATTAGATTGAAAGAATTTGATATAAATTAATGATAAAAAGTATGTTGGAACATGACCTAGATTTGAAGATAGAATGGTGTTTGGAAATGTATTTTGACCAAACCCAATCTTAAGTTTGAATAAGGGTGTGAGGAATGTGGTTTGAGTGGGTGAAGAAAGAAAAAGATAGAGATATGTTGTTGCATGCGCGTGGATGTTGAAATGAATGTGTGGGGGTAGTAGTAGAGAGGAAGAAGGGTTTTTAGAAAAGCGAGGGAGAATCGAATGGGAGTGTGGAAGCAAAGGGAAGGGAAGAGAAGCAGTGTAAACCGTTTATTAAGGATGACATGGCCACCGAGAAAAAGAAAAAATGGTGAGATAGAGATGGAAGTAGTTAAGTCGAGAATGCGTGTGAGGCTAAGGGGTGAGGTGTCAGAAGGTGAGAGAGGGAGTGTGTGGAGAGAGTGGGAGAATGCAGCACGTGGGTGGGGAATTTCTTTCCTTACAAAGAAAAAGGGAATGTGAAAGTGACTCAGAGAGAAACTGCTGCACCTTCCACTGCTCCTCAATAAGGGCCGTCAAATGCCCACAACATCTCTTTCATGTCGGATAACAGGACCAACCTTTTTTCTCCTTCTTCCTCATTTTCAAACTCCTCCTCGTCCTTTCTTTTCAAACAAACACCTTTATCCTTAATTAATTCATCAGCTCATAAAAAACCAGGTTTAATTGTTTCTTAGGAATCCCATCAGAACCTTCTTTCTCCCTTCCTCTGTTACTTTGGCCCTAGTTCACATCCACCACTCCTATAAATATTACTTGGATTATTCACTTTAATAATAATCTATGAAAATCAAAAGATAGCAAGTAGTCACACAATGGACTGCAGAAAGAAAGAGATGTCACAATCAGTCACTCACTCACTCACTCCTCATTGCCTTCCCTATGCCTTACTTCACCAACTCTACTACTCTTTCCGTCTGCATAAATAATAAAAAAATGCTTCTTAATGCACCTCATCATCGGGAACACCAACCATATCTCAATTATTGAACACACATTTCATTTCTCATCATGCTAAATAAATCTTCCTCACCAATTATTACTCTACTAAACTACTTATCCCTACTCCCAATAATATCCACTCCCACTCTCATCAACATCAATCCTAACCATATAACACTGTTTATTTTTCACACAAACACTCTCTCCCCATCCTTATCCATCACAACACTCCTTCTCATACTTATCCCTTTACAAATCAATACTTCTCTCATCACAATAATTATATGTTTCGTCAAATTACTTCTTTCACAGTACCTCATTTTTTTTCGATTTAATTGGAAGCTATTAGAAAAAATAAACTCTGAATTAATAAATAGTTTTATCGTTTTTGTTATGAGTGTCAAAAATAGGCTAAATTTAAGCGGAAAAAAAAATGTTGGTCGTAAATTGAAGTACTCTGAATTAGGCTTGAAAAGTGGAAGTGTGGTGGAGAACGTAGTGGTAGTGTTTTGTGAGTTACATGAAACGTATTTAGTTTTGGCAAACATTGATAGAAATGGTTGATGCCGAAACCCGAAAGGTCTTAATCTAAATCCGCATGGCCAAAATAGGTGTGCTGTTCAAACGGGAAAGCACTACAGTACCCGCTACTTATATTTGATGTAATCCGTAAAGTTTTGTTTCGATTACCGACTCAAAAAGGAAGCATGGAAGTCAAAAATAAAAGAAAAGAAAGAAACAAAAAAGTCGATGTTCATATTTTTTATTAATTTTTTTAGCATTATCTTGCCAATTATTATCATGGAATAAAAAAAATAAGTTGATGTTTAGATAATTTGTGGTGTTAGTATTATCTTTTAAGTATAAGGATAAAATAAAAAAAAATTAATAATTATGGAATTAATTTATACTTAAAATATAGTGAGAAAAAAAATTAATTATGTGTGTATCACATAGTTGATTATATTTTATTTATACATAGTTTTTCGGTTCCCCTTTTATAAAATTGCATGCACCTTTTTCTTTCTCCTGCAATGATTCATTTTTCTTTAAGCTAAAAAAACGTTCTTTTCTTTTAGATAAAGGATGGAGGAAAAAAGTTGTTAGACGTCAAATGAAAAACTTATTTTCTTAATCACAAAATACAGACAAAAGTAAAACCGACATCGTTTAAATTAAGAACTCAAAATAGGTTTTCTGTTAAAGTAAAAAGAAGAAAAAAAAACTCTAAAATCTTATATTACATTAAAATATATGCACAAAAAAATAATATAAACTCTAAATAATTCCTAAACAAATGAGTATTTGATATTTAACATATAAACATAATTTTTTATATATATTTATGTCTGGGATACTTTAGAACTCATTTAATTTAATTTAATTTATCGTGAATATTTGAAATAGAGTTAGAAGAAGTGTGATTATGATTAAAGGAAGAAAGTGATTGTGATATTCCTAAGGTTTTTCCATACGTCTCACGTTGGTGTTCTTTGACCAACCAAAATCTTCTTCCAACACGGTAGAAGAACTACGCTTTTGACAAGTTCCCAAGCATTACGTAAACCACCAAATAGCCTGCACAAAACTAGGGGCTCCTCGATTGCCCCACTATTTAACACCTAACCAATTACAATTTTTTCTACTATTAAAAAAATAAATTAGAGATACCACAATTAGCAAAAAAATTTCATTGTCTTTCGCTTCTAAAACTAAACATTATGTGGATAAATTCATTGATTTGACCTAATCTCGTTTCATATATTACCAAATTTTAATACGGTCAAATTGAATTTATTAAACGTCATTGTCAAATCAAAATGTTGAATCAGGTAATGACAAAAATAAATAAATTCCAAGTAGTTATATAATATTTGTGTTAAAACAAGAAGATAGAAATATATGATTGATTTTGTCTTACATTGATAGTATAATTTGTTTGTCTTAGAGAATAAGATAAATGTCTAACACAATAATTTTGGTCAAACGGAATTTATTATATTGGCCTCCTGGTGAATATATTTTAAGGATCTTTGTTGTGTTATTGATAACAAATTATCTTTGTTTCAGCCCATTTGTCTTTATGAATAAGACATTTTCCTGACTTATTTATTCGAAGCTCGTTCTTGAAAGGTCAGCCATGTTGGTTGTCGAGTATTATGAACACTGTACGTACGCTATAATAATGCATCCAACAAAACTTGTCTTGCTCCATTTTATACTCAAACATCTACATAAGAATAATAAATACCGAATTTTCCATTCGTTAATTTACTTTAGGGTAATTTGTTTTCTTCTCTTTTTTGAGTCTCTATTTTTAAGTCCTTTCCCTCTTTCTTTCACCCTTCTCTTTTCTCTTCTTTGGGTTTGTATTTGTATGAACCGTACGTACTAGACTGTACTTCAATTTTTAGTGCTTCATTGAAGAGACACTCACGGTTGAATGTTTTGTAATTTAATTATTACATTTTGACTACCATTAATGTCAATATCAATATATATATATAAAAGCTGGTTTATGCCTTTTGCTGTGCCAAAATTGGTGTAAATAAAATGCAACCGCACGCTGATTTATTAATAATTTGAATTAAAATTAAAATAATTTATCTACAATTATTAATTATTAACCAACCTTTGTCGTATTTCTCTAATTAGTTCTTTACACACGAGTTAATACATGATATAGTATATGCAATTTATTTATTTATATATCATATTAATTGTCGTGTCAAAAAAGAATTAAAATAGCAAGGAAATAGATACACAAAGGGATAAATAATTTTAGGTCTTCCGTTATACCCTCTGAAATATAATTTTTATAAACTTGTTACTGTATTCTGCTTTTACTTTTTTCTTGAGATCCAATATTAAATTATATCGTAGGAATTATTCTCATTACTATGTTTGTTTTACTTCAACAAATAGAATATAAATGTTTTATTTATTATATTTATAAAAGTATTGAACTATATGGAAATTGGAGGCATAAGAGTCTAAACTTCAAATAATCTCCTCCTTTTTCCTTTAAAAAAGTTTAAAAGAAGCAAGTATCTCAAACCTAAGTGAGTTATTGAGACTCGATTTGATGATTATGACACCAACATATTGAACTAAAGAGACTCATGTCACAAGTTTAGAAAAAGGAGAATGCTAATCAGTGTCATAAGGAAATTTGAATTTTCTGTTGATTTTTTTGTGTTGTTCATCTACTGTGTCTTCATAATACACTGATTATCACTAATTTTAATATTTTAAAATATATTAAAAAGATATTTAAAATACCAAAAAAGTGTATTTTTAATGATTAGCAGAGGACAACACAAAAAAAATCAATAAAGAATATGGACTCGTCATAAGGGCACCAGTTAAGGATAATTAATTTGTATTGATTTCTCCATTTTTGTATTGAAAGTTGAAATAATTAAATACATTAATTAAGATAGTATAAATGCATATAACAAATTTTATAAGGACAAAAATACCATTTTTAAAGTTTTAGACAATAACATACAGAAAAATGATTTTGAAATTTTTAAGGTCACTACTAATATATATATATATATATATATATATATATATATATATATATATATATATATATATATATATATATATACATATATATATATATATATATATATATATATATATTTATAAATTTTTTAGATCTTTAAGACTATTTTTCTTTTACCGATTGTTCTATTGGTTTAAACTTCCTTATATTTAATTATATTTAATTTTAACAACATTAAAACATAATTTTTTACTATTTAATTAATTTTTAACTTTTATTGATAAACATTAAATAAAATATGAAACACATATATATAATAATTATTGACAGTTTTATTTTTTAAATAAAATAAAATTACATTAGTGATGATTAGGTATGTTCAATTTAATATTATACTTACTCATGTATTTTTTATATAATTTAATACATATTAATTACTTTATCGGTGTCACCCTTTAGAAATACCCTTAGAAAAATCCGGTTATCCAAATTATGTTTACCACCACTAACTAATTACAACTTAGTTTATTCTAAGAATTGATGCAGGCTTCAATTGTTGTTTTTATTGACACATTTAATGCAGATGAAATCAAACATATATGTCTAGACACTAAACACCTAAATGACAGATGTTGAATCCAGCTGTCAAACAAACAATTAGGATCCAAATTTAATACTTAAGACTTCCTCTTTCCTCCATATGGCTACGCTCCTAACTTAGATTATGACTACCCCATGGATTAATTTTAATTATTCCATATGAATTTTCAGCACCTTTTTTAACTTCTACACAACATAAATTATATAATTTTGTCTTTACTTTTTGAAGTTTAAGTCAAACGCTTGTCTTTCTTCGTCGAGTTATACCACCAAGAAGAAACACGATGTCTATACGTGTAACTCTCTGCTTTGAAAGCTTCATAACAAATTTCAGAACTAAATAATCTACGGCCCAACATAGGATACCTCATTTTTTTTTTCTTGTATGTTTTTTAACAATGAAACCATTAGTAACTCTTGTTTGAATAAAAATATTATCAAAGTAAATATTAGTTTTTAATAATAAAAAAAAAGTACAATCAGGATCGTATTATACCTCACAATTAATTAGGTTCAGTATCCATCTAATAATCAATTTTTTTTGTACGTGTTTTAAGTAATGATAAAAACATCCAACAACATTTTTTCAGTATTTAGTATTTAATTATATAACCAAACAGAGTATTGATCGGTTAGAACATTGTTATGTCAGTATTTTTAGTTGCAAAATGTGACGTGTTAAGGGTCGTTAGAATTTGGAAGTTCCTAGGTCGAACTTTTTTAATGTCATAATAAACTTTTCAGTGGTGTTTACTAAGAAATGTTACGTTAGTGTTAAATTGAAGGCGATGTGCATTCAGAAAGACATAAAACTTAATTGATTTCTGATTATTAGAAGTGAGACGGCCGAATCTCAGTAAAATACTTCATCTCACAATTATGAAATGCTTTACTTTTATATAATATTTATACAAACATTGGAGTATGTGATATTTAAGTTAAAAAGTTAAATATCTTACAATTGACGTAAAATTTAACTAAATATATACATTTACCATGTGATGATTGTCATTATAAAATAATCTACCGTGTAAACATATCATACATATTATAAAAGAAAACTTCTCAAGAATTTTTTCTGATACTATGTTAGTTTTTTATAAAATACAAGTGAGAGAAACTAAAAAAATAAATACATACTTGATTTTGATTGAAAGTATGAGGATAAGAGTTTGTATACCAATTTATTAAAAATTTATCCAATATATAAATTACAATATCTCATTATACAAAGGAAAAAATAAAATCTAATGTGTATCATTATCAAACAAACTATCTAACTATTTGATAATAATAGAAGAGAATAAAAAATATGATATCTTTATCAATCAAATTAAAGTCATAAATGTATGATATATTTATCATGGTAAAAGTAAAATAGAATCAAATATATGATATTTCTATCGCTATCAATAAAACTAAAACAAGAGGATATATTATATATTTATCACAATAAAATATTTTTTTCTATTTATAAGCATTGTATTTTGAGAATAAATATTCAAACTCAATTTATAAAGGCTATTTTTTATTTTAGTTATCTTTTAGATTCATAGATTTCATATAACAAATTAAACCATTAATTTTTTTTATCCCTATAAAAGTATTGTTTTAATTTTGTAATTTTAATTAATATGATATTTTTAAATAAATTAAAAAATATTATTTTATTAAAATATAAGGATGTATATTTTTCATTTGCTAAACATATATGGAAACTAAAGACTAATAGTTAAGGACTCATTTAGCATTGAAGAAATGGTACATATATAAGCAATAAAACAGAATTAAACATTTATCTCGTATTATAATCTGTACTATATTTATTATTATTACGGGAAAAAAACAATGATACGATAGGATCTAAATTATATTAAAACTAGGGTAAACACAGGCGCTATTGCACCTGTATGTTTAGGGTAAATAATTTAGGATTTAGGGTTTAGGAAAGAATAATCATTGATAATTAAAAAAGAAGAGAAGAAGCAAAAAATATCCGATTTTGTAAGAAGTTTATAGAAGTAACGGTCAATTTTAAAAATTTAATAAATTATTATATTTAAAGGATAAAATTTATATTTTGAAATGTGGACACAAAAAGAGGAATCTCCTTTAAATATGGTTATAGATGATAAAATAACCGTTTTGTTAAAAGAAAAGAAGTTTTTGAAAGATTTTTGCTATATATCATTAAATATAATGCTATAATTTCTAGTGACGTGTTTTTTATCCATAAAAATGTATACGTTTTTTATTAATAAAAAAATATAATAATTCTCTTACAATTTAAAAAAGTTCGTTGTTATTCACCTGTCACTATATGTTTGTTAATTCATTCAATCCGGGTACAAACACAAATGTGGAAAACGTGAATGATTTTATATATATTAAGGCTCTCACTCATTTTAATTGTGGTCTTTTTGTAAATGGCCTGGAAAGTTTGGTCGACCCACATTCAAAATTCAAGGACATGAACATGATAAATAGTGTGCTTGGTTTAATGTTCATAATCTCAACATTTTAGATGTAAAACAAGTTAAAAACTTTTTAAATTCATTTTAATTAAAATATAGTTTATGGATTTATTTTTAACTTGATTAAGGTAAAATCCTATTATTATTTTTACATAGATTGCCTCTAGTATGACCAATCAATAAGTTATTAATTTATTTAACTAATTTATGAGATAAATTGTCCGATATAAAAGTTTTTCATTTAGAATTTATTCATTATATTTGTTAATTTTTTATTATTGTTATTTATTTTATTTTAATATATGTATTATCTTACATATATATAACTATTAGATTAATTTTAATACATAATGAGTTTTTTTATTAACTCAAATAAAAAAATTATCATTAAAAATAATAAATATTTCATTACATAATACAATGTTAAAATTAGACATAACAAAAATGATACAAAGCAAATTCAATGTACCATAGGTTGAATTAAAAAAAAATTGAAAAAAAAATTAAAAAGAATTTGTATCAAATAGTTTAACTTATGTATATAAAAAAATTTGCCAGATAAGAAAAATGCATATGTATTTTTCAAAAACAAATAATAACTCATTTACATGAAAATAACTTATTATACATTTTTTCAAAAAATAAAATGCAAAAAAAGTAACTATAGTTTAATTATTAAAATATATAAATTTATAATTATATAATAATACATTTGTCCTTAGAAACTCAAATTTTATGTACTTATATTTTTTTCTTTTAATTTATATCTGCTAACTAGTTTATGAGTTAGTTTACTAAATATTTTTAATCTAAAATATTAGCTTATCAGCTTACAATTTATAAACAATAAATTATTAACTATAAATTTATATGTTGAGATGAGAGTTTATTAACTATATAAAAAACTTATTTAATAAAAATTAAATTATAAAATAACAATCAGTTTATTACATAGTTTTACAAAAACAGAACCGTAAGAATGGTCTTAAACTATATTATCCTACTATATCTAACTATCATGGTTAAAATAAATTTAATATTTTAAATTATTATTTTTTTTATTCGTGTGAGAGTAAAGGATAATAGATTTTTTTCAACGTGGCTCCTTATAAATTTTGTTTAGGTGAAACAACTTTTTGGAAAAATTTCCGTTGATGGTGCTTACTTATACAAATGTCACTCAGCACAATATGTTTATTATAAAACTATTTACCTTATAAAAAATATTCCAATAAATATTTATGTAAAATACGTAAATTTATGTGATATATCTATAATGGTTAAATGTAAGTGATAATTTAACTTTTTCAAAAATAACCTATTTAACTAAAAATATAAAACACAATCATTACAAGATTATTTTAATTATTCACAAAATTTTATTAAAAAATAAATCCAACGATAAATTAAATTTATTTTATTGATGAATTTTATTGAAAAATATTATAATAACTACAAATAAAATATTCTTTGATAATAAATTTATCAATAAAATTTATAATTGATAATTTACGATTTTTATTATTGATGAATTTTTATCGCATTAAAAAGTATAACAAATTTTGTATCAAGTTAAAAATAATGAGAAAGAAGATGAAAAGGAGAAGTGAATATCAATAACAATAGCGAGGATAACATAATAGGCAAAATTAGAAGAAGAAAAAATTAGAAAAGAAAAAGTAAAAGGAAGAAGAAAAATAAATAAAGATAACCCATGATAAATACATGTTTATTGTAATTATATTAATTGTTGTAAATGTCTTACACATTTTGTATTTCTTTTTTAAATGTAATAAAATCTCTATTAATAGCTTAGTTATTATTTTTCAAAATTTGGACACGAAATCTTTATTTAGAATTAAAATATGAAAACTTTTATCAATCATATCATATTACATCAATATACAAAAATTTATTTTATAATAACAAAATTAATAATAGATTGCGTTTAGTATCGGTTGTATGCATTAGTTGTAGCGTAAAATGTGAGGAGAGCCTTGATAATATTTTATGGATAAAAGTATTATTTTAATATAGATTATAACTATCTAAATTTACAAAATTAATAATAAGAAAGTTATGGATAAAAAATTACTTTAGTAAATTTTATTGTCTGGCTTGGACTTCAAGAAAGGTGGCTATATATCTTGTCAGGTGGACAGGTGAAAAGCTAGATGTAAAAAAATGTGTTTGGAAGTTGCCCTACTTTTCATCGAGATATATGCACAAGTAACTAAAAAAACACAAAAACTCTAACTCTCATTAGACAATTACTTAATCATTTAATATTATTATGATTATTACAGAAACACACATACACCTATTTATTTGTATTTTTTAAGATTTTGAAAGAGAAAATTAAAATAATACTATTTTTTAAAGAAAATTGAAAATAATAATAAAAGTATAGAAATATTAATGTAAAAACTATAAATTTAATTAAAAAAATAAAATTCATGATAGTTTTAAAAAAATTCAATATAATGATTATTATTAAAATGTTAGTTAACAATATTATAAAGTTAAAATTAAAATTATGAAATATGTAAAAAAAAAAAATCCTATTATATATGTATACGTATGAATAGATAAATTAGTAAATTGTTATTTTAGTGATTAAAGTACGATTTTTGTTTCTAGAATAGGGATAGGATGACATTCTTTAAAAGTTATATTACGATCTAAGATTATTTTTATTTAGTAATTTAATTGAAGATTTTATTATTATATAGATTTCTTGAATGGATGGAAATTGGACTGAGTTGTGAAAAGTATTTTTTTTTCTTTTTTTTTTCTTGTTATAAATGCTAACGAGAAGGAGAGCTTGTGAGTCAGATTACCTCTATAAATAGTTCGTAAGGCCTCTTCCTCATTCATGCATCATTAGCATTCACCACTACTCACTCTTTTCCCCATCTAAAACCTCACCCTGTTCTGCTTCTCTTTTTTCATAGTAACAAGCGAACAAGAACCATGGTTGTTCTGTCTCAGCCAGCATTGAACCAGTTTCTCCTTCTGAAACCATGCAAGTCCACGCCCTTGTTCACGGGGATTCCTGTGGTCGACCTCACGCACCCCGATGCCAAGAACCTCATAGTGGAGGCCTGTAGGGACTACGGCTTCTTCAAGCTCGTGAACCATGGTGTTCCATTGGAGTTAGTGGCTAATTTAGAAAACGAAGCCCTCAGCTTCTTCAAAAAACCTCAGTCCGAGAAAGACAGGGCTGGTCCCCCCGACCCTTTCGGCTACGGTAGCAAGAGGATTGGCCCAAACGGCGATGTCGGTTGGATCGAATACCTCCTCCTCAACACCAACCCTGACGTCATCTCACCCAAATCACTCTCCATTTTTCGAGAAAATCCTCATCATTTCAGGTAAAACAGAGTCCCCTGTTTTTCTTCTCTCCTGAAAACACCCTACTCACACGCGTTCATCACTTATACAATCAATTAATCCTAAACCCAACATTTTAAAACAGAATCAAAGCATAGTTCACCTGTCGGGTCTCTCTGATTTTTATCAGATCACTGGCAAATTTGAACATTTGAAATGGAGTGTGTTTAGTTTGTAGTTAAAAGCTTGCAAACTAACTTTCAATGTAAAAACAGAAAATTCTACTCCTTTTTGCTTTGTTGTTTTGAAAAGTTTCGACATTTGTAGCAGAAGGTAACTTCTGGGCCGCAATAGACCCAAATCTAAAATTTGAAGAAAGACATGACATTTTGTGATGATGTGTGTTGTGGCACTTTTCAGGGCGGTGGTGGAGAACTACATTACGGCGGTGAAGAAGATGTGCTATGTGGTGTTGGAATTGATGGCGGAGGGGTTGGGGATAGCGCAGAGGAATAGCTTCAGCAGGTTGCTGAAGGATGAGAAAAGTGATTCTTGCTTCAGGATGAACCACTACCCGCCGTGCCCCGAGGTGCCAGCACTGAACCGGAATTTGGTTGGGTTTGGGGAGCACACAGACCCACAGATAATTTCTGTCTTAAGATCTAACAGCACATCAGGCTTGCAAATCTGTCTCACAGATGGCACTTGGGTTTCAGTCCCACCTGATCAGACTTCCTTTTTCATCAATGTTGGTGATGCTCTACAGGTACCATTAATGCCTCTCTACTTCTTCACCATTCCGTAACCTCATTTATCATCGTAAACATATATTTTTTTTAGTTGAATTAAAGTTTGGATAAGATCGGAGGGATTTGAATGTTTTAATTGTGATGATCTGATGCCTGCCCTGTTTATTTGTTTACTCGAACTGTTTGAATATCTGAGTGACGTGTCGCGAAAAGGGTCACTTATCCTTGGTAAAGAAAACTAGAAAAGACATTCCGACAAGCATATTCATGAGATGATTTATTTATTTATTTATTTATGTGGGTATGTGTGACGAAATGTTGTGAAACTGAATTGATACAGGTAATGACTAATGGGAGGTTTAAAAGTGTAAAGCATAGGGTTTTGGCTGACACAACGAAGTCAAGGTTATCAATGATCTACTTTGGAGGACCAGCGCTGAGTGAAAAGATAGCACCTTTACCTTCAGTGATGTTAAAAGGAGAGGAGAGTTTGTACAAAGAGTTCACATGGTTGGAATACAAGAAGGCTGCGTACACTTCAAGGCTAGCTGATAATAGGCTCGCCCCTTTCCAGAAATCTGCTGCCGATTAAGCAAACACACCCCGAAAATTCTACTCATTTTTCGCACGTGTTATTACCCCACTTTTCTTTCTCTCTTTTTTTTTTTTTTTCTATTTTCTTTTTTCTTTTCTCGTGTGTCTGTCTAGCTTTCAAACACTTGACTCTACTTGACATATATAGAAAATGAATAGGTTAAGATGTTTATCATTTTCTTTTTCTTGTTTCATCTAAATGTAACAGTCAGTCACTACTACTACTACTTCCCTTTCTCAATGGAACGCAACTCTAGTTACATCTTTTTCTATTCCTTTTGCGGTGCACTCTACCAGAAATCAAGATAATCATCCATACTTTTATTTTTCCTTTTTTTACTCTTTTAAGAATTAAATTATATATTTTTAATAAAAAGAATTATATATAAAGAGAGAGGTTGAGGTTGAAGGCATCATGATGTCCACATTCTCGTACTTGGGTTTTTCACCTTTACTTAGGTCTGAGAAGGTAGCTCGTAAAGAGTAGGATCTGTAGCACATTGACGCGCAATCGACCAAACACTGAACCGTGTAGTGAATAGGCATGGATAGATGCACCTTGCTGGCTTCCTTTCGGCCACTATCTTTACGTTTGTGTTTCGCGCTTTAAATTCACAAACCATCTGACATAATTAAAAAAGGACAACCTATGAGGGTTTATGAATGAAGCAAAACAACATTGCATTTTAACCAGGCACGCATGATTTTCTATGGCAAAAAAATAAAAATGGATTTCGGTTCAAGCTTTGATTCAGAGCAGTTTCGTGGTAGATGAACATACAGGTGAAGTTGGATGAGATTTCCTACACGTAATTTTTCTTCTCACCAAGGACTTTGATTTAAGCCCTCTCATTTATTTTAATTGTACATCAATGATTTTGACTTCGTCTTCATCTACAGCACTAAATTCAGGAACATACACATTACACCACCAAGTCACTAAATTCAGTCTTTTTAATGAGTTTTTCTTGAAAAGTTCATCATGGCATCGATGATGCGTACTCAAACGAGGTATAACATAGATGAAAAATCTTAGATGTAGAAATTTTTTGCATAGAAAATCTTCTTGCAAAAATTTTAGGCAAATGTGACTCATTCACATTGGTATTAGAAAGGCGTATTAATAAAACTTTTTAAGTTGATATCAATAATTGTGACAAACGAAAAATTACCATTAACTAAAATAACTATAATTAATATCAATTGACAATCATTTTGACAAAATAATTTTAACCAATAATAAAAGAAACTAAAACCTTATATTTTAAATTGTTAAATATTATCTAAAATTAAAATAAATTTTGTTAGAAAATTTCTGATAATTTAGTAGTTGTTAGAAAATTTCTGACAAAAAAAATTAACAATGATCAGAAAACCTTTTTGCAATTCAAAACTTCAAAAAAAGAAAAACTTTTAGTTGCTAGAGAAATAGCTAACTTTTGTGTGTGGCTATTTTACGTCATCAATTTTAGTTTTGCATGGGTGGTATTAGAACACCTAGAGTTTAGAAGTTATGTTAAAATTGACACCATTTCTCCTGAACAATATATATTGTTCATAAATAACATGTATTATATAATTATTTTTTTAATAGAATTTTATATATTAATTTATAAAAGTTATAAAATTGGTTTGATATTAATCGGAAAAAAAAATTGTGAATTCAACCGGATAAAAAAAATTATAAATTTGAGATAACGACAAACTTATAAGAAAATAAAAAGAAAGGTTGTGAGTTCATAACAATCCTGGTAAAAAAATTATAACGTAAATTTTTAACGGGTCTAGAATTTTGATATAGCAACATATGTACAAAGAAAGAAGACCTAAATAAATAATCTGTATATGTGAATTGCACAATACCTAAAGTTTGTTTTTGATATAAATATGGTAGGAAATGGAGAAAGAAGATTGATAGCAATATGATTTAAGTGACGGTGGCAACAATAATGATGAGTATAGCGTAGTTGTGATGTTGGAACTAAATATAGAAATATCTTATTGATTTAATGAACGTTGTATGGTGTTTCTGAACATATATAGTGACCTGGGAAATTCGGGCACTACTTTGTTATAAATGTTTATAAATATACACTTGATTAATAGGTCCTATCTCCATGACTGCATTCAGAGTATTCATACCCATGACATCTCATATGGCTTCAACTGATAGTGATATCACGGTCATCACCACAAACAATGAAAACAAAGCATTTGGGACGTGTCGTGTCAATTACCAAAGTTGACTCTGTTGCTACTTAGCTTCGATAAAACCCTAATCAAATCGTCAATACACTCAAGTGGGTCATTCATTCAAATTCTAGTTTTCAATTATATAAAGTTTTTTATAAAGCCAAAAAACAATTCAAAGACAACATTTTTATTCAAGTCAAATATCGATCCACATAAACAAGGATAAAAATAATAATATTATAACTATATTTGCATATGAATACAATGCTACATACTAATCCACTTAATTTTCCCCTGCTCAAGAAGAATTTCACATTTTTATTATCAGCAAGAAAATCTTGAAGTGTTCTAATACGTATATAAACCAAAAGTTAACACATGTGATGATTTTATTATACTACACAGAAATATAAATACTTAATTTTAATTCTCTCTTATATCTTCCAAAGTTACTCACATTAAGACAAAGTAACGATAAAAATAAGATTGGCAAAACAATGCAATCTGATTAACTAGTGATTCACTGAAAATAACGCGGACCTACTATGTTACATGACAGATCAGACTACTACTTTATTTATTTATTTATTTATATATGTATGTATATATTAAAAAAACTATTTAACATTTTTTTTATTTCATTAATTAATGTTAATAACACGATAAATTAAAATAATTATTACATTTATATATTAAATAATTAATCAATTGTAAATAATAACTAAAATTTAATTTATAAACATGAATAATTTAAATCGGAATCAATACCCACCTTATTACCTCTAGATAATATTATAATAAAAAAACAACGTGGTTCTAGCAGAAATTAATATCAGATTCAACTCCTATTCTCTCCTTTCTTATGTTCCAAGATGAAGTTTATAAAAATTTCCTAACGTGGGATAGCAATGAAAAAAGCTGTGGTTTAGGCAATAAAATGTTTAAAACTTTGAAAAAAAGTATTAAATTTTGTGAAAAATTTAAAAGCAGTGTTAATATTTGCGATTATTTATAGAAAAATATCTTGGAAGAAAACGTGTATGAATTGTTAAATTTGAAATGGAACTTTTAGTACACACATGACACAATATCTATCTACAGATTATGTGGGGAACTTGGTGGATACCGCGTAGTGCAGGAATGGTATCTTATTAAAGTTTTGTTTTACTTTTTGTTATTAATTTCCAAGGTTTCCTTCAACTGCAGCAGCGTTTATTGATTTATTTGCTTCCTTCTGAATAGAATATGAAAGCTAGCGCATGTTTTCACCACTCATACCCCACTTTTCGCACGCACAAACCTAGTAGAACTTTCCAACAAACACATGCATCAGAGAATAAATACAATGTGACCCATCAAATTTTTAACTTTTAATTAAAATTGGATATATGTAGTACATTATTTTTCATCATTCATGTTATGTTCAATATTTAAAAACTTCCAATACCATACTTGGCCCACTCTGGATCACAAACATAAAATGATAAATGTTTAATTTTCATTTTATAGACTGATCATGAGTTAAGTTGGATTTTTTTTAATTATATCAAAATTTTTCATAATTTATTTTAAAAATCTGATCATGTAGATTTAATTATTTTATATCTAAATTGTTTTGAATTTATTCAGTTTTGACAATTTTTGTATAAAGACATAATTTTATGAGGGTGAGCTTGAATAAAGATTTATGTTAGAGCAAAAAAAAAATTGAGTTGGGTGGGTAGCTTGAATAGTACTTGTATAGTGTGGAATGGTCAACAGAAGTAGAGTGAGATAAGTGTTGTACATGGTCAACGACATTTGTACTATTGAAGCAACTTCGTGTGCTATTCTTTTCATTTGCACATGCAATGTCTATAAAGGTAAATTGCGGTTGACAACAATTGCAAATGAAAATGCTCCTCTGAACTAGGTTTTCCCATATTATATTACTTTCAATTTTTGTCAAAATATTCTTTGATTGCAAGAGAAGAACAGAGAAAGGAAACCTGGTATCACAAAAATAACTTTATATATAAATTAATGACTAACGTGTGTGAACTTCATAGAACGATTTTTCAAAGATCTTTTCTGTTAATAATCAAATAATATTAAAATGTATATGACTTCCATAAACCAAACACTTCTAGAAAAAGCATATTTCTTTAAAAACTTCAACTCTTTACATACTGTTTCAACACAGGCAAAAGTATAGATGCATGTAAGAAAATATATTATCTTTTAATTTGTTTCATGTGGAATGAAATTCATCTTAATTCTTCTTTAAAATCCATGGTTTTTTTCGAACTAAAATGTATATAGAAAAAACATTATCATTATAATTATCGTGTTACTTCATTTATTGTTACTAGTGTCATTATAGTTCCAAAAGAATTCAGAAGATTTTGTCACTTTATGGCAAGCTAGTGGTTCGTAGAATTAGTTATTGCATAATAATATCATTTTCCTAGGAATAGCAGTTGCATGTATTTTATTTATTGAAAAATATTGTTTTTAAAATATCCGTAATTATATTTATTGATGATGAAATTTAGATTTAAAAATTACTTTTTTAAATAGTAATGTTAAATTATGATTGAGGTAGTTAAAACTTATTTATATTTAAGTTTGTCAAACATGTACGTTTTTTAATTTAAGCCGAGATATTTTGTTAAGAAAAAAAATTGAAGACAAGACCAATAAGTGATAAATTCTTATTCCCATATTGTTCACATGTTCTCTGAAATTTATTCTAAGTTACTGTTCAAACAAAATGGTCGTTGTCACATTACTGCACATCTGTTTAATAAAAAAAAATAAAAGTAAAATAAGAATAAATTAACTGACTCATTGCTTAGACATTTTAAGTTTATACAATAATGTATTTCCATATTCAACGGCCGACCTCGCTGATCGTGGATCCTCTCATTTTTTTAAATTATTACAAAATATTTGGAAAAAAATTATTTTGTTTCCTCTGATTTCTTAATTTAATCTTCCCTAATTTTGTTTGGTTTATTTATTTCAAAGATTGATATCCAAATAATTTTTAATTAAAATATGAAAATAAAACTCTAAATTTTTAATTATCAAATTAAATTAAAAGAATCATTTATTACTTTGAATTACTCCTATTAACTTAGGGTTTTAAGTCTGTCAGTATTCATATTAATTATTTATTTAGGGTTGTTAAAATAGTTTTATGTAACTTGATTTTGTCAAGTTATTTGTAATTGTGCGTGGAATTGTTTTTCTCAACAGAATGTTTAAAAAAAATATTTTTCTATTGGTTGTCATTACAAACAATCCATCTAAACATAATTTTCCAATTTTATTTAGTGAGAAATAATATAAAAAAACTTTAAATTTATTGGAATTATAATTAATATAAAAATTGAACTTTCTAAACCGACTAAGTCTGTGTAAAAAGTATTCATATATCCTCCAAATCAATCTAAAAAGTTAAAAGTAACCTTTCTTAACAGTTTGTTTTACAACGTCGAAATATTCGATCTTATATTGCTTATACGAACAATTTTGATATAAACTGATTAGATTTTATAAATATTCTATATAACTGAATATATTCTTAATTCTTTTATAAGGATCGAAGAATTTTGTAAATTCAAGATTTCTATTCATTCAATTCTTTTCATTATTTATTACACTTATAGAAATCTTGAATTCTTTTACTAATTTGAGGATCAGATAATTTTTTAATCAGTAAATCTTTCCTCCAACCTCGTCAACAACTCAACAACAAATTATTCGATTATCAAATTTTCTAAAATTTTCTTCGCTCCCACCCGGAATATTCATAATCTTGCAAGCTCAACATCTATTAATCTAAAAATAATTGTTTAAAATTTTTATGAATTGATATCACCATCTCAAAAATTGTAGTAATAAGTGATAAAAAATTGTGTTTAATGCAATTTTTAAACTAACCTAGACCACCCTAGATCACCAAAATTAATTTGATACATGGTCAATATATTTAAACACTAACAAGGATAACTCACAAATTTTGATCAGGAGTTGGGTATTCAAGTGTGAGTCTAAGTCAAATATTGAATAAAAATGAAAAAGTTGAGCACCATATGAGTATGAAAGCCCATAAACTCATTGCCTTAAGATTTTAGGTTGAGAGTGGTGTCAATCTCTCATGTGTGGGTTAGACTCATGTCTCATTGGTGTTAAATCTCCTGAGTGATCCTCTCTCGAAAGACCCAACAGTGGTATCAGAATCTAGTTCGTGTGGTGATTGGCTTAGACGGGTCCATATGTATCAAAAGTCTTCCTGACAATGTGTCAGGTAAAGGTACTCGTGACTTAAAATGCTTCGGCTACAAGTATTAATGTGAAAAGACTCACATTTAAGGGAAAGATTGTTAGGAATCCAAGTCCTATATTAAGTAAAAATGAGAAAGTTAAAAATTATATAAAGATGAAGACCCATACACCCAACAGTGGTATCACTGTAAGTCAAGTAAGATACCAAAAAGTGATACTCTAGTTAACTTGAGAGGAAAGTTTTGGATTAAGAGTTAATTTAATACCTTAAGTGCGAGTTGAGCTCATTCTTATTCTCGAAAGACAACAATAAAATTATTAGAGTAAATTGTTAGCACTCTTGTGTTTTATCATAATATTTTAATAGAAATGTATTTTTTTAAAAGGATTTTAATTATATGAAATATAAAACAAAACTTAGCATATTAAACAAATATATCATATACATTTCCTATTATAACATTAACTTTAAGGCAGAGAAAAACTTTTTTTAAAAATTTTGACTCGATTAGTTTTTTTTTTCGGAAGTCAATGTAAACAATTAGAATATGAGTATATATATATATATATATATATATATATATATATATATATATATATATATATATATATATATATATATATCATACCGTCTCTTCGTTTGGGTGGCATATATTCACAAAAGCTTGTATGTGAAGTTACATAACTTAATCTAAAGAGTGAGGTCCCCACAGCAATTATGTTGTAGCTCTTGATGAACACGAATATTAGTGTCTAACATCCTAAATAAAGAAACTAAGGGTTCATGCATGTGCCACTGCTTTTAAGCAAAAAGAAACCCAGGTTTTACTTTCAAAAGTATAATATTCTTCGTGGGAGAGAAGAATATTCCATCAACAAAGTCTTTAATATTCTTTCACAAACTTAAAAAATACATTCACAAACGAATATTTTCAACGCGTCACCTAAATTCGTCACTATTTCCCGCGGTTTATAATTTAGCTGCCATTTCTAATCATTTTCTTCTTTTTGTTTTTTTCATTCTAGATAATTTACCTTCTAAATTTAATACTCTTGTTTTTTTTTTTTTAATTTTAATTTATTTTTT
>Ga0209589_1005137_pt1 | contig 22332 bp, 11 predicted proteins | sample CowpeawhiteBW_FD_187525 | JGI IMG/M metagenome (GOLD analysis project Ga0209589, IMG submission 187525) | Root nodule microbial communities of legume samples collected from California USA - Cow pea white BW (SPAdes) (version 2) | ecosystem: Host-associated > Plants > Roots > Nodule | place: USA...
ATATATATATTTATATATATTATATATATATATATATATATATATATATATATATATATATTGAGAATGGTGTTCTTAACCTCATTTATTGGTTATGTATGAAAAATAAAATTTAAAAATCGCACTTTAAATCGATCAATGCACCAAATGTGGACATGTTAAAGTGAGCCAACCCGGCTCACATGGGAGCCGGGTTGAAAATGAGTGAATCCAACCCGGCTCACTTTATGGTGAGCCAGAAATTTTGTAACCCGGCTCAACCCACCACGAGTTGGTGGGTTAAGTGGGTTAACTCACTAACCCACATAAAAAAATGATTTATGTATTTATTTTTAAGTATTTAAATAATTTTTTAAACAATCTATGAGATGACAATCACAATAAAATCAAGAACCAATGTTTTCATCATGCTCACCAACAATATATGATGAATTGTTTTCAAGAAAGTGTCCATATAGTCCAATCAAACATGACTAATATTACACATTTTCTGTCATGCTATTTAATAAAACATTTAAACTATTTAAATATTATTGAGCAACATTCTAACATTTAAAAATATGAAATTGTGAATCTATATAATTAGAAATAGTAAATAATTAATAAAAAAAATTAAAAAAACAATTGTGGGTCAACTCACCCTCAACCCGGCTCAAACCCTTTTAACCTGTGGGTTAAGTGAACCGGGTTGAGTTCAATTCATTTTTAAAAAAGTTGAATTTTTCTCAACCCAACCCGACTCGAACCCATGGTAAGCTGGACGGATTGAGACCCATTTTGACATCTCTAACCAAATGTGTTAAACTCTTTTTCAACAAATATCGTAGTTTCTTTTCATATGTTTCTACTGTAATGTGAACTCTCCTATCAACATATTTCCTTCTAACAGTATTACAAAAAATATGAGTTATAAAATATATGATGTAAAAGTTTTAATATATATATATATATATATTTATATATCTTTGATTAAAAATATATAACACAAATATTTGATTGCTTTCTAATATTTTTTTTATTTGATTGAATCTATGGTAACGGAGCAAAGACCAGTTTTGCTACTCCATATTTATTTTTAGAGAAAAATTTTATCTTCATGTTTCATATCCAAATATAATCGTATCAAATTTTTAACTCATGTTTACTCGATAACAAGTATATACTCATATCTGTACATGCTCCCTTACCGTCTCAAGATCAATTAATTAATTTTTATAAAATAGTAAAAAATTACACTAAAGAAAACTTAAAACTATCATATCTTCAATACTAAAAGGATATTTTTGTTTCTTCAATATCAAATTTATAAAGAAATTATAATTATATACATTTCAAATTAAAATACAAAATAAAATTTCATAAAGATCAAAACATTTATTAAATATGCAAACATTAATAAATTATATATATATAAAGAAATATTCAAATTAAAAAATGTTTTAAAAGTTTTATTACTTCAATTTTTTAAATACTAATGAAATCTCTTTTTTCTTTTTTTGTATACCAAAAATTATAATATATTATTTGATCAAAATTTCATAAAAAGCACGGATTAAATTAATAATAATTGAAATTTAACATAGATCATTTATCTTTTAAACTTCAATATATATTGGATGGTAATAAAGAAGTTCATGACAATTACATTAAATTATTATATTATAATAAATAAAATTTATTTATACAATTATAGTGATAAAATTACACATATGATAATGAGTTAGAAAATAAAAATAATTATATAAAAATATTAAAACAGTATTTTACATAGAGATGATGAATACTATTTTGATATATTTTATATAACTATTTTTTTTATTTTCTAACTCATTATCAAAATGTAATTTTGCCACTATAATTGTATAAATAAATTTTATTTACTATAATATAAAAAGTTAATATAATTGCTATGAATTTTTTTTATTATCATCCAACATATATTGAAGTTCTAAATATATAAGATCTATTTTGAAAATTTATTATTATTAATTTAATTTTTATTCTTTGCATGATTTTGATTAAGTGATGTATTATAACTTTTATTAGTGTATAAAAAAGAGATTCATGGGAATTTAAAAAATTGAAGTAAACAAACACTTATATTTTAATTTGAATATTTATTTTTCTTTTATATTTTTTAAAAAAATACTTTTAAATTTTATCAACCAGGTTTCATTAATGTTTGCAAATTTAATAAATGTTTTGATTCTCATAAAATTCTATTTGGCATTCTAATTTGAATTATATATAATTATAATTTATTTCTAAACATTTGATATCGTATAAACAAATCTCTAGTTAATATTTAATATTTCATAATATTATATTTTTTTTACCATAATTTTATATTATTTTATGAAAATTAATTAATATTGAAACAATAAAAAAACAGGTATGGGTATAGTATGGGTACGAGTATATACCAGTTACCTTCTGGTGAGGATTGAGATGGGACAAAAGTTTAATACTCGTTGAATTTGGATACGGGGATGAGGATGAATTTTTGTTATGGGATCGGTATGGAATTGCGAAATCTGTCACCGTCCCGCCCCATTGTCATTCCTAATGGAAATGTACTTATCTGTCCCGTCATATACCTGCCAATAATACTCATACTCGCATTATCCCCCTCCCCAATAAAATTATTAAAATATTCATTAAGTAACCTTATATACCAATACTCATGTATGTACTACACATTTTCTATTTTTTATATTACACACTTTTTACTTTTTATTTTTTCTAATTATTTGGTTTGTCATAAAATTGATTAGCATTTTCATGATAATTTTTTGAACATAATTGCACAAAGGTTATGATAAGAGGAAAGATATATTAGAGATGCAAATAAATGCAAGGATTCTCAATCAAAATAGAGACTGGTTTGGTTCGAGTTCAAACAATACTCACAAAAATGAATTTATTTTTCATCCTAATTTCTACGCCGAATTGTTTAAATTTGTGAAATATTAATTTTTTCGTTAAATTGACATATTAATTTCGTTGGGTGAGTGTCAATTGTTAGTATCTTAAATTTTATTTTTAGTCTTTTTTCTTTTTTTAATTTATTTTATTTTTCCATTCCTTCATCTTCTTTCTCCACACCACACCTCTATCTCCCCACCCCTCCATTTCCGTCCACCTCCTCCTCCCCCACACCACCACTGTATCTTCTTTCTCCTTCTCCCTCACCACTAATTAATCCCAACTCTATCACTTCCACGCCACCCCTTTATCAAATTCTTCTTTCCAAAACAACTATTTTTACATTTATATACGTACAATGTCGACCTTGATTTCAAACTTAATTAATCTGTTTTTTTTACCATTTCATCAACGATTCTTGAATTAACTCCAACCTTACATTTCATATCATGTCTTTAAAAATTACAATAGATCCAATTGAATTGTATTGTACAAAACTTAAGCTTTTTCCTTAATTGACAACAAGAAAATTAGAGTCCATTTTGTGGGAAGAAAGAGGAGAAATGAGATGGAGGGGTAGTATGGAGGTTGTGAAGTGAGGTTGGTGGTGTGTGTGGGAGAAGGAGAAAGAAAATGAAGGGTGGTGTGGGAGAGGGGAGGAGGAAAAAGATGGAGGAGTGGTGTAGAGGAGAAATATGGAGGGATGAAAAAAAAACTCAAAAAATTAAAATTCAAGATATCAATATATGACACTCAATAGTATTAATGTTAATTTAATGGAAAGATTAACATTATATGATTTTAAACAAAATTAAAACTCAAAGTTAGATAAATATTGAAAAATAATTAAAATATATGTTTTCAATAGCACTAAAGTAATGATTAAAATGGACAATGATACTTTAACCCACTTTTTTTACTCACTTTTAACTCATCACTTCAATCACCATTAGATCATCACATCACATTACTAAAAAGAATTAAAATAAATGATCTAACGATGATTACACTGGATTAAAAACAGGTCAAAAAAATGAGTTTAAATATCATTTTCCAATTAAAATTAAAGTATAATATAACTACTTCTCAAACAATAATTAAATAAAAACGAAACGTGTGTCAGAAATTGTATAAGGTTTAATTGAGTGTGAGAGTACATCTGTTACATGAATTTAAATAAACGCAAAATTAATTTAAATATTCAAATGAATAAAATCATATTAATTACAATGTTGCTAATTAGTATTATAACTCTCCATTTTGATAAAATAGAAAATGAATTAATCGATAAGTGTAGTGTAAAGTGCGCCCCATGCATGGTTTCAGTGATCCACTATTGTGAACGCACCGAAAAGGAAAGAGAGTGGAAGAAGAGCAACAGGAACGGAAACTCAAATCCTCTGTCATCTTCATGGTTATCCAAAGTTGACCAAAACCACAGCAACCATGAACCATTCACATTTTAATTCAAAGGGACAAACTTTGATTCCTTAACCACTAAACCAACTTCCTCTGTCCCTTCAAACCAATCCTACACTTGTTAAAAACTCTCAAACATCACTAAGCAAGCAACTCAAGGAAAAGTATCTCATCTTTCTGTTCCTTCAGAACCTTCCAAAACTTATTCATTAATCACTGTGTATTCTCTTCATATAAACAACCCCCTCACCTCACCATGGAAAACCCCCCTAGATTCAAATTCACACCGATCTTCTTCATCACCGTTTCCCTCTCCCTTGGCTTATTTTCCTTTATCTTTTGTGTAGCAGCAGAGATAAAGAGGAATAAGGTGCACATGCTTACCACTCTACTCACTGCTTCAATTTCTAGTCCTGCAATTCAAAAAGGTAGTTTGTTTTTGCAGGAAAAGGATCTCAGGTGGATTGGGAAGCTATGTTCTTTGCCATCAAGCAAGGCCTTTGGATTGGGAATTGCAGCTTTGGTTAGTTTCTTTCTCGCCCAGATCATTGCGAATTCTATATTATTGGAATATTGTTGCTGGAGAAGAAAACGAGAATCCCAGTACAAGATGCCTGCTTTTGCAAAGGTTCTGGTTTTCATATCTTGGTAGGTTATCCAATCTTTTTGTTAAGTTGTTAAAGATTCATGAATAATATAAAGTTGATGCAAATATTTATTGGGATTGAAGTTTAAATTGAGAGGTGAAAATGGTGATGTTTGGTAGGGTAAGCTTTGGATTTGCAGCTATTTTATTGATTGCAGCCACAAGCATGAACAGAAGGCAAGAATATAGAGTAGGGTGGTTGAATGGTGAGTGCTACGTGGTCAAAGGAGGGACTTATGCTGGTTCAGCCATGTTGGTGCTATTCACAGTGTGCTCTGTCAATGGTTCCGTTTTCTCAACATTAAAATCTACCCAACCAAATCAGAGTACGAAAGTGCATAAACCAATGGGGTGAAAAAAAAAAGGAGAAATTATGAAGTCCACTAGAGGAGAATGGAAAAGTCAAAATGTAAAAGCAAAATTGAGGAGAGGATTCCAAAGGAATCTGATTCTTTGATTTGTTATTGATTAATGGATGTTAATTATGTAAAAGAAGGTCCACTAAGGGCTTATCCAATACAAAGGAATCATTTTTGTTCTTCAACTTACTTACGCCAAAACAGAGACACCTCCCCTGAATAGGAACACCTTGGATCCCGCCTCCACACTCTACTTCTATCATTCAACTTAAGACTTTTTCAGTTTTCATAATATTTTTTATTTTCCTTACATTTATTTTAAGAACTGGATTTCAAATTTAATTTAATTTTTTAAAATCGACATAAAAATTTCATAATAATAAATAACACAATAAATTTAACGAAAGTAAATTTTGTTATAATTTTTCAGATGATTCTATATAAATAAATAAATAGACTTTTAACTGACTTAACTTTACAAAATTCAAATTTAATTAAATAGTTCTGATTCAATCTTAATAAATAAATTTTAAACTAAATCGTACAAATGTTTATTTATCTTATCTTTTATTTAGCATGGCATCTTTAATACTTAATATATTTTAAATTGAGTTCCGGTTACAAAATAGCTCTGCCTCTTTAATACTTATTTAGCATGCCATCTTTAATTTACAAATTTTATATTTCAAAATTACTGATTACAACATATTAATAATATACATAATATAAAAATAATTACTATATATTACTTCTTTTGTCTCTAAAGATAAAAATAATAAAATATATGTTTTATATTTTGAAATTACTAATTACAAAATATTAACACTATACAAAATATAAAATAATAATTATTGCTTTTTCTTTTTAGCTCTCACATGCTTTTAAATGATTGTTAAATAATTGTTTATATTGTGAGACATAATTTATCAGTAATCACTCTTTACGTATAAAAAATTAATATATATTTAGTAAATAAAAATTATACGTAACTATTTTATTTAAATTAAAATATTATTAAAAAATATTATTTATGAAAAGTAAAATAGAAAATTATTTTCCATAATATATATATATATATATATATATATATATTAATATATGTGTGTATGTTATTGTCTTATTTATAAAATTTTAAAATATATTACTTCGTTTAATTATACCTTTAAAAGTAACCCTATTATCTTAACTAATATATTTGATTTTTTTCATTAAATTAATTAAAGTTAATGACAATGGATAAAATGACTTGAGATTCTGTTAATAATTGTTATTGAACATAAAATAAATAGTAGCATTTTTCTTTCTGAAAACAAAATTTCTTAGGTTATGTTTAACGAAGTTAGAAAAGGCAATAGGGTAGTGTGATTGAACCCAATCAATAACTTGAACGAGAAGAACTAGAGGAAACAGGAAAAAAAAAAAACGTTTTTCTCTTTAAATTTTATATATAAACATAATTCTCACATATCAGGTTTTTAACGGTTATTTTTTAATTTAATCATAAACATCATTCTATTTTTTTCTTCTAAAAATATTTTAAAAAAGTTTGTGCAATCAAGCTTTTGAACGGTTGATCAGATTCAGAATTTTAGTGAAGTCCTTTGTGTTTGGGAATTAGACAGGCATAATTTTACAGTTACTTAATTCATAAAAAATTTGATCAGATATATTTGAATAATGATTTGTAGTTAAATAATTGTGTGAAAGAATTGATATACATAGTCAAATCTCAAAATTATAAAAAAAATGCTATCAATATAATAATAAATATTAAATAATAACATACTTCTTATTTGATTAATTTTTATGCCCTAACCTAATGTATTTAATTAAATGGATTAGAAGTAAGAAAAAAATTTGAATTTATGTAGCGGAGAGTCCAGGCTCAAAGACAAAAGGAAGTGACTTTCTAAGAAATGTCTATGTAATTTGGGCTTTTGTTGGGTCATTTATATTTTTTCATGACAATTTCTTCCTTCACCCCATCATTTCCTTTCTGGACGCCTCCAATTATAGAAAATGACCACTTTATTATTTTTAAAGTTACGTCCGATTATTAATTCCGGCTTTCCGAAATGGATTTTCAAAGTTTTCGGAATAACGTTTTGGGAACGAAATTTTCCGGAACAAAACATTCGGAATGGAATTTTCAAAACTGAGATTTTCGAAATAAAATTTGTAGAATACGTGAAACATATTTTAGATTAAGTTTTTCTGAAACAAATTTCTGGAATATATATAATACCTTTCGTAATGAATTTTTTCGAAGGAAATGTGGAATATCATATTGGGCCTTTTAAGTTACCTCAGCTAGATTTTGCATTTAAAAGCGCTATAGGGAGATTGGGTTGTGTCCAAAAGATATGAATTTATACCTGAAAGTTAAAAATGATTTTTGGATTCTACAATTCGAAAACTTCTTGAATTGTCTAATTTAGATGTCAAAAAACAACTTCAAAATTATATAATCCAAAAATTAAAAGTTATTTTCAAACCTACAGATTCTATTAGCCCCGTCTTGCTTGCTATTAGTAATTCCAAAAGATACATTTTGTATTTTAGGTTAACAAGGCCCAAATCAAGTTTTCCTATAAATAATAATTATTATTCTCGTTTTGAGTAGTTTAAAAATTGAATGAGATTAACGTTTTTATGTTGTTATATTATATTTTATATAAAATTTCCTTTAGAAGAGATGATTGAAAATGGACACAAATAGGATTGTTTTGACTTACCTACCGCTTTTAGCATATTTCTTTGTGGTACACGTGTTGCTACACATCCACGTATTGCTGGCGTGGCTGGACTATTATACTATTTCTTTTTATGTTTAATATCTTTATTGTATTGTAATCATCTTAAATAAATAACTTTTCCTTTTAATTTTTGTAAAAAAAGTTATTTATGCTAAATTTATATCTAAAACTTATCAATTTGTTCCATATCGTTCTAAAACGCTAATACTTATTTATCAATTCAACAATATTAAATGATTATTACAAGTGGTGTAATATAATATTAAGATGCGTTACTTATATATATATATATATATATATATATATATATATATATATATAAAATAAATATTATATATATATTTGAAATGCTAAAGATTAAAAGTGACGATTTTAAATAATAGCAGGATGAAATAAAATTTTGCATGTTTCAAATGAATATTTAAAATTAAAAACGATGATTTGAAATTTTAATATGATGAAGATAAAATAAAATAATTTAAAGTGAATAAAGTCAAAATTAACATATTTTACAATAATTGAAAAATAAAAAAATTCATATTTTATCATATTGAAAAAGAAAAATAGTTTATAAAGACCATAATCAGAATCCATAAATTTTACATAAATTAAATCATATTTAAGGTTTCTTATTATTTAGTATTTATGTTTTCATAAAGACTGCGATTAATTTTTTTTGAAAAAATCCTTTATGTTAGTTTTGCTCATTGAAATTTTAGTTCTTATTATGGATGAATGATTGATTAATTAAAATGATACTGTTTGATTAGCTTTCCTTATAGTCTTCAATTAATTTATTACGTAAAATAATCATTAGTGGGGAGCTAATTAGAATATCACCACGCTTTAGATTCGTACAACTTCAAAAGAATTACCATATGCCATAAATAAAGTATCTTTGAGGACATAAATGAAAAGGATCTATTATTCAACTAACTAATTTTTTTTCTTCTATTTTTTGATTTCAATTATTTGATAAAGGCTTTGATTATTACCTTTCAAATTTAATTTTTATATTCTTTTACTAACAGGAAATTACACAGAGAAAAATTAAATGCTATATAAATAAAACCAAATATGTACGTGCATAGATACTGTTATAGTTTCAATTTTTAATCTATTTTTCTATTATAAGTCAATGAATTAGTGCCAACTGCTGGAAAATGTTTTCTGTCACAAATTTTGAGGTTACCAAAGCTTCAATTCGGATATAAATTTTAATAATATCATAAGTTAAAATAAAAATTCAAACGCTGTACTTACAAATTAATACTATAATAGATTAGTGAAAGAAAGAAAATAAATCGACAAATATTTTAGGTTTATATATAAATTTAATATAGATACATGATATGCTATACAAAATACATGTAACCTATAATTTATATATAATCTATATCTATATAAAAGAAGACATTATCATTTTCCGTGTTCATATTCTAATTTCATCTCTTAAGTAAAAAATTTAAAATTAAAATAATTATTTTATTAATTCTAATTTAAAAGTAACTGTTCTTTAAATTTAACCTATTATTTACATAATAAATAAAATTTATTTACAAAAGTTATAAAAATTATTCATATTTAATTTTATCATTATAACAATACACACGGTAATAATAATAATTTTATTATTTAAAAGAAACATGTTTATAGTTAGTGTATCTGTTTTTACTAGTATTAGTAAAGGATTTGTTTGTACATAAATGTTTATTATTTTTATTTTTCAAATAATTATGTTGACTTTATTTATTTTTTAAATAAAACAACTTTTTTAATTTTTTTAAATTGAAATAATTGGTTACAATAAAAAAGAAAAGTAAACACACGTGAATATACGTGTCCCATGTAAATAACTTTAGAAAATTATTTGATTGAGTTTTCAACACCTAAATTCTACAGCTGCGACATTGCTAATTGTGAGTTTCAACCTTATAACGCACACATTTGATTTTAGTTCTAATTTATTTCATTAAAAAAAGATAGAAACTTGAATTCATTGACGTACGAAAATATATTTTGTATTCACTTTATTTTCAAATAAAATAAGTTAAATCTTTGAAACAGTCCGTATTCGCTAGCACTGTGCATGCACACATAATCTCATTCCAAGAATGATAAATGAAATATTGGTCTTTGTCTCCTTGCATGTTATTGCTCATAATAATGGTTTTATTCAACTAATTTCTGTCACAAAATCTAACCACATATGACCTCTTTTTTAACTATATAATATTATTCGCACTTTGAAGGTTTTTCTTTATTAATAATAAAGATTGAATAAATAAAAATATATGTAGATACTTAAACTCTTTAATACTATATACACTTGTCATACTAAAAGGTTAACTTGTAGAGGTGGTCTTTTCTTGTATTGCTCATTTAATCATATTATGTGATTGTCATCGTAATTTTTGAGATCAATTTCTTCACATGTCATTTCAAGAGAGAGTAACGAACATTTTTCTTCACACCATAGCTAAATCTATGATTTAAAACTATTTTTGAATACTTGTAATATAGGTTTTTGGACATAAACAATAATCAAAGTATGAAAAAATACTTTTCGGGATTTTGTTTTTAATTCAATGCTTTGGATTGAGCACTTCCAAATATTTTCACCCATCAACCTTTACATTTTTAAACAAAATATTAATTCTATAATTTCATATACTTCTCATTAATTCTAGTTATGTAACCATCTAAATCAGATTTCCTTTTCTATTCAATTTTGACATGTTAAAATGATTAAAATATTGCATGACTTTGTTGTGTGAGACTGTAATTATTCTTATCTAGTTATAGCACACATCACAAGCTAAGTTTCGCTATCTTACATTAAAAAACATAAGTGTTGAACTGATTATTTGTAGTCTTTACACATCATACACTTCTTACAAGATATCAGTATATTTCTGCATTGAAATTTATCTTTAGTTACAACACTATTTAGACCTATCCTCTAAATAAAATGTTTGACATTAGGGATTATATTTGTCTTCCAAAACATATTGAAGAATTCTCCTTAATTATAAATTAAATTAAAATTTTGATTGTTATGAAGTAATGTGATATGTGACCAATAAAAATCTTTTCAATTTATTTAAGTAAAATTATTAATATATATATATATATAACTAAAAATAATAAAGTATAAAAATTAATAAAATTAAACTTATAATCTAATTTAATAATCTTCTTTTTGTTGTGATACACCAGAAACCTCGACGTATTCTGAATAAATTGAATTAGTCTATGGTATTGTAATTTTTATGTCCCAATAATGAAACAATAAGTTCAAATAAGATAAATCATCTATTTCGTCACTACTAATTTTGGATAAACTAAAAAAAAGTGTATACATGCATAGGTGTCGTGGATATGACATACAACTCTCTTTTTTTCTTCCAACATCTTTAGGGTTTAGGTTAACTTAACTATACCAAAGAACACAGGTGAGACACTTGTGCTCTTATTATTAGAGATGCAGAACTTAAAGTCATCGCTTTTGTATTCTTTAGAAGAAAAGTAGTATACTTGTCTTATTCGTTTACCAAAATAGATATTTTCAAAATTACTAAATTCAATAAGTACTTAAAAATACGATTTTGTTATAAATAAAACTTCTAGTTTTATTTATAAAAGAGTCCTATTTTAAGGTATACTTGTTTCATAAAATTAACTTTTAAGGAAATCGTGCTTTGGAATAAGTTTCTTTAATTTAAAAAAGATTGTGTTTCAATTATAATTTTATAATTTGAAAAGCTAATATTCTTTGGGTTATCTTTAGTGTGTAAAATTTATAAGAATCTTAGTTTTGGACCTCATTATGCTATATTACTTTTAAGAATTCTTTTTTGTACTTTAATGCAATGTAATTATAACTTTTGAAAAAAAAAAGTTTTATAATTCATAATCTGAAAAGTTAAAATTTATGGAGATTTCTCTGATTGCACTTCAAATAAAGTGTAAGTGTAAGTGGATTGCATGGGTGAATGCTGCACTTCACTAAGAATGAGACAAGTGGCAAACAATGATGATTTCATTTGAACTGAACTTTTCCGCATTTAAGATATATCAACGACTTCTTAATTTTTTATTAGAAAGAAAAACACATGTTTAAAAGTATAACTTCTTTACAATTTAAAAAATAATCGTAAAAGCATGAATTCTTAAAAATAATAGTACGATCTCTACTTTAAAATTTGAAAGTAAAAAGAAAAGCAAAATTTTTAAAGGTTGAAAACACGATTTGTTTTTATATATGATGAGACGGTGTTTTACTTGTTTTAGTAAATACAAAAAAGTGGATTGCATTAAAAAAAAAAAAGAAGAAGCATGTTTTGGCTAAGATTTGAGGAAGTCCTAAACAAAAGTGTTTTTCTATATTTGTATTGAAAAGGATGTGAGATTGGAATTCAAGGTTTTGAATGAAGGCATGTAAAGTGGCCATGTGTAAGTTTGGTTCTGGAAAAGAGAAAAATAAGAGACTTCGTTTTCGTTTTGATTTGGTAGATATGCATCCCCCCTCACAAAAACTTAAGTCTAAAATCACATTCTAGGAGCTTATTCATATCTCACTACTTACACTTTTGAAAGTGACACCATTCAACATATTTTATAATGACAAATCGTAGATGTAGACGGAAAAATGTTGTTTGATACCATTTAACGATCATTTGACAATTTGTATAAGAGTAAAATAGTATTAACAAAATTTAACTTTTATATTTTTAGAAGAAAGAGAAAGTAAATAGTAGTGAGGAATAGTGTCAAATGGTAGTAAAAAAAGAATGGTGTCAAAATATTAGTGTCCATTGTAAATTCATCCGCTGCATTTGGTTCCGGGTAGTGTGAAAATGATGGGAAAGTTTTGAAAAAAAAAAAACAAAGTCTATAATTTTGTATCAAAGTCATGGAAAAATTTATTCCATAGTATGATTCTTTCAACAATTATTTGTGTGCCATGTTGTTTAGACTTTTCCGAACAAAAACACATTTTGACTTTTTAGGGTTAGAGAGTTGTCCTCTGCGTTGAATTAACCAACTTATAATAAGAGAAATGCTTCTCATGCATTTATTCAACCTTTTAAATTTATTATAGATTTTTATTTTATTTTAGTTGAATTCAAACTGATTAATTTAATCTCAAAACAAAGTTCTACAAATTCGTAAAGTAACACATTCAGTTTATTTGAATTGTTCTTTATGGTTAGACAGACTGGGTAATGCAAAATCAATGAAAATATTGAAACAATGCAGCTGGTTCCAATTGTTTTTCTTAAATCTGATCCCAACTTATCTATAATTAGTTTTGTATATAGGATACATTATTTAGTAGTTTCAAATCACCTATTTATTGTTCATCTTTGTGGCATAAAATCAAGTGTTATTAAGTATTTCTTATAAATAGTGAAATTTGGATGTGCTAAATAGATAATAGTATGAATAGATTTAATATTTTTTTTTTCATGGTAGTTAGATACAAAATGTATTTTTATATAGTTTTAAATTACTTCAAAAATAAAATAATTATTTTTAAACAAAATACTTAAGATCCGTCTATACAAAATATATTTTATGATAATTTTTTTGTTGAAGTTAAAACAAAATGTAGGAAAAAAAGATAAAATTTTTATATAGTTTGTGATGAAAATATCAAAGATATGTTAAAACTTATAAAATATTTGAAGAAAGAAAATGAAGAACAAAAGAAAAAGGAAATTAATAAAAAAGAAGAAGAGAGAGAGTAGGAGAAGGAGCTCAAATGAGGAGATATCAAATATAAGAACTTTTGTAATAGTCTAATGAGAAATATTTTACAAGTTTCCAAAAATCTCTAAAATAATATAGGAAGGAAGAATGAAGTGGAAAGATGCATAAACTCAAATTTGTGAGATTGTGCAATGTGTTAAGAGTTTTATATTATTAACTTAGGTTTTTATTTAAAGTAATTCTTTTAAGTGGTAAAGTTTTCTGTTTATCTTTTTCATTTTGTTTATTTGTCATTTTTTTTTCTTTGAATTATCTTTTGTTCTTTGTTTTTTCGTATCATTTATTGCACTACAAAAAGATATTTTATTAATGATTAATTTTAGGGATAAAAATTAATTAGTAAGTATAATGGTTAATTTAAATATCTATTTATAAACTAAAAATTATTGGTAACTAAAATAATTTTTAAATTGGTCACTATAGTGAATTGGTCTCTAAATTAGTCAATTTACAAACTAAAAATTATTGGTAACTAAAATAGTTTTTAAATTGGTCACTATAGTGAATTGGTCTCTAAATTAGTCATTATCATTAGCTATCAAAAAATTAGTCTCTTAATTTGTCCCATTAGTGATCAATTTAGATACAAATTTAGAGACCATTTTTTTTGTAGGTACAATTTAAATTATATTTTTTTATTCATAATAATGACTATTTTATTAACGAATAATTTTTAGTTTTATAAATTAGTCATTATAACTACTAATAATTATTGATCACTAAAAATAGTCACTATTTAGAAGCTTTCTTGTAGTGTATTATGTTATGATTTGATTTTTGTAATATGTTGTCATTCGAACCAACTACTTCCTTATATTGTTCATTGCAAGATAATAATCATGTCGGTCACTTAATAATCGTATCACTCAATCAACAGAAAAAAGTTAACAACAAAGATGGTTGGAAGCTTCACATTGACTAAAGATAAGACAATTTCACAATATATAAGTGGGGGTGCAAACCTCACCCTACCAACTATTTTTGTGAAGTTAAATTAGACTTAAAGTTTACTTTTAAAATGATTCAATTGAAAAAATTAGATTTATTGAGTACTCAATAAATCATAAAAAATTATCACGAATTTATTTGAAAGTTTAAGTTACAGAAACTTAAAATATAATTAAACTTTTAATATTTAATAATATCATATGTTTTCTTTGTTATAATTCTTATTTTTATATAAAAAATAATTAATTAATTAATATTAAAATAAATAAATAAAAAGTACAAATATAAATACAGATACTTTCGTTACCTGGTCAAAATAGAAATGAAAATAAAATAATTATACCCATTAATTAAGAAAATGAAGATGAGATAATAAAACTGGTCCCATGTCATCTCCTTATCATGCAAGATAACTCTAAACTCGAAATTAGATAATAATTGAGATGTAAAGTTGGGTGACATTATCTCAGCCGACATAGGATTGAAATAGTTTTAATTTGTGTTTCTGTTTATTCTAACCGAACCTAACCAAATACATAACCTGTATTTCTTCCTCTTCCACTTTGGTTCCTGAAATTCACGATAAATTTCATCATGTTGTGAGATTAGAGATTCCATGCGGTGCCGTGGTTTATTCGTACACAAACTACTGATTCCAGAGACTTTCAAACTAAAGTGCATGAATGAAATAGGTGATGAGGTGTGCCTACTTATACGTTATCAGTAACTTATGCAGCTATCACCACAATAAAGGAAAGTTTACCTTCTAATCTAACTCACAACTCCATCAAATTTCCCACTTTATATACTTCAATCCTCTTCATTTTTTAAACATATTCCCCGTTATACCTGAAAAATGAACCTAAATCCAAACGTAGCCTACAACATCTACGTGTTGAACAATACATGGATTGGAAGACGTGAGTAACAGGGTGAACGTTATCGAGTTGTGTTTTTTGTGGTTTAGGTTGCTGCACTTTTTATGGGTTCCACTTAAACTTCAATATAATACAAATCTTCATTTATTAGTAAAAAGTATTACGCATGATTCATTATACATTTGCATGTGTAGAATAATAGATAAAGAAACATACGTTATTACGTTGACTGAAACTTGGCACATTCACGACTGAAGAAGCTACCATGTGTAGCATAAAATGAAAAGACATATGTTTGAGTAGAAGGAAACCGAAGGTGTAATAACTATTGGTCAAACTTTGAATCTTTGAATACTGTTTGTAAAATGCGAAACACAAATATCTCCCGGTGAAATTTTTAATTGTCTTTTTTTTTTTTCCTATAAAGATTAATATTGTATTTGTTTCAAGGGTGGATAGGGGAGGGAAGTGGAAGGAATATATGTGCGTAAAGAGGATTTATTGTTTGCTTCATACGATGTGTGAAGATTTGCATGAAGGGAATGAGAAGAAATAAAATATTTTGTATTGATAAGAAGAAATGTGAATGGTGGAAAGTGCACATAACATCCATAGAAAAAATAATACATGTTTTTTGTATATTTTTTAATTGCATATTAGAAATAAAATTAATACTTAAAAAAATCTTAATTATCATTCTTTTACACTTAATTTAAGCATTTTTTTTTCTTTTACACTTTCATTTTCCATCACATCAAGGAAAGCATAGAAGGAGAATATGAGAAACATAACAATTATAAAGGAAAGGAAAATGAAGGTAAATTATCTTTAATTAAAACTATTTCAAAAGTTTGTTATACCCTTCTTTGGAAAGATAAATACAAGTTTTAAGTATCAAACAACTCTTATAATTTAATAAAATAATACAAACATATAAAAAAAACAATATATTGTGATTGTCAGCTGCTTTTTCTGTAAATATACAATACTAGTTTTAATTTGTAAATTAGTAATTCAAATAAAACTTAAAAGCACTCTTATATTTAATTTTTATGTGATTTCTTACAAACTTTGAAGCTTCATTAGTCATTATAGAGTATCAGACAAAACCCTAAACTAATTAAATTCAAAAAAAAAAAAATTCAGCATTTAAGTGTTTTCTTAATACTTAATCTCTTACTTTTAAAAGTAAGATAAGGATCACTACATGCAGATTACTTTTGTAGCAGCTAAGTCTCACAAATTTAATGACACGTGCCCGATAAGTGTTGACATAATATATTTTCTTAATTGGTAATTGGATTAAATATGAACATTTTACCAATTTTAATATTCAGACATTTTTGTAGACGTCATTATCTACTATGGCGTATGGCGTGACTGTTACCTGAAATTAAGTATTAATTCTGTTATATTTCAAAAACATAAGTTTCTAAGGATCAAAAATTCGTCTTCATTGTATTTTATTATTGTTTCCTTAGAAAATTACATTGCACTATTGTAGTTGGTTCATTAGTTTAAATAGTTTTACCGTGATAACTATTTATTTAAATGTTTAATAATTATAAAAAATAAAAGTGTACAAATGAAGAAGACAAAGAAAAAAGAAAAATTCTTCGAAAAGAGAAAACCTAAATATGCAAATATCCAAGAGAAAGAAAAATCCAATAAAGAGTAGATAATAGAAAGAAGGAAGAGACCCCCAATTGACACCAAATACCTACAAATCACTTTACACTTTTTAAGTTCTTGTGATTCGTTTCTACCGTTTTGCCAAAAAATTGAACTTAGTTCTTATATTTATCTTTTTGTACTTGAAGATTTGATCAGTGTTGGTCTCAACCATTGTATTTTTAAAATTTTATGGTTTTGATCATATTTACCTACTTTCATAAATTCATGTAAAACGCATTAATTATTTACTGTTTAATATTTTTTTAATTTAACCAATTAGCAAGGGTTTCATACTAATTAGTAAGAGTAATTTATAAATTCGAACACGTTTATTAAATGGTATTATTTTTATTGAGAACATTTTTATTTGAGTTCTTAACATAATGAAAACTTTTTAAATGAATTAGTAAAAACACATGTGCATGTGTTATTTTTTTATATAAAAAATAATAAAACTATAATTATAAAACTAAATATAAATAATTAATATAGTAGATAGTTTTTATTTATTTTGTAAATTATTTTTATTTATTCATAGATGATTTTTATTTATTTAATTTTAAAAAATAATTAGATTTAAAAAAACAGTTAAATTTATAAAAATTATATAAATTTTAATAAAAAAAAAGTAACTTGAAAGATAAAAAAATAAGCACAAAAAAGAATATCCCATATATATATATATATATATATATATATATATATATATATATATATATATATATATATATCAATTAAAGTTTTTTTTTCAATGACAAGAAAAAAAATAAAATATCTTAAATGATTATATTTTCTTTTCACTTTTTAGATGTTAGATAAGAAATTAATTTCTTTATTAAGTTATACTAAATTTAGGTTATTATATTTCAGTAACTTTGTTTATAAACGAATGCATAAATAAATAATTCATAATAATTTAACAGATAGATTTATATTTCATTATCTTATTATACTTCTAAATTATCCATATCTCTAGGTCGTGTATACAATATACGTATGAATATCCGAGTTACAATGCAGAATAAAATATTTTATTTTTATTTAGTTTCTTCTGTATTACTCCAGATAGTGAAAGATGAAAGAGTAAAACTGTAAATCTTAGAAAAAAAAAATAACAGTCTTATTGAGAGCTTCTCCTGTACAACACAACTGAGTCATTCCCTTCCTCATCATCATACCATAATAAGTATTTTCTGTTGTCTTTTGCTCAAAAAATTTAGAGATAGAAGAATGGATCATTTTTTTGATCTAAGGGTCTCTTTCATCATTCTCTGTAGTCTAACACATTGGACTGTGTTTAGAAGAATTATTTGCAAATTGAAGAAGTTGGTTCCAGCTATGGTTAGTGTGCCTCCACTCTTGATTTGAATGATATTTATTTTTTGGGATAAAATGTCATGGGCAATCCATTCTCTGGAAGAGCAAAGGGGCCATACTGAATCCCATTTTTCGCACCAACTGTAGACCACCTGCATAACAATAATACCAACTACCTTAGAATCATTCAAAACATTCTAATTTTGGAACATGTCTCTCATCACTGCACACTCTGAAAAGGGTTACAACCAGATTGCCAACCTGTACTTTGTGATCAGGTGATGTAGAAGCACCAACATCTCCAACTTGGCTATTTCATTGCCCGGACATGCATGGGTCCCATTGCCAAATGGCATAAAAGTATTGGGCTTTGGAGCCACCTGGCAAAATTATTTAACACAATCACATATGAACATGGACAATAATGCATAAGTTCCTTTCTCTGCATAATACTTACCTCAAATCTTGAAGGATCAAACTTTTCTGGCTCTTTGAAGTTGTCAGGACTGTGGTGGATGTTCCTAAAAAGTGGTAATACTTTCCACCCTTTTGGTATGAGATACCCTGAAGAAAATGCATTCCCCCCAACACAACACAAAATCATAAACATATTGAAGAAAAGAAAAGAAAAGAAAAAGAGAAATGGGTATCTTATCAGATTTGGTTATTGACCTTGAAATTCAACATCCTCTATAGCTTCTCTGAAGGTAAAAGACAAAATCGATGCTATTCTTAGAGTCTCCTGTATGATCCTGGATGTCAAAGGCATATTTTTTGTGTCTGACCAATTTAAGCCCATTTCTTCTCCACTTTCTTCCTTGCACCTTAATATCGACTCATGCTCTTCCTGCAAAACCCATAATCAACAAATTTTTAACTCGCCAAACCAAACCACACTCCAGATTTGTCATAAAAGGTTTAAACTAGACACTCGAAAAACATAAAAAATGTTTTCTTTTTCTGTCATTAGTTGTCTGGGTTAAACAAACACTTAATTGAAGAAAACTATGAAGCATATGCTTACAGTTGCTGCTTCTAAGACACTGGGGTTTTCGCCGAGGTACTTAACAATCCACGTAAGTACTGTGGCAGTGGTGTCACGAGCGGCAAAAATAACACCAATGATGTTATCTGCTATCTGTTCATCAGTGAGTCCTGCTTTTTCACTCATGAACGATCCCAGCAAGTCATTGTGTTCTTGTTTCGTCTTCCTCCTTGTTGAGATTATTTGAGCCACAGTATCTGCAAGCTCTTTCCTTGCCTTCATGGCCTTGTGGAAAAGTGTTCCGGGAAGGTTTATGGGCATTGAGTTGTACCCTCTCTCAAGGGTGTAGTACCATCGCTTCAGATCCTCTGCATTCAGAGTTTCATCTTTTCCAAATATTGTCAGCAGGGCCACGTTGATGGTATACTGTAAAAGATAACACGGGAAGGAAAAAATAAAATTAAAAAATCGTTCTTTATTTGGTAAATATAGAACAGAAATAACAAGTTGTAAATGGGTTATTTATTATTTTATTTTTTTCCTTTTTTAAAAAACAGAGGATTTTGCCGTGTGGTCTGGTTTGAGGGCTCACCGATTTCATTTCGAGGAAAGTGGTGATCAACTTTCCTTGCCATGATCTGAGGCAATTTTGGGCAATGGATTCAATGTCAGGGACTAAAGTTTTGATGGCCTCAGGGGTGAAGGTGCGAAGGACAAGCTTTCTGAGGTTAGCATGGTATGCTCCTTGGTGAAAGAAAATGGCTTGCTTCCCCAACATCCTCTCTTTGCTATCAGGAAATGTTGGTTTGAAGAGTTGAGCTTTGGTGAGCACAAACTTTGCTGCATCCGGGTTAGAAATCATCACACAAGGATAACCCAAAATGTGTGACTTAAACATAGAACCATACCTGTTGAAAAAAACAAAGAAGAAGGATTTATGTTAATGCAAGTGAGAATTTTGTTTTGTTGAAGGAGATTGAGAAAGGAATTGATTTGAACCTCTTGATTTTTGTGGCAAAGAAAACATTTGGGTCTTGAGAATACATTTGGAAGGTTTCTCCTATATATGGCCAACCCATGGTCCCAGGAGGAAGTGGCAATTGTGTCTTAACGTTGGAAGGGAAGAAGAAGAAGAAGGTTTTGATGAGTAAGTTGAGGAGAAGAATAGATAGGAAAGAAAGAAAGATGCAGAAGATAGTGGTGAGTTCCATGTGTATTGGTTTAGATTTTGTGGGTTGTGTAGTTGTTGGTGAATGCGAAGGAAGAAGAAGTTGAAGAAAGATATGTTGTGAGAGAAAAAAGCAGAAGATGTGAGGTATTTATAGGTGCAGAGAGTGAAATGATAGGAAGGAAGGAGAAAAGAGGAAAAGAGGAAAAGAGGAAAGAGAGTGGTTTTGAATTACAGGTAAATTAAATTTCCAGGTAAATTAAATTTCCACACACGGAATCTCTCTCTCACCAGCTAGCTAGGTCATTTATGTTATGTTTTGGACTGATTGTGTTGCACTTGTATTGTGTTGTATCTCTCATGAGAGAGAAAGCATGAAAGTGAGCACGTGTCCCAAGAGTGTATGTATATACGGACAGATACAACATTTGAAGAATTGAATTTGGTCACCCGTACGATAAGATGATTGGGAGGGGTGTCTCTCATTGAGGGGAAGAACAACAACAACAACTAAACTAAACCGCCAATGATAGTTCATATACAAACTTAATTTATGTTTAATTCAAGCTTTTATAATGTATTATTTACAAGAAAGGAAATAATGATGTACTATTAAAGGAAATAATGATTAATGAGTGACTAGCGAGTTCTTTTAAGTAATACAAGATGATAAGAGAGATGATTAGAGAAATTCATTAAAAATTCAATTCGACTATCCATATTCATATTAGAGGGTGATACTGCCGAATTTACCAAATTATTCCTCCACTTATATTCATTCTTCTTATTTTGAAAAAACAACATAATAAAAATTAGTAACACAAATAATAATAATTTATTATGGTTATAATAAAAATTTATTACTTCTAAAATTACTATTATGAAAAAAAAAAAGTCTTCATGTAAATAAATTATTTTTCACCTTATATATTTAATTTATTTTCATACAAAATATACTGTATTATTCAATTTTTTATATATATATTTTTTTATATTTTCAATCATTCAATAAAATTTATAAAAATAATTATTAATCATTTGTATATAATTTTAAATTACGTATAACAATTGAGACATTTTGGTAATCTAATTTTTTATCTATTAATTCTTTTTTAATATGTCAGCTCAGTCAATTCAGTCACAAACTTCACTCCATAATTCATTCTAAAACCACTCTCCAACCCTTTGAATGAAACAACACTAATTTCATTCTTTAATCCTTCTAATCTCTTTCTCTCCTTCTAATATTTCTTTCCAAAAAAACACAACCTTAGAAATTTATTGTTTAAGATGATGGATTACGATGAATGAAACATATTTACTTTTAGCAATTAGAGGTGTGTAGGTGGATTTGGAAAAGAATAAAATATTCTCACTTTTTGTATAAATGAAGATATCAGAAGAAAAAAATAGCTCAGTACATAAATATATACTTAAATATCTGTCAGGTTTTTTTTTTTGTTTTTATTAAACATTATTACT
>Ga0209589_1005141_pt1 | contig 22309 bp, 12 predicted proteins | sample CowpeawhiteBW_FD_187525 | JGI IMG/M metagenome (GOLD analysis project Ga0209589, IMG submission 187525) | Root nodule microbial communities of legume samples collected from California USA - Cow pea white BW (SPAdes) (version 2) | ecosystem: Host-associated > Plants > Roots > Nodule | place: USA...
CCCATACCCAACTGAAAAAGTCGGGGATTCCCCATACCCATACCCATACCCAGTCAATGCGGGGATTCCCCGTCAAAACGGGGACGGGTTCGGGCAATACCCACGGGGACGGGTTTATTTGCCATCGCTGAATACAACTAAACACATGATATAAAGATTATAACTGACTTAAGCATGAACTATTTTTGTTAACTTATTATTAAAAATAGTTATTTATGACATTAATTAATAACACTTATAGGATCACTTTGTAAAAATAGGTGATGGTAATATTGTAATTATATTTTAATAACAATTAATTGGGGAACCTTATTTAAAATCTTACCAAGGCATACAATGATAATTCTATGGATAATCGGCATTTAAAGTCTTAGATTGTCGATTTTGTGATAAACTATAGTTCAAAATCATACTTTAAAAAAAGTTTTTTTTTTCATTGTCCTGCTCATACTGTAATTTTTTTTGTAACATCTTCCTCTCTTCCCCACTTTTTCTCTGTGCAACTCACCATTCCACCTTGTTATACGTCACACCTTTAAGCTTGTCAATCATTGTACCATCAAGGCTCTTCAATTATCTTGCCGTCAATGTTACTATTTTTTTGTGTCGAGTCACTCTGTATATGCATGGAAAGATTTTTTTAAAATTTGAATAAAATTAGAGGATTAACTTAGATATTAAACTTTTTTTTAGTTTTAAATTTTTATGTAGATTCTCGATTATCTATTCAGTCATGTCATACACCTTGAATCTAACTTAGAAAGAAAAAAAAAATCAAGCAATCAAGCATTGACCCCAACCTTGTGAAAGAGTAAAATTATCTATGTATAATGTAATGTTCTAAACTTAAATTAAACTTTTCACATTTTAGCTTAACTTGAGTTATATTAGAAGATGAATATGTTAGTTATGCCCACTCTATTCCATGCTTTATTTGGATATAGAATTAGAGAAAGGAATTGTTTGGTTAATTCCACCACACTCTATGTAAGTAAAATTCAGGTGCTCATTTATATATCAGTAATGATAATAAAACCTATTCACATTGAACGTTACTTTGGAGAATTCTTATCTTAATTAAATTATATGATAGGTGACAAATTTTTATTAGTCTTTGTAAATGATATATATCAAAGTATAGGTAGTGTACTATCTTTCTTCTCTTTGCTTAGTCTTGTTGAGTGGTATGCAACTATGTGGTGAATCTTTTTCTTAGACCAGTTTATGCGAGCCATATCTATATATAAGGAGTGTCTTGAAAGAGTAATATTTCAAGAAGATATAATCAAAGTTAAAGAGCGTGAAAAATGTTATTTCTTAATTTTGTTTAACTTGCGGGATAGATTATAAGTGACAAATTTCCATATTTGATTATCTCATGTAATTCGAAATATATATAGTTCTTTTTAATTTCTAAAATTAGCTTGAATTGTATATTATTTTGTGATGTTTTTTTTTTATCGATACAAAATCAATATCAGAAATATATTAAAGTTTTTTCCTTTAAAGAATACATCAAGAAGTAAAACTTAAGATAATTCATTTGTAATCAAGTAAATGCTTCCATTTCGATATTTCCCAAAATTTCTATACACCTTTGTGATGGAAACTACTTCCGCCGACATTTGTAATTAGTGTTGCCATTTTCTAATATAAGCATTCCATAGTAATTTTCAAAAGAAAAAAAAAGTTTTTCAAGGATTCATTAGGGGCTCAATGAGATATTTCATTATGTTTGGTTCTATCAATTATAAGTAAAAATTAATTTAGAAACTAATACACAATAAACTGCTTTTCCAAAAATGAACTAAAGCTCATTTTCACACGTTTTTCGCCTTTCAAAATTGCACTAAAATGGAACAAAACCGAATTAGATAGTATGTACATGTGAAATAATACTTGAAAAGTGTAGCGGATTCAAATAAACTTAAAAATGATTGCTTCACAAACTCGAGTAAAAGAGATAATTCACTCATACAAAAAAATCAAACAAATGGAAATGATTTTTCCTTTGTTTTCCTACAGTAGGTAACAAAAACATTTTTTTATAAAAATAGAAGAAAACGTGTGGAACGTTTTTTCTGCTAATATCTGAGTACATGATGTAATATTATGACAGTTATGACGTTTGAAATGTAAAGTTGTACGGTGAAAAACTTGTACAAATTATCCAAAAAAATGGTACAGTAAATGTAATGCAAGGTGGCATATGAACTTACTCAGTTATTTATTGAACGTGAGTGGTACTAATAGTTATTTAGTAGTTAAGTTACCACTTCTTGGCTTCGCATGCCTTTTAGCGAATATTGGTTGTAAGTCACGTGGGAGCTTGATCCGGTACTTGCAACCACACGCTAGGAAATACTGGTCCCCACATAATTATAAACATCTTTCACTTCAGACCCTACTATCGTGCTCCGCACCGCAGCCTAGTAATCACCACCTCTTGAAGGCACGTGCCACGTCACCGGATATTAAATTTCGAAGGCAAAAATATCCTCTGACAGTGAAAGCACGTCCAAAGGAACATACTGCACCGCTTCAAATGTTATTATTATTATTATTATAGAAAATAATTATAATTATTTCATAAAATTATTAATAATAGTTATTATTATGATTTCATAAATGGAAATACCAAAAATGAAGGAAAACGACCGGAATAAATGTGGCATGTTGGTGGTGCCGACAGTTATGGCACCAACAGGGTAACCGGGAAAAAGAGGTTGATTACCGGTTAAGGAAGGGAAACGGAGCTGAATCCCATGCATTCGCCGTCGGTGCGTACTATTTTGACTTGCTTTTAACTCCTTTTTCCCAAACCAATTTTCGTTATCTCAACATATTTATATATGAGAATGAAAATCACCATAAATTATTTTCATGTTTTCGAATAAAGTTTGATTGTATTTACACAAATTGAGAAAAATGGATTCTCTAAATATATATATAACAAAAAAGGACTTGCTTCATTTTAAAGCCCCAATAAGTAATATTATGTGTGTATTATCCAAAGCAGAAGAAGACCATATTGCAACGGTCAGAATTTGTGACTATATTGTATAATTGGCGATTTTTGTTTTGTTTTCCTGATAGGAGTATACAAGGTTCTTGTTATTAACATTTATTTATTATTAAACTTTGGAGACATAATATTTGTTTGTTCTTAAGACACAGGAAAAGAAAAATAAAGGAATCACGTGATGGTGTCACGTGGGAATGCATACATTAATCTGTGAAAAAGATTATAAAACTAAACATTTGTGAATCACCGAATAAAACGCCGAGAATAGGGAAAGGAAAGCGATAGTTACATGTGAGGTGGGGCTAAGAAGGTCTTTTCCGCAATGCTTTTAGTCTTAAATCAAAGTTTGAATTATTAAATTAAGTGTCTCCTTCAAAAGACAAGGAAGATTTATGAGGCATAGCAATACACAACATCTTTGAATGCGGACATGTGCCACGTGGGTGCCACAATTACATAACACAACGTGGGGACAACGTTGTTATTTTCTCATTTCTATGTGTGCTCAAATTACGGTGTTGCCCCTGCGTACGATGAATTTGTCGGTGCATGAAACAAGGGCATTTTGGGAGAACCAAAATTAAGGGTTTTAAGGGTGCTTCCCATTTAAGGTAACGTGGAAAAAAAAAATTGAACAGTGTTTGGAGAGTGGCAACCCACTCCTTATGAAGGGCATTGGGGACACAACACAACACAACTCCAAAACACTCTATTTATCAATCACAATCACAATCATATATTATAAAACACTTATATCAAAAAACAATGAGAGTTGGATAATCGTTTTCACAACTTAGGTTGGACCCATTTTATGATTAAATATTGACTCTTTTTTATATATATAATAGGAAAAAAGGTGTAATAATTTCATTTTGAGTTGTGGCTTGTCTTCAATTTTGTTTGCATTTTTCTTATATGGGGACTGGTTTTTGTGGGAAGGTTGGATAGTAACTTTTGTGGGCCTACCCAAGTTCTAATAAGAGAGGCAACTTTGTCCCAAAGCCCAATCCCTGTTTGGAGTTATGTAGAAAATTGATTACGAACCAACTTGGCCCACACCCATAAACCACAAAAATGCCAAAAAGACACCAAAGAAACAAAGCAATAAAAATTAATGGAATCATTCACGCCAATGACCGACACTTTTTTTTTATTTTTTCAATTTTTTTTTGAATTTTGTAGGAATTTGTTTGGAGCCACGCGTTTCAAGTTTCAACTATAGTCTTGTATACAGAGAATGTTTTGTGATCCATACTCTTTTAAGATTTTTTTTTATGCATTTTATGAAACTTTAGCCACATAATTGGATGGATCCATTTCAAGCTTGTTGCTCTGAAGAAGATTAAAGTGAATGATATTCATGTTACGGGTGAGATTGATGGATTGAAGATGAAAGAAAGGTTTAATTATTGGATTGAAGAGAGAAGAAACAAAAAATGAAGAGATTTGAATGGGCAGTCATAAATGAAAGAATGCATGGGAAGTATTATGATGGTTGTGTAAGAGTATGGTGCAGTATGACTCTATTATGAGATAGTATTTTGATTTTGAAGGAATAGAGTGTTTGATAATAATTGCAGAGAAAAAGTAGAGTGGTGGTGAGGTCACAGGAACAAGACCATGTCTTTTGTCTTCACTCTATCAGAGTTAAGGGCAGTGCAAGATAAAAGATAAGTCACAGATGTGCCAAAACCCTAACCTCATAATCTCCATTTTATCTTTTTCTATTTGAAGTGTAAAACTTTGTGCAATGCATTTTAACAGTAACTTTGCGAGCTACCAAATTATACAAGTTTTTTTGTATTTGTATTTATTTTTTCAAAAAAAAAAATCTTTTTGAAAATCAGTGCACCCCATTGCCCTCGTGAAAATCAGAGTTTCGAAAGTGTATACTGGAATTTAAGTTCAGCACTATAAAACCTTGTAGAAACAAGTAAAAGGGAGGTGCGTTTAACAGTTATGAATCCATGGACTTCACGTTAAATGTGGGCTGAGCCCAGGACAAATAAATGCTTTTAATTGTAGAGAAACCTCATAAACTTGTTTAAAGATTCGTTATTATTAAATATTATTAATCCAATAACAAAAATATAACCATTTTTTATATTATTTTTACCTTATTTTTGCTTATAGGATGCATGTCGATAAGTTGCAACAGTTTTATTATCCAATCATAGGAAAAAAAAGGTAAAATTCATTTTTATTGGAGAAAGGTGTAGACAACATGGCATGTAACCATAACGTACCAACGAAGCCACTGTAGAGAATACGTGTTTTAATATATTTATTTTATTATTAATATATAATACTACTATCAGGATTAGTTGATACAATAGTAGTAATACGACTTTCAATTAAGTAATCAAGATTAAAATCATGGCAAAACAGGTTGAAACATGAATAATATATATGAATACAACGATTAAAAAAATAATAATATATAGTATGCACTATTTTCTCTCACGTCATCTTTCAGTAAAATTAAATTATCGTAGGTACTAGACACAATTATAATATTAATGTATATATAACATTTTTTAAAAATACATTTTTTAAAAATATCGCGTTAAAGTTATGTTCTAAAAATTTATTACCTGGAAATAATAGTTCCATCATCCATAAAAATATCGATATTATACTGCTTTCTCTCCTTGTCAAAAAATTACCCACTCTTCTCCTTAGACAGATGCAAATATAGAGCATTTTTTAGCATATGAATGTAACTTTTGAATAAAAACAGATTATAATTTAAATTTGGGATCCTGTTTTCATTCTTTTTTTAGCTTGTGATTTGCATATTATGTTAAACCGTGACATTGATACAAGCTAAGGAATTAGTTTTTGTGTAACCATAAATTAGATAAGGAACAAATGCTTTAAAAACTGAAGCCCTGGGGGAAAAATCACAGGAAAACTCCCAGCACCAGTATCAATTTTGACTGGTTGGACAAAACATGAAGAATGCAGGGCAACAACCTCTACAACATCTGACACTTCTACTCCTTAACTTTTGCAAGTGCAGGAGTATCAGCTTCTGCTCCTCAAAGACTCCACTGTCAAGTTAAAAATTATGAATTCACCAGAAATGCTTTCGATGCATCCATATGATTTAGTCGACATGTTCCAAGGAGGGCTTCCGGTAGCTCATCCTGTGTGTTGCTCTGCACTCATTTTAAGATGTGTCATTTTTGTAAGGATAACCAAAGTTGTTTTGTTAGGTACCACAGTAAGTCCAATACACATTTTACTTCGGAGAAAACTTATATACAGTTATATAGGTGCTATTTGTTTTGCTATCTAATCATAATAAAATGCAGTTTTACTTTGTTAATTCAAGTAATATAAACTTCTATTTCATGGATTATGGAGATCAAACTTATGCTCTAACAGAACCACATTGATCCATTACTTTTACCTGTATCAAAAACGCCATTTCTACCACCAAATTGTTCAGGTAGCCAAGAACTAGGCTAGCTACCCCTCTTGCAACTGTTGAGGATCCAACGTCGATATCAAGCTAATAAGGCAAACATAATTTAAGGGTTAGCATGTAGAACACCAGTGCTGAAAGTAATAATACGGCAAAATCACTAATGCTTTCCAAGTATTACTAAATTTGGCAATGTACCTCTAAATAGTTCTTCCCACGGAAATAAAGTACTTCTAATGCTTGCCCCACCAAACATGCTTTCTTTCCAACACTTTGCTTTACTATCCATGATCCCTGGGAGAAACAAATCAAGTGGGGATGAAAACCATTAGATACTCATCTTGATGCTGAAATTTTTATTTGTTTGTTGCATGCCACATTTAAGCAGAAATGAACCTGGGAGATGTATGGTATCAGCTTAAATCTAGAGTTCCTGTAAGCATCATCTCCATCCACAAAGCTCTGCAATAAGGGATAGTCTTCCAAAGGACCTTTCAACATGTAATAAAGTGCAAGGGAATACATAGGAGTTCCAGGCATCTGATACATCATCAAAATAGTATTCGTTATCAAATCTTATACTTTAAGAGTGATGGATGTAACAATCAAGATAAGGTAATACTCACTTGTATGTTGATGACAAAAAAGAATTCTGGACCACCTTTTGCTGCATATTGCTGAATAAATCCAAAAGCACAAAATGGCAATGGTTATCGGTTATTTTGTGACAAAATTTTGGATCGTTTTATCACATACACAAATAGAAGATTGAGAAAAAGGGAACATACCTGAACTATGGAGCCCGCACGACTACTTAAGTTATCTTCTCTTGCGTCCGAACGAAGCCAATCTGCACCAACCATTTGCGTCAAGGTGCCGTGTGCCTTGATCTGGAAAACAGAAATTCATTTACCCTTTAAAGTAAACAAATGAAAAAAGTAGCATAAATTTGTTTAGTATAGTTTGAAACATCAGCATCTAGCTTCACTGAAGCCTTTCACAAATAAAAGTTATGATGACAGTTTCATCTCGTATAAAAATGAATTCGGGGCATAAAACTTTCTGTCTCCTGGGTTTAACCTTTGGCTATGCAGAAAGGAGAGGGTAATGAGACTTTTTGTTTTTTATTAAGAAATCATATATTTGGTGATCATATTTTCAATGTGATACATGCGCAAATGTGTATTACCATTCGGCTAGTATGTTTTCACTAGTAATTGTAACAATGTTGGATAGTTTATTAATTTTGTGTTCACGATTAAGTGTGCAAAATAGTCAAAACAAATTTTAAAGTTTTTAGAGATTCCTTTTACATGTTGAATATAACTCCAAGATGTAAAAATGAGGTAACATCAAGTTAAGGTAAAAACATAAAACACACCGAAAGGTTAAAATACCTTTTGATGGTCTTGTAAATAATTTTCTCCTCGAACCAGAAACAAAGATGGATCAGAAGCAGTCCAGGTACAGGGTAAAGAACAACTTGAATCCTTTTGAAGAGTGGCACCAAAAGGGCATGATGAACTTTCGTCCCTGTTAGCTTCGTGCAAATCCATATACCCCTTTTTCTGAACTGAAACGCATGTAAAATATATTAAAAAGAAATATGTTATACACATTCTATCCCAAAAAATATTAGTAAGAACTTAAATTATACCTGCAATGTCGTGTAACTTTTTTACCAAACCAACAGCTGTTGATATTCTGGGGATGGACATACCCTGTGCATCCATTGGTTCAATAAAAAGATTGTTTATATAAACAAAATAAACATATGACGGAATCACACAAAATCTTAATGTGTAATTAGATTCCTTATATTAGAAAAAACATCATTGTAAACCTGTCTAAAATTATCGACGAGGAAAAGTACAAATCATAAAAAGACTGTTTAGATAAACAAAAAAAAAATATGACGCAATCACACCAAATCTTAATGTGTACTTAGATTCCTTATATAAGAAAAAACATCTTGTAAAATTGTCTAAAATTAGCAACGCGGAAAAATACAAAAAGAAATAAAATAGAAATTCAAAAACCAATTAGAGGATGAATGTTGGTAAGCAACAGTACCATCTGATCAGAAGCCAAGTCAGTATGCCATTGATTGTCGAAGTGATCATACTCTGTTGGTTCAGGAACATCAAAGAACTCATCAGAATCATTCAATCCCATTAAATTTGTACGACCGGAAGGTTCTACACCATCTTGTAGAACAATAAGAGGTTCCTCGTACTTGCTTTTCTCGTCCGAAACTTCCGACTTAATATCCTCCTTTTCACCAAGAGGCAATCCAATTTCTTTTGTCATAGGTTCAGAGGAGGAATTTCCACCTTTGGTTCTAAACAATTCCCGAAGAGCTGCGAAAAGGAGAATATAGTAAAAGCTTGTAAAATTCCAGTTATAACTAATGTGACAAGACAACATAGATGGCAGAACTTTGAAGTCTGCCACATACCTGCAACTCGTTCAAGCATACGAATAGTAATGGACCTTGAAGATGAGGGGCGCAAATACAATTTCCAAAACTTCCAATCAATAGCAAGCATGTGTCTCACCACTGATTGCGTTCCCTTGTTAACAGGAGTCACTACAAATCCTCCACCTGCAGAGTGTTCAAAACCATTATTGGTTATTCTTGGCATTTTTCCGCATTTTAGGAAACTAATAAATATTGGTTCGAGAAAACTAAGAAACATTTATTTTAGAGCAGTGATTGGGATTTGAGTGAGGTTTTATCACCCTCGAGTCATTTATAAACCGGTTTTTATAGTTTGTGCCTGGGATACACTAATTCATATTTTATTATATGAGAAAGAAAAACTTTTAATTGAAAAAAAAAACTAATTCAAATTTGTATATTATTTATGATTTTAATTAATATGATTTTTCAACAGATTTGAAAAGATAATTTAAGTACACAATGATTTTTAAATATATTTTATTAATTCAATTTTTCTTACGAAAATAAATTAAACTTAACACTGAATTATGTTAAACCTTATAATAGTACTAAATTTATGTAATTTTTTAAGACAAAATATTGCCAACTAAAAATATACGATAATAATTGTTAAAATGTGCTGAAAGCCGCACACACTAAAAAATAAAAAATAAATGCTCTTTATCTTTGGATGTTGGTTCTTATTTTAGGGTGTTGCAGCATTTCCTGTATCCCTCTGCCATAGGATTGAGTTATTTGGCGGCATCGATAAGTAAAATAATAATCTCAAATTTAAAGCATACATTACTTTTAAGGCAAGCTCGGACATAGCCTTTCTTTGGTGGACACTTGGAATGGTACACAGAATGGTATAACAACACTGTCACAGAATCAGAGATAAAAAAGTTAAAAGACGGATTAAAATGAACCATATCTTCGTAACATATGGTATAACAACCTAAATGTTTTATTAACAGTACCATATGATCCATCATCCTCCCTCCTCCAGTATCTTCGTAACAACAAATCTCTGGGTTTCATTCCCCTGGACATGTGACATAATGACATGTTAAAAATGTTCGCTTACTGAATTATCATATACAAGGTTTCATATATATATATATATATATATATATATATATATATATATATATATATATATATATATCCTACCATGGTAACCAATCACTGTACAGCTCCATATGAACAATATCTGTGTGTCCATCAAGGTGATCAACCACACTGCCTCGATAAACACAAAAGTCCCATCTGCAAAAAGCTAGGTGACTTAATATAAAAGCTATACTAAATCATGTGGATCACATTTCCTATTTAGTGGTTCCACATTTCCTATTTTTCAAGTGAATAAGACTTACTCCGATCTTGAGGGATCAAGAGTCATAAGAGTGTTGAAGATGGCTTCTGAAGTTCCATCGACCACACCAACTGCCATTATTGCTGGGTGATCACCCCAATGCTGAACAAGGAAAACAACTTCTCATTTTTTAGAAGAGTTGACCGCTTACTAAAATGAAAGTGTTATCCAGTTAGGAGCAACTTACATTTCCAAGGGAATCGCAATCTTTGGCTTCTTTGAACATCCTTAGTCCTGCATAAGGAATGAGCTATATGAGATACAGATTAGTGCCGTAACCATGTGGTCTAGGGCTAAAGCTTTACCATTCTGACAACCAAAAATCTTCCATGGTGAAGGGGCAACAACATCAGAGCTAATCGCTTCAGTGCCTATTTCTGTTTGAAGATTCAAGTTGATGTATTTCCAATCTGTGCTTTTTGAGCCTCCATTTCTGTTTGAACGAAACTTAAGACATTAAAAAGCATACTACCCATAATATGATTAGTTTAACTTTAGATAAATATAAAAGAGTACAGGAAGTTCAATGAATTGTAGGTACGTAAATATTATCACTGCCTTCTAGTAATGTTACAGCAGAAAGAAAAGGACTGATGAGTGTGATTATGTTAATTTTAAAGCATTTTAGATATTCAGAAGGAGAAGTAGAAATTGCTGGACTAAATATTAAAAAGTAGTTAATGTACCTCAAAGTTGAACGTCTTCTTCTAATACAAGCCACTAAATTCTTTGTTGGAGATGGGCACTCCTGAAAAAAAAAACAATAAAATATGCTTCTTATAACGAGAACACCATCCACTCATTAAGATAGCGGAGTACAACCTTCATTGCAGAATCCTGCAAGGTGCGTATCCATTTTGCAGCTTCTTCTGAACTGCTTGCTCCTAACTAAAAAATTATGAAATATACAAGATCAAGAATAATCAGTGAAAATTTTTGTCAGAAATATTTTGCTCGGATTCTTAATTTCAACACACCTTAAGCTTATCACTCTGGTTTGTTGCATTATAAACAGTAAACATGAAGAACACCTGCACAATGCAAACAACTCGTATCGTAAATACAATTATTAAATGTTCCAGGAAACAATGCAGCTCTGTCAAATAAGTAAAAAATAAAAAGCCTCCAGTGTTGTCCCATAGAAAGAGCCGCAGGTTGCTTACCTTTTTGTTCATACTCTCCCTTCCATTATCATTAACCCGAACGCAAGAGTCAATTATTGCACTTCTAATTGGCTCCTGAAAATTAATAAAATGCTTTCATTAATCACAATTTGACAACTCAACCATCGCAAGAAAGGAAATTTCAGAAATATTGTTGTCATTAAAATCGAAGAACACACATACCACACGTATAGACATAAATTAATCCAAAGCCTTAAAAACGTTATCCGTTCCAGGATACATCAAATAATCAAACGTGGTAACGAAACGTTACTCGAACATTAATCAAAATAAAATATTAAAAATAACATGTATAGAGACAGACACCAATGAACAGAGTGAGGTCCATTCAAGAAATTGATCTGTTCGGAGAAATATTTTTGATAGAGAAGGACCTGAGATCAAACTCCTCATCACACACTTAAAGTGAGAAGAAGAACGTTATATAGGAATGGGGGAACGTGGAGTATTTACCTCGGTTGGGGTAGCGGGTTGGATTTTGAAGCTTCGGAGGACATTGTCTTTGAGAATAAAGTACCTCTTCCGTGAGTAATGCTGACCAAAGCGATTGGCCCGAAGGAGATAAAGCCACCCTTCCATTTTCCTCTCACTCTGCGGAAGAACACCCATTTGGAAGAAAATCGGCTACAAAGAAAGAAAACAGTGTTCGAATTCGTGAGGCTGCATGAAATGGAACGAACGAGAATGCGAGCAGAGAAGGAAAAGAACCTGAGAAAGGGGATCGACGATGGCGATTCCCTGACCCCGTGAAAGGGAATCAGAGAATCGAAATTGTGAGGGCAGTGACAACGGTGGTTGTTGTTGCTCTTCTTCTTCTTGTTCTATTTCCTATGTTCCCGCTTCATCAATTCATCAATAACCGTCTTCTGCGTCTTTCCTTCTACTTCATACCACATCATATACTACAATCCCAATTTACCTTCTTGCCCTTCTTCTTTTACCTTTAAAACCACTTTTTTACTCACCCACCTACCTAAAATACATTTCCTCTTTTAAAATCACATCATTTCTTTCTTCATCAATTACTATATCGTTCTATTACATCAAAATTACTTTCTTTTTTCATTTGACTAAGTCTCACATTTTATCTCATTTATCAAAACTTTAAATCCCGATATTTTTCTACATTTATTTTTAGTTTGATTGCCACGTAAATTTTTTGTAAACTATCAATTAAGTAGGAATATATGTGTGTGTCTTTTATAATCAAAATTAAAGTTTCATTTAGTTTATGTCAATATTTAATGAAATTTGTTCTTTTTTACTCATATATTGATGTAAAATTTCAATTCTCGTTAAAGACTAACAATATAAATATAACGTAATACACTTATGAAGTGAGTATCTTGAAGTATAGTTGTAGTTAGGGATGTAAATGGGACGGGTAGAATACAGATAATAGCTCTCTCATACCCTATATGTTGGATAAATACTTGTATCGTACCCGTATTTATATTCGTCGCGCGTATCCGTTATACGAGTACTTCTATAATTTTTTAATATCCATTGATATCCACGAGTATCCACGGATATTTACAAAAGAATAAAAATAAATATTTAACAACATATTTTAATCATAAATTTAAATAAAATGTAATACATAGCATTCATAAATTTTAAACAAAGTTCAAATAACTCATTTAAATAGTCTTGAATAACAATTTACAAAGAAATTATTTTTTTTAAACTAATTGATAAAAAATAACTTATTCAAAATCAATATATTAATATTTTAATCATGTAATTTTATTTTATTTTTAATTTAAAGTATAGTATAGCGGATATGGATATTCACGAATACTATGATATTCGTACTCATCCCGTTAATATGCAGATATTAAAAATACTCGTATCTATTACTTGCGAATATCCATTTATAGTATTATTTTTTATCCATTACAAATTTTATTAGCAGTGGATACAGATTTTTTTACTTGGCGATCCCTAGTCGCAGTATCTATAATAAATATATTTTCATCGTCGTTTTATTAATGAGTAGGGTAGTAAATGGTTAAAAGATGTTTTTGCAGCGTAGATAGAGGGCAAAAAGGTAAATGAAGTGTTATGGTTGAATAGGAAGAAGATAAGAGGTTGTTTGTGAGGCAAGACAGTGATTTTGTTGTTATTAAGATGAAATTAAGAGATAATAAACCTTCAAACATGACTTGCGGGGAATCGTTGTCTTGCATTAATCATGGGACGACAAAAAAGGCTTTCTTTAAAGCCAGTTCCATTCATCTCTAGCTTTACGTATGTGTATATTTTTGTTTTTAAAATTTAATAATATTCACTGCTAAACACAAAATATTAAAGAGAATTTTCTTAATTACTTTGGAAGTGATTATTAAATATAAGACCAGTTTCTTTGTACTTCAAGTATTATTTCTTTAAAAAAAAGTTATTTACTTTTATTAAGGATAATCGTGTTTTTTTATATTATGTAGACGAGATTTATAAGTAATTTACTTTTAATAAATTATATTATAGTTCATTTCTATATGGTTCATAATTTCAAAGAACAAATTTACGATTAATAAATCTTATACAGTTATTAGCAACAGACGATGTTGCTGCGCTTCTATGTAACACTTCTATCATTTTATTTTTTTTATTTATCTAAAATTTATTCATGAGGAAATTTTTCCCTGCACTCCCATATTTTCTTACTATATCTCATAAGCAAATTAGAAAGTTAAATTTGCCCTCTTCATCTGCCCTCCTCCTTTCCCATAGCACCTCCATATTTTTCTTTATCTCAACCTCATTATCTTCTCTCAACTTCATCCTATCTTTGTCTTCGAGTCCATTTTTTCCCACCTCCATCTTCATCTCCATTTTCATCTTCACCCCATCTTCTTCCTCGAAATCAACATTATCTTCTTCTACTTTCACCCTAAGTAATATCTAGTAGTGTTTACTAAAATAAATGAAAAGATCATAATAATATGAAGTGTAAAAAAGAATATAAGGATCAATAATAAAAGATGTGTAATTTAAGTTTTGAACTTTACAATTTATGTGCATTCTGGATTATATAATCTGAAACTATAACTATATCAAGGATATAATTGAAACTTTTAAAAGTGAGAATGCAGGATGAAAATATGGAAGTACAAGAAGAAATTTCCTATTTATGGTTATAGTTTTCTTTTTTTACATTTCATCAAATTTTTTTTATCATATGGTAATATAACATGAGAAACTTTTTTTTTATTACATTGTGATACATATTTATTAATCGAATTAAAAGATATGTTATAAATTATTAACTTAGTTGGAAAACTAAATTAAGTATATACAATATATAGGGATGGTAACAGGACGGGACGGAAACGGGTTTCACTATTCCATACTCATTCCCGTAAAAAAAATTCATCCTCATCCCCATACCCAAACCCAACGGGTATCAAAGTTTTATCTCATCCCCATCCTCATCCCCACCGGGTAACGGGTATAATCTCGTACCCATACCCGTACCCGTTTCCTTACTACTTCAATATAAATTTTGATTAATTTTTATAAAATAATAAAAAATTACGGTAAAAGAAACATAATATTATCAAATATTCAATATTAGGAGGATGATTGTTTCTTCGATATTAAGTACTTTGAAATAAATTATAATTGTTTGCATTTTAGATTGGAATACCAAATAAAATTTCATGAGAACTAAAACATTTATTAAATTTGCAAACTACAAACATTAATGAAACATAGTTGATAAAATTTAAAAATATTTTTAAAAAAACTTAAAGGAAAACAAATATTCAAATTAAAATATATTTTAAATGTTTGTTTACTTCAATTTTTTAAATTCTAATTAATCTCTTTTTTTATACACTAATAAAAATGATAATACATCATTTAATCAAAATGATGCAAATAACAAATAATAAACATAATAAAACAAATTTAACATGATTATTGTATATTTTGAACTCCAATATATGTTGGATGGTGATAAAAAAATATTCATGACAATTACATTAAATTTTGATATTGTAGTAAATAAAAGTTATTTATACAATTATAGTGAAAAATTAAAGTATGATTGATATAATGAGTTAGAAAATAAAAATAATTAGATAAAATATATTGAAATAATATTCTACACGATGAAAATAAACAACAAATAAAAATATTAAAAAATTAACAAATGTATGTCTTAGAAACAATTTGAGAAACTATTGAAAGAAATCACACAAAGGAAAACAAATGTATCATTAAGGGTATGATAAGATGAAAAATACTTTAGACATCTAAGAACACTTTTCAAATATCAACATATATACTCAATGGTTGAGAAATAATTGTTTTAGGGAAACAAAAGAATTCTTCAAATGAAACAAAAATTAATAAAAATAAGTAAATTTTTTTTATATTATCTGGTAAATGGAAAGGTTTATGCTATTATACACTTAAATTGAGAGTATTAAACATACTTATGTGAAAGGAAAACATACAATAAATAAAAATATTAAAAAATAATAAAAATATTCAAATATGAGACATAAAAGAATTTTAATTAACATCCGTCATTTTAACATAATTACATAAATGTTATGATAAGATGATAAATATATTGGAGATGCGAATGAGTTTTATGACAAACCAAATAATTAGAAGAAATAAAAAATTGAAAAATAAATAAATAAATAAATATAAATAAATAAATAAATATATATATATATATATATATATATATATAGGTTACTTAATTAATTATGAATATTTTAATAATTTAAATGATGACGGAAATATGACGGGAACGGATATTATGGCGGAGATATGTACATACTCATAACCATCATCATACCCAATTGAAAAAGTCGGCCGTCAAAATGGGAACGGGTTCGGGCAATCCTCACTCCTCACGAGGACGAGTTTATTGTCAATATCTTGCTATAAACAAATTAATTTAAGAAAAAAATTTCAATTACCCTCTCTAAAACCTGACTTAAACTTATGTATAGGTTAATTACAACTGCTAAAAGAAATTTATTTTCTTTTGTCTTTTTTTTCTTCTAATATTTTTTTTATCTCTTTTCCTTTAATTTGTTTTACCTCTTCTTTTTCTCCATGTCAGTATACGTTCATAATACTATTCAAACAAAGCCTAAGTCAAACCTTAACTCCTATCAAACAAATCAGTGTTACTATAAAATTTTAAAAATATGATAGCCTACTTTCATTCTTCCGTTAGATTATTTAAAAATGTAAAGTTGTTATCTAAGACGCTTAGGTCCTTCAAAACAACGCTTTTCATGTGTTTTGAAAATTCAATTCTAAGTATCTCGTTTTAAAAATCTTATTCTGAAAATTTTAAAAAACTTGTTCCAAAAAATTTCAAAAACATGTAACAAGGTAAAATGTTATTTTCAAAATTTGGGAGGTGAGCAAAGAAAGAGTGGGGTGCAGGAAGTAAAAGCCTAATGTCTTACTACAAAGCCAAACCAAGCCTTAACAAGAAGCATTGCTATACAATTTAACTTATAGCTTGACTAACAAGCCTATTTTTGTATTTTGCAGCTATATTATAATTTTACAACAGCCTAGCGAAAAAAGCAAAACTAACTGGGAAAATCTACTTTTAACTTAAAAGTTCCTCTATCCAAAAAGTGCGGATTACCTTTTAACGAAATGATTATAACATAGATGACTGAATACGTTTTTTTTTTCAATTTAATTCAAGTTTGTATATTGATTGCTAAGTTTCACATAAATATTTCTAATACCTACATAGTAAAATCTTACAGGTTTCTTACAATTAAGTGCCTAAGATCAAATTGCCATTGGAAAATTGTACAAGCAAGTAAACTCTATAATTGCAATCAGTCCTCTTAACTCCACACAATATTTCCAAAAATGCAATAGGAAATTCCAAAACTAAGGAAACCTTGGATCTGCTCAGTCACTGCCTGTTAAGAAAGGCACAATACTTCAATAGAGGGCAGGGCCAAAGAGAATGTTTTAATCATAAAAATAGTTGGAAGAGGGATTTATTACCTTTCAAGAAACTGGTTAGATGTTCTTCACTTGCGTATGGAAAGATCAATGTGAAGATATGCCACAGAAGCAACAAAAAGCAAGAAAAATGCAGATACCAGCATCAATGGCTCAGCAAGCATGAATATAGGGTTAAAACCATAGTATACCTACCAAAAATGAAAACAAAATTGGTTAGACCATACCAGACTTTAAGGTAATTCAAGTAGTCATTGACAAGTTGCGTAGAAATATATTTGGAAAATAAGTCCATGATTTCATAACTATAAAATATTTTATGCCTTCCATTATTGTAGTTGCAGATATGAAAGGCAGCGGTAAATGTTTTTAGTAAATTAAGTAGTGATAGAGAGAGGACGCTCTGTTACATGTTTTGTCGTCTGAGATTAGAAGGCAAAGAGAATTTTGTTTAAAATTATTTGTGGAAACCAGAAAAACATTTTTTCTTGGATTTTACAACTAAGAAAGGCAAACAAAAGGGGATCTAAGAAGAATTTTTCCATTCATCGTTTGTAAGCTTTAAGCCCAAAATTACGAACTGAAGGCATAACATTACCAAACAGAGTAAATAAACAGATTCAAGTAAAACACAACTTTCATCTGCAATAAGACCTCCATCCATTTGCATAAACACCACATTGTTTAAAATGCCTCGTTTATTAACTTGCATTGCTAGGAAATATAGGATACAGGATATTCTATATGCTCTAGAATCATTTTTTGTCATTAACATGGTGTCAACAAATTCTGTTGCATCATCATCATCACATTTAAACAAAAGTATCGTTAGTCCCTGATTTGGACCGCAATAAGCAAAATTATTATCTCAGAATTCGTAAAATGCTCACATACCAAACCAGCTTTATAATTTTCTATTTATTTTTTTCGCATTAGATTGGTAAATACCTGCAAACGAATATTATGCTCAGGAACCACATTTCTTTTTTCTAGAACCACCACAGTCCTGCCGACAACATCAAGATATGAATACTTGATCTGCAAAGTTCAAATTAAAACCATTTTAGCTGCAGGGAGTCAAATGCTTTATGCTACAAGCACAGCAAGTGAAATTCTTCAATAGCAGAATCAAACTAGAGAACAAAAATGAATTATCTTGGAGAACTTGAAGTTAAATTGTATATCTAGACCATATACTATTTTAGTCAAAGATTACGAAATGAAATATTTCTTTAACATATTGATACACCCACCCCCTTTTTCCTTTTCGCAATAAGTTGTGTACTTCTGATTTTTTAGTACTCTGTTGAAACTATAGGATGGGGAGCGTGGCGGGTAAGAGAAGACACTCTGAATAATTTATATTATACGTGATGTATGTTATAGTACAAATCACTGCACCACTAATCAAGTTGAGTACTGGAGCATTACAACAAGTACACGTTCTACTCAGAGCCCACTTTTAGGAGATTTTCTCAATATATAAATATGTAATGCACAAGTTAAGGTCAAATCATCATGTATGATGGCAATTTGACCACGCAGTAAAGAAGTATATCTAATATATTCATACACTGTATCCTCAAATCATCATGGTACTGATTGAAATGCCCTATTTAGAAGAGGGCTTATTATAGACATTGATCCCTGATTATAAGATAGAGAAATGCAGCTGATGTAATTAAAAGTCACAAGTGCACATGTTCCATCTATTTAATGCAGATGAAACTTTGACTGCAGTCGAAAGTTGAAACTAAACCAATGTTGAACGAAAATCATTATCTTAAGAGAAAATTACCTCTAGATGCTGCTTTACTTCAAAAGGAATCTCAGCTGTGGGATCTTTGGATCCCTCCGGCAGCACAACCTGAATTTTAATGGTTCAACAAGAAAGGTAAATTAAACCTCCACGTTTGCATACAAAATCAGTTGAAGCAAGGAGAACAGTTTTCATCTACATAACAAACCCACTTTTACAATCAACTTATCAACCACTGTCTCGACAAGAGGGCAACCAAAAGTAAAATTGAGGTATCTTCTGCCATCTGGTGATTCAAAAAGGAAGTCTTGCAATGGTAGTCCATAGCCAATGACAAATGTTGCTTTCCAGCCTCCAAATAGAGGATACCGAGGTTCAATTTCAAGTTCTGACTGCAATCAATAAACGTGTAAATAAGTATGAATCAGAAAACATGACATTTTACAAAAACGATTATGTTGAATAACGAAAATGATCTATTTGTCATTCAAGACTAAACCCCTTGGTGATCTATATACATCAATAATAACCCTTATATCGCCTACTCTTCATTAATATAGAAGCATGTCCATGAAGAAGTCATCCCTTCCATTCATAATTCATACTTCAGTTTCTATCAACTCATTATGAAGTTGATGTTAACCAGTAAAGCATAAATATAGACCAAATAAAGAAGATGACGATGCTCTTTATGTTGACATGAATGACATTACTTTCAAGCAGAAAAAGCATCATGTCTCACTTATGATGAACACAGCCATGTGGTCACCTATTGAGTTGACACAGCAGTATACTTTTTTTCTAGTGTTCTTCACCCCAAGTTTTGCAAAAGAAAGAGGGAGAAAAAGAAAAGAAATGGTGCATGATGATGCCAAGAAGGATGGGAGAAAAATAATCTTTTTTAAAGACCCGATAACATATATTACCTTCCGAGAATCTGTACGAAGATGTGAAGAGGAAATATTTCCTATTCCATCCCTGTAGTATACTGAGTGGACCCTTGGGGGTAGTTTTGCTAAAAGATGTTTAAATGATGAAACACCAGTACCAGCTGGTCTAGTTTGATATTCAACCCTGCCAACAGAAAAACTCCAGTTATGCACACAGAAAAAATTATATATGAAGGGGAAAATGGCAGAATAAATGTAGAAGAATATAAATATAACATATAAACCAAGAGATACTATAAGTTAATGTTTCATTAACTTTCATCCAGCTGAACAATTGGTAAAGTACATGTTAAAACTGAGGCCATTTCAACTCTCGGAAGTTCAAATACTGGAGTAAAACTACAGTATAAGTCCGTGCCAATCTATACAAATATAGAATAAATAACCCAGGGTGCTTATGAAGAAAGTGCCAATCTATCTGTTCTTGCCTGGATGTGATAAAAATCTTAAAATGATCCTTTTTTTCTGCAGTTAACTACTTTTTAAAAAATATTCATGGATGCTGTCATCACATGTTGCACTAAAACATGTAGTAAAAAGACAATACTTGAAGTTACTACCACTTGAAAGGATTAATATGAAGGAAAGAAGATTTTTATTCAATTGATTAATTTGAAACATAAACATTACATCAGCCTTTATATATAAAGAACTCTAACTCTATAGTAATAATTACAGAGAGAAATCTAGAATCTTCTAACAGCTTCTAAGAGCTTCTAGTAGTAAACTTAATATCCTACAAACAACACACTACCAAATTATCAAACCAGGAAGAATTGTGAGAAACTATATAATGTTTCTAGAGGTGAGATGAGAACACTTTGGCAAATTACAACACACATAAGAATAATAAGCATAAACAAATAAATAAAAATATTAGAAAAAGGTCATTCCAAAATCTTAAACTAACAACTATTTCCTCCTGTTATTTTGACATGTAATTTTTTTTATTTCTTCCAAATTTTAACGGATATATATGTTTCCCAAAGAACTGAATGCAGATCTGAAGCATCAAGTAAAAAAGCGAGATAACAAATATACCTTGAAAAAACACCTTTATGTTGAGCACCGGCATGGACCAAGCTATATCGCTCAGTGACTTGAATGCTTCCCCAGTGAGATATTTCTATTTCACGTTCTAGCTCCTCAACAACCGCAAATGGATTGTTATTTTCAAAATGAACAAGTACAGGAGAATATGAATACGGGGGATGATTTTCATATGGCCCATATTTCAACTCTGTACCAGCACGTTTAGTGGGGTCCACCACCGTGAATGATTCTACCCTAGTGCTTGGTGTCTTGAGAAAAGTTGTCTGTTGTTTGACATGATAGGGAGATAATAATATTGCACTATCACGGAAATAAACCAATTGTGACTCTGATTGACTTATTTCAACTGGGAAAGGTTCCAAAGACCGTGTCAACATGTAAAGAACCTCTAATGTCGTGGTTTCATCTTTACTTAGTGGAGTTAACAAAGTTATAGAGAAAAACTTAGTTCCATTTGGTCCATCAGGCTGCTTAGCAGACTTGACATCAAGAGGAACATAAGTTTTCTTCTTCCTCTTACCAGAAGTTGCAGCGGCTTTGAGTAATGCAAGATGTTCAACTTCAGTGGGCGAAAAGGCCAAAAGTACTTCAGAAGCAGCAGATGTCCCCAAATTTTCAACCTGAAAGAAAAACTCTCAGAAATATAAAATCAACAAATTTTGTAAATGATTATTTGATTGCACAATCCTTCGAAAAGAAATAAAAAATAATAATTTCAAGTTAAAATTTGGTCCAAACAAATACTGATTTGTTGGTCTAAGAATCCAAAACATGTTATAGACTTCAATAGACTCAAACATTCATAGACCCGACACCCACCCACCCCAAATATTTTTTCATGTATTGATGGCTACCATTAAAAGAATAAATCTCCACGTCAGGTTCCCCTTTACCAAACATGCCCTAAGTGTTTGCAAAAGGTAACTCTAATCAAATTCAAAAGTGAAACTCAGAAAACTCTATGCATGAGATGTGCTAATGTGTTATTACGTTGGTTTGTATAGACATAAGTTTGGTTCAAACCACTTTTCACAAAATTATAATAAATAAAATTCATCTAGCCAACTTAAACATGACTTTTACATGCCAGTAAGTTAATCAGATATTATACTTAAAGCCAAGTCCC
>Ga0209589_1005145_pt1 | contig 22279 bp, 22 predicted proteins | sample CowpeawhiteBW_FD_187525 | JGI IMG/M metagenome (GOLD analysis project Ga0209589, IMG submission 187525) | Root nodule microbial communities of legume samples collected from California USA - Cow pea white BW (SPAdes) (version 2) | ecosystem: Host-associated > Plants > Roots > Nodule | place: USA...
TGAGTGGCATGGGTGATATGACCACGAATTAGGTCTGCATGAGAAGAAGGCAGCTGCTCATTCATCTTCAACCTCTCTTCAAAACCTCCATTTTCGTTCTCCAAGCTTCCATGGACGTCCCCCTTGCGGTTTTTCACGTTTTTGGCTCATTTTTACCGTTTTTATGCATATTTGACAGCACCCATTGAGGGTTTTACGTTTGGAATTCATTTTCTTGCTTGGGCAGTTCGTTTTGTGAGTTTTATTTACTTGGAACAATACCCATTCATGGGGTTTTCGCATTTATATATGACAACACCGTTTTGCATTCCATTTAAGCTTTAAAATCTCTATTTTTGCTCTTGAATTGCGTTTTTCAGATTTCATAAAATAGGGTTCTTGGTTCTGTTTTGTTATTGTAGTTTTGAAGTGTTTGATTGTTCATTTTCCATGTATAGCTAAGTTTTTCGTATTGGTTCCTTGAAGAAACTGAATTGAAACCATGAGGTTGATGTTTTCCAATGCACTCCAATTCCCAATTTCTCTTCATCCTATTCAATTTCGTAGCTTTTGAAATGGAATTTGTGATGCTTAATCGTGGGTTCATATTTTGCACAATTTCAGAATCCTTGTCATGCTTAGTGAGTTCGGGTTTTGGTCACAGTTGCTTAATCTGTGTGTGTGTGTGAAATTGAAAGAAGGATGTGTGCTATGCTTAATGGCATAATGAAGCTGTGTTAATTTTCGCATAGTTGATTAATTCGGATTTCATGAGAGTAATTTGGATAAGAGACTTGATTTAGTAACCTGTGATTGGTTGATTTTCAGTGGAATCAAGGGACTAGTACGTTTTGAATTGTGTGTTTAATTCAGTTTTGATTAGAATTTAGCAAACTTGTGTGAATCTGCCAAACCCCCCCCCCCCTGTGTTTTATTGTTGTGTTCATCTGGAAAATTCGCTTTGAATGAAAATATTGGTCGTTGGGAGACGACTTGGTTCAATTTCATGTACTGCATTTAATATGTTTTAATTTGGTGGGGTACGGCCTCTATCACCCATCAAGCCCAGTTTCGCACTGGCCCACTAAGCCCAGTTTAGACTAGCCCCAAGCCAAGTTTTATCTGGCCCACGAGCCTAGTTCTGTATTGGGCCCCCAAGCCTAGTTTTATCTAGCCCACGAGCCCAGTTTTGTATTGGCCCCCCAAACCCAATTTTATCTAGCTTAAGCCTAGCTTTGTCTAGCCCCCGAAGCCCAGTTTTATCTGGCCCACGAGTCATGTTTCGTACTGGTCCCCAAGCCTAGTTTTATCTGACCTAAGCCCAAGTTTGTCTAGCCCACGGATCCCAGATTAATCTAGCCCACAAAGCCCAAGTCGCCTGGCGTCCTAGGCCACTTATTCAGAAAAAAAATGCAAAAAATAAAAGTGCAAAAGATTCCCTTTGACATGTTTCGCCATTATCATTCACTTTCATCATATCACATCATCCATCATACATCATAAAAATAAATGAAATTCAATTAAAAAAAATAGTTCAAAAAGAAATTAAATTTGAAAAAATTCAATCGGAACAAGTGTTTTTTATAAATATCACCTTGTACGGTGTTTGCCAATGCATCAAATCAAACTCCTGTTGATCTTCTTTTAGACAAAGACCCTCTCTAATGGAATGATCATTTATTTCTTTGTTACAACAAGACCCTCTCCAATGGAATGGTCATTTATTTCTTTCTTCACATCAAGGTCCTCTCCAATGGAATGGTCATTTATTTCTTTATTACAGCAAGACCCTCTCCAATGGAATGGTCATTTATTTATTTCTTCACATCCAAGCCCTCTCCAATGGAATGGTCATTGATTTCTTTGTCACATTAAGACCCTCTCCAATGGAATGGTCATTTATTTATTTCTTCACATCAAGCTCCTCTCCCATGGAATGGTCATTGATTTATGTCACAGCAAATTCCTCTTCGATGGAATGGTCAATGTTTTCTTTCTTTACATCAAGGCCTTATCCGATGGAATGGTCATTTATTTCTTTGTCACATTAAGACCCTCTCAATGGAATGGTCATTGATTTCTTTGTCACATTAAGACCCTCTCCGATGGAATGGTCATTGATTATTTCTTTACATAAAGGCCCTCTCCAACGGAATGGTCATTGATATCCTTATGTTTACATCAAGGCCCTCTACAAGGCAATAGTCACTGATTTCTATGTGACATCAAGACCCTCTCCAATGGAATGGTCATTGATTTCTTTCTTTACATCAAAGCCCTCTACGAGGCTATAATCATTGATTTCTATGTTACATCAAGACCCTCTCTAATGGAATGGTCATTGATTTCTTTCTTTCCATCAACGCTCTCTGTGAGGCTATAATCATTAATTTCTTTGTCACATGAAGACCCTCTCAAATGGAATGGTCATTGATTTTCTTATGTTTACATCGGGGTCCTCTGCAAAGCAGTGATCATTGATTTATTTGTAGCATTGAGATCTTCTTCGTAGGAATGATCACCAAATCATTTTATATAAAGAGCCTCTTCTTAGGAATGGTCGAATTCACGTATAAATTTTATTTATTTATTTATTTATAAAGAAAATCTAAAAAAAAGGGAGCAAAATCTAAAAAAATATTTCTTTCTTTAAAAACAAAATCTAAAATAGAAAAAGTCAAAATTGAAAACAAAAAAGAATTTTGGAGTTTGGCATCACGACCCTCTTTAATAAAATGGTCAGTGAGTTCTTTCTTTCCTTTTGGATAAGACCTTTTTCTTGAGAATGATTGAGTTTGTTTTTACTTTCCAAATCATGACTCTCGTTATAGAATCGGTCTTTGCATCCCTTTGAATTGGTTTTTATTCACCCTCTTTCTCTTCCTCTTCCTCTTTAAAACTCTGACGAAATTGGTGTCTCATCTTTACTTATCTTTTATTATTATAATTTAAAAATATTATATTTTCATATTGTCTAGTAAAATCTAACTAAATAGGAGTAGTTATCCACGCCCAATCTCATCTTTTACTTATCTTTTTTTCTTTTCTTTTCTCTCTCTCACATCCGTAGGACCCACACTCTCTCACACACATCACTCATTCACTCTCTCACTCACTTTATTCACGTCACACACTCCTCACAATATCACTTTTTTATTCTTTTCGTTTCTTTTCTCTCTCTAACATCCGTGGGACCTACACTCTCTCACACACATCACTCATTCACTTTCTCACTCACTTTATTCACCTCACTCACTTTACACTCTCTCACTCGCCATTTTCATACACTTTTTGGTCTAATGGATACATATTACCTCACATTTGAATTTAAATTTTTCATTCTTCCGAGACAAAAGAAAAAGAAAGAAAGCCATCAACACACGCATCTACCAACAACATTAATCATCATTTTTCTCTCCATCAACATCATTGAACATGCTAAATTGACTCCTCGGGATTCTCAAAGGAAGCATGCTTCCACTCCATTTTTTCACCCGCACCTTCATCCTCACAAGTTAAATATCATATCACCTCCATTATCTTTGGGGGGATCGGGAGACAAAGGAAAAAACATACTTCCTTCACAGCCTCAATTGACCGAACCAACACCACCAACTCACGGCCAGTACAACAGAAATTCTTTTGGCAGCTAGAGGAAACCACTGTCCTCTTCATCTTACCATCACTCTCAGCTTGACAACACTATTGGTTATCAAAAATCTCTGCCCATTCTCCCTATTGGTTTTCACCCTTATCATCCAACACCAATCTTTCCTTCTTCATTTTTTTCACCATCCACTAAATCTCAATGACATTCACAAAGCCCAAGCTCACACACAAACATATCCATTATGCACTATCAACCAACACGATTTCCTTCGCCTCTCCCTCTCCCGGTTGTCATCCATTCACCATCGGGTCCCTCCAACACTAGCCACCGCTCCAACATTTCCGGAATACAATACAAACCAACACCACAAAGGAAAATAGAAAGAAAATAGACAATTGTCGGCACCAGCATCGCTGCTGGTGAGTCGGAGCTTCGGATGGAGATGCGCGACAGTGCCATGCGAAGAGTGAGAAGTTCGGGTGACGCCGGTGGAGGCTCCGACTGCGATGGACATTACCGACGATGGCTTTCGCCAATGCGGTTGTTGTGTTTCAAGCATTCCACTGGAGGGAAGGAGGATGATGCCACTACAGCACCGACGATGCCTTCTGTGATGGCTAGCGACGTTAACGGGCACTCCGGTGATGAACGGCTTTGTCGGTGGCGAACGTGGTACGTGCAGTGGCTGTAGTTTCTGTTTGCATTTGTGATAGTCTGCGGGGGTGCTTGGTGGGGAGACGTCCCACGCTGCATGAAGGAGGAGAATAATCCCTTTAATGGCTTTCTACAAAAGATAGAAGAAAGGGCTTCCTAAACCAATCATTTTTTCGTGCACCCCTGGTTTCATCTCTTACACCTCCTCATTTTGTATTGACTTGTTCTTGTGCACGCATATTTTGTTAATGCGCACCCATGTTGACTTTGTTTATTGTTCTGGGCCTGTTTTTGCTCGTTGTACCCTTACTTCCATTACACACACTTCACAATGCACTATTCTTTTGTTATTCCCACATTTCATGTTATTTTTCTTTTCTTTTCTTTTTTGTTATTCGGACCCATTCAGAAATTTTCAAACAGGCACAATCCAAAAAATAAATAAATAAAAATATGTTTTAAAAGTAATTATAAAAATAATAATTTTCTTTCTAAGATAATATAAAAAAATTATAAAATGAAAAATGAAAAAATAATTAAATGTGTCTTCAAAAGTATGAGTACTTGTGTGATCGTCTGCATCGTCCTAGTACTTAATATATTTCTTTTCAAAATAATTAAATTCGTTTTCAAAGGTATGAGTACGTGTGATCGTCCGCATTTGAGTACTTATTTTTTTCTTAAATAATTAAAATACGTTTTAAGGACCTGAGTACTTGTGTGATCGTCCGTATCCTTCTAGTACTTGATACCTCTTCCTTTTTTCAAAATAAAAAAAATATTTTATTCTTTTGTCTTTTGTTATCTGTCTGACCGATCGTGTCGTGTGATACTTATTTTCAAACAATTCAAAAATATTAAAAAATATGAAATTTTTCAAAATATAAAAATATCAACATTTTCAAAAAAAGAGTCTTTTTTAAGAACAATGTGATCCTTGATTCTCCATTATAAGATACATAGAAGCAAGGTCAGTTCTTGTCAAGTTCACCTCTAAAAAAAATCAAATCATTTTTTTTGTTTTCCAAAGATCTTGTAAAGAACTACGTAACCCTGATTTCTCACTTTAAATGAGAATATGTAGGACCAAGGTCAATCCTTGTCGGGCCCAAAAATAAAAAAAAATATTTTTGTTTATTTTTAGTATTATTTGTCTCATTTTTTGGGGAAAATTAAAAAAAAAACATTTTGTTTCTTTTTTGGTTCGTCATCCCGTCGCGATTTCAGTTGTGACACTATCAAAATTGGGTTTTAGAACCCTAAAAACAGAACATAGGAGAGTGTTAGAAGGCTGGAAGGAGTGCCCGAGGGTGTAGATCAAAAAGCACTTTTGGAGCTGGAATTCTAGGTTAGGGGAGCTTCCATTTCCTGTTTTAATGATATTATATGCAATTGCGTTATATATATTGATGCATGAAAGTCTTTCCCAAAACCAAATTCTTGTTTCGTTTAACTTCTTGATGTTTGTTGTATATGGTTTTAGAGAGAGTATACATGTGCTTGTGGTTTCCATTGTATTGAGTTGTCTTTCTGAACTCATCACTTCTATGATTATTATGATTCTTCTTTTTGCCTTGGCGTAATGTTTAGAGTTTTTCTTCTATATACGACACACTTATGATTATTATTTACTATTATTATTATTATTATTATTATATTACTATTATTATTATTATTATTATTTTATTATTATTTTATTTTACTATTATTTTATTGGTATTTTTATTATTATCCTTGTTTTATTTTAATGATTATTTTATTATTATTATTATTATTTTATTATTATTGTTTTATCTTATTAATATTACTATTTTATTTTTATTTTTCATTTTATATTTTTATTATTTTCATTATTTTTTTATAGTTTCATTTTATTGTTATTATTATTTATATTATTATTTATATTTTATTATTGTTATTATTATTATTATTAATTTCATTTCATTTTATTTTATTTTATAATTATTTTTATTAGTATTATTGTAAGGTCCACTTTTTTTGCTCCTAATGTTTAAAGGCCTAGCCTTAACTATTAGGCCTAAGGCTAGCCCAATGGGTACCCTAAAATCCCATTTCCAACCCTAACCCTCTCATTCTGTCGTTTTCTAGAAACTGTTCCTCTCCTTCCTCTAACAGCTGAAAAATAAAGCTCTACTAGGGTTTGAGTGAGCTCTTCCCTTCCTCCAAGCTTGGTGAGTGTTTCCCTCCATGTAAGTTGAGCTCCAACTTTAGCCTTTCTTTTTCCAGTCTTTTTGCTCTGGTTCAAAAATGGGTTCTTTCCAAAACCCCACCCTCGTGCTGGTGTTCATTTCTTTTTAGTTTTCTGGCGTTCTTGAAGCTGTGGTGCCCTTCTGCTGGTGTCTAAAACCTCCTCTTAGTAGCTTTTGTTAAAGTAAGGGAAGCTAGGGTTTTCTTATTTTTAAGTTATTTTGCCTATTGGGTTTGTTTTACATTATGGGTGTTTGATATATATTGTTGGTCGTGTGAGAATACATTGTTTGTGCTCATGGTGTTGTCTGAATCTGGTTTGGCATGCGTGAGAGCAGGTGGATTCTGCTGAACTTGCCAAGGCGAGCTGGGTGGTCGCTCAAAACGAAAATTGGTTGGATGCTTGTATGTTCCCAATAATTGGTTGGTCTATTGTTTTAAAAAGCTCAAGTATGATGCCTTGTATGTTTTATATGATATCATGGGATTGGAATTGATGAGTTTGGTATGAATAAAGTCATGAATCATGATTGGTTGGTTGGTTGGATATTGGCATGAGATTATTATGCCTAATAAACTTGTGGTTGGTTGGAGAGACATGACTGTGGTATAAGATGGACGTAATTCCATGAATCTCGTGGTGAGATTTCATGGTGGTGTCGTAGTGTATATAATTAGGTAAGGATTCAAGTAAGGATTACATCCTGAAACTCTAACGAGTCAGTTAGTCTTACTAGAGCAAACTGAATCAAGCGCAGGCATCCGGTGAATCCGACCGATTATATGTATCCGGATAAATTAAGTCTTAGAGTCATGTTGTTTTCTATTACATGCTTGGATGATTGATGTGTTCTTGATTTTAAATCACATGCCTAATTGTATGATAAAAATATGTTTACTCCAGCTTACCTTATTTGCTTGTGTTTATCTTCTTGTGTGGTTTTCCTTTTTACAATGATCACCAATTTCTTTGTGTGAGCAGATATAGGAACCCTTGGTAATCGTAGTGACGATGGGAATGCTGCAACGTAGTAGTCATGCGATGATGTTGGGCTCACTGTTGAGCTCACGTTTGAACTACTTTTGTAGTTTTGTAATCCCTTCCTTATGAGCAAGCTCTTTTTGATAATTGTTGAACTTTTAAATTTTGTTCATGGCATTGTGTTATGTCTTAGTCTTTCTTTTCGAGTATATTTTGAATAACTGTAATGGTTGATACATATATACTCCATGACATTGCTCTTTTATATTATATCATATCTGATGTTTCATTTATAAGATTTATTCTCTATTAAATGGGATGTTACAATTTTTATTTAATTTTATTTACTATTATTTTATTATTATTGTTATTATTATCATTGTTTTGTTTTATTGATGATTTTATTATCATTATTGTTGTTTTATTATTATTGATTTATTTTATCATTATTATTATTATTTTATTATTATTATTATTATTATTTTTTAACATTATTGTTTTATTTTATTTAATAATTATCTTTATTAATATTATTATTTTATTATTATTGTTATTATTATCATTATTTTATTTTATTTATGATTTTATTATCATAATTATTGTTTATTATTATTGCTTTATTTATTATTATTATTATTATTATTATTATTATTTCATCTTATTAGTATTATTGTTTTATTATTATTATTTCATTATATTTTATTATTAATTTCATTATTATTATTATTATTATTATTATTATTATTATTGTTGTTGTTGTTGTTGTTGTTATTTTTTTATTATTATAATTATTACCATTTTATTGTCCTTGCGATATTTTGGGGCAACTGTATGTGTTCTTCTTTGTTTGTATATTGTTTGGTTGTCCAGAATTGTGTGTTGGGTATAACATTTTGTTTTAATGGTTTTATGTAGATTTATTGTGATTCTCTAGGATGTATAAAAGCAAGAATATGGTTTGATGTATGACTATGTGATATTGTGTAGTTAAGTTCAACTTAATGATATGAAAGTATATTTACCTGTCATGGATGCATGCTTTCCGTGAACTGAGTGTCTTGTGTAAATCATTTTATTGCCCGTGCGATATTTTGGGGCAACAGTTATGTGTTCTTCCTGGTTTGTATATTGTTTGGCTGTCCAAGATTATGTGTTGGGTATAACACTTTGTTTTGATGGTTTTATGTGGATTTATTGTGATTCTCCGGGATGTATAAAAGCAAGAATATGGTTGTGTTTGATGTATGACCATGTGATATTGTGTAGTTAAGTTCAACTTAATGATATGAAAGTGTATTTACATGTCATGGATGCATGTTTTCCGTGAACTGAGTTTCTTGTGTAAATAGGTTCATTAGAACCTATTCTAGAGTGTCAAATACTAGTAAATTATCAGTTATTGATGTGGCATCTGACATAACGGTGTAAACCGCCAAGAGATAGGCCACAAAGTGAACTCTAGAGTAAAACCCGAGAGTAGGTGCTTGGCGACAGAAGTGGTCTCGCCAGGTGGTGTGTTGTAGAATTGGGCTTGGACCAAAATGCAGTGGGTTAGCGCCAGCGGCGCCAAGTGTTTTACCAGGTGGTCTAGAGTGCGAGTTAACCTAGCGACGTGGATGTTGTGCTAGGCAGTTTTGGATGCAGTGGTGGATTATGTGAGGGATTCTACACAACTTTGGATGGAGGTCTTGATGTGATGCTTTGCTGGGGGCGTAGTTATGAGTGCAACTTGTATTGGGGTAACACATGGCCACTCGAGGTTGTAGCTTGGTGGTTTTGGAAGTCCAATGAAGTGTGCGAAATCGTGGCTTGTACGGATGGGTTCTGGAAGATTGCCCTCCTCGGTGTTATTAGACGAGTTTGGTAATTTTGGGACAAATACGGACTATGGTTCGTATTGGGGAATTCCACTTGGTGTCGCGGATCGTGACCGTGGTAAATTTATTCTCACGTGTGGACTATTAGGTGGTGGCCTATAGTCGGAGGGGCGAGTAGACACTCGTGGTAGCAAGGATCGATCAATGTAATCATCAAATGGTGTAGAATCAAGAAGCGTCCAGAGGAAGATTTGGAAGTCGGGGATTAAGGATTATGCCTTGTGAGTCTTAGGAAAAGCAACACTCTTATTGGGTTTTGGTGAACAGGTAAAGGTTGTGCTCTTGCTAGATTTTGGTGAGCAGGCAAGTGTGGTTGCTTGTAAGTCCTAAGGAAAGTAATACTCTTACCGAGTTTTGGTGAATAGGTAAGGGTTGTTGCTTGTTCTTCCGAAGAGGCGTTAGGGTGTAGGAAAGGAAACTGGTTGGTTATGAGAGAATATTATACTATGTGATAAGACTTGGGAGTATTAGAACTGTTGGAATATTGTATGGTTATTTATTATATTGTGTAGTGCAGTTTTATTCTATTGAGCTCACCCTATCTGCTTGTGTTTGGCGATGATCGTGTAATACGTTACATGAGAGCAGATGATGTTACAGGTGGTGTTGGTGAAGCATAGATTCGGAGAGGGGCTAGCTTGGGGAAAAACCTTTATGATGTTTTATTGTTTTATAGATTTTAAACATTTTGTAATCAGTTATCTTACTAGATTCATAGTTTGTAATCGACAATCATAGTTTGTGGATTTTGATTTATTGCGGTATAATAAATTGTAAATTTCCTTGCATTTTGGGAAAAGGAATTATTATAAATGCGATTTCATACTTTTCCCTATTCTAATTATTTAAATTAGTAATGTCCAACCAGAATGTTACATTTAAGAAGTAGCAGCCCTAATATAATCGAAAACAAAAATGGTAGGCTCCAAAGAATTAATGAGTTGCACACTAGTTACCTAGGATTTCAATATCCTTTACTATTTCCATATGGTGAAGATGGATATAGACATGATGTTAGTCACCGAGATATAACGATTGGGAATAATACAAAGAGAAATTGGCTAACAATTAGAGAATGGTTCTATTTTAGAATTCAGACAAGACAGAAAGAAGCATAAACAGTACTAAGATCAAAGAGATTGTTTCAACAATTTGTGGTTGACAGTTATACTATGATAAAGTCTAAAAGGTTGTCATTTATTAGGAATAACCGATCAAATCTTAGAGTGGATAAGTACAATAATCTTCGTCAACCAAGGTCCAATATGCAAGAAGAAGGATCAAATAAGGGGAAAAGGGTGGTGTTACCTTCGACTTTTGTTGGAAGCACAAGATTTATGAATCAATTATATTTTTATGGAATGAAAATTTGTAGTTATGTTGGTTTTCCATATTTGTTTGTAACTTTCACATGCAATCCTAAATGGTCTGAGATACGCAGGATACTATCTAATATGAAGTTGACACCTTCTGGTAGGTAAGACTTGATCTCAAGGGTGTTTAAAATTAAATTTGATCAACTTCTAACAGACCTAACCAAGAATCATTTACTTAGAAAGGTTATTGCATGTTAGAATTATTTCAATTTTTATGACGAATAAATATTAATAGTTCCTTATCTCATGTTATAACTTTAATATGTTTTGAATGCAGATATGTATACTATGGAATTGCAAAAGCGCGGTCATCCACATGCACATCTACTACTATTTTTTCATTCCAATTGCAAATACCCAACTGTAGATGATATTGATAGGGTGATATCAGCTGAAATACAATGTACTAAACAAAAACCAAAATTATACCAATGTGTCAAGGACCATATGATTCATGGCCCATGTGGATTATCAAACAAATCTCTACCTTGCATGAAAAATGGTAAATGCTCACGATTTTATCCCAGGATGTTTCAAAAACACAACTACTATTTCTAAAGCTGGTTTTTCACACTACCATAGAAGGGATAATTCAATAACTATTGTAAAGAATCATATATCCTTAGACAACCAATCTGTTGTTCCATAAAACTCAAAGTTGTTGCTTAAAGATCAAGTTCATATCAATGTGGAATGGTGCAATAGAAGTACCTCGATCAAGTACTTATTCAGATACATTAACAATGGTTATGACACAATAACAACAATTATAGTTGATAATACCAATCTTTCTTCTGTTTTACATCAACTTGTAGATGAAATCAAACAATATGTTGATTGTAGATATATATCTCCAAGTGAAGCATGTTGAAGAATATTTTAATTTCCCATTCATGTAAGAAATCCAGTTGTAGAAAGACTATTTTTTAATCTTCTTGGTGAGCAATCAGTGTATTTCAAGGATAACGATTATATTGACGATATACTAAGAAAACCTACTATTGCAGAATCAATGTTTACAAATTGGATGGAATGCAACAAAATGTATGACGGTGCAAGAAAGTTAACATACCCACATTTTGTTTCAAAGTTTGTATATGTAAAAAAGGATAGATGTTGGAAACCAAAGAAAATTGACAACATAATTGGAAGACTAATTTGGGTTCCACCAATAATAGGAGAACTTTTCTATCTGAGGAGTATGTTAACTGTAGTCAAAGGGCTATTGTCTTACGAAGACATTAGGACAATTAACAATATAGTGTACCCAACATTTAGAGATTCCTGTGACGCTTCTGGATTCTTATCAAATAATAATGAATACATAGAAGCCATCAAAGCAGCGAAAGATTGGGGATGTGTTCACTTCCTAAGGAAACTATTTGTAATAATGTTATTTTGTGATAATCTTAATAGATAAGACCAAGTATGGGAAAAGACGTGGCATTGGTTATCTGATGGTATATTGTACAAGGAAAGAATAACTATTGCAAATCCAGGTAAATTAAATATATTCACCAAAGTAACATTGTTATTTAACACAAAGATATTATGTTACTAATTCAAATATTATTGATGCAGAACTACAACTAAGCAATGACATCTTAAAAAATTTAACTTTATCTGAAACATAGCACCTTCTACAGATTAATAGAAGAAGCTTGAAACAGTTTCCATCAATCCCTTATCCTAATCATTTTGTAATAACAAATTGTGACAGTAGATTGATATACTCTGAACTTGATTATAACATGGTCGAAAAAAATAATATATTTCAAAGAAACTTCAATTGCATGACAGGTAAATCATTGTCATCTAATTTCATGTAATGACTTGGTACTAAATATTTAAAATAATTTGTTGTTTATTAATCATAACGTCAATTGACTTATTTAATTGTATAGGTGAACAAAAGAACATATTTGAAAAGGTAAACCAGGCTGTTATGAACAACATTGGAGGACTCTTTTCTTTGTACGGATATGGTGGCACAAGAAAACCTTTCATGTGGTTAACATTGTCCTCAGTGCTACGATCATAGGGAAAAATTGTCCTAATAGTGTCATCAAAAGAAATAGCATCACTTTTATTACTTAGAGGAAGAACATCACATTCTAAATTTAGAACTCTCATTCCTACACTAGAAAATTTGATTTGCAACATCGAACAACGTTTTAATGCAACACAACTATTAAGACTAACTCATCTTATAATATGGGATGAAGCACCAATGACACAAATTTTGTTTTGAAGCTCTAGACAAAACATTATGAAAGACCACATCACATGTAATTCAGCTTTTGGAGGAAAGGTTGTTGTATTTAGAGGTGACTTTAGGTATATTCTACATGTCATTCCTAGAGGAACTCGATCAGACATTGTCCACGCAACTGTTAATGCATCATACCTATGGGATCACTCTCAGGTATTCACATTGACCAAGAATATGCGATTATTACAATCAAGACTACAAAAATCCACAACAACAAAAATTCAATAGTTCTGTGATTGGATAGTTAAACTTGGAGATGGAAAGTTGTGTGAACCAAATGATGGAGTAGTTGATATTGAAACACCACATGAATTCTTGATAACATAATTCAATGATCCTATTTAAGCTATTGTGGCATCCATATATCCATAACTAATTCGAAACTATAACAACGAACATTATCTGAAGAGTAGAGCGATATTAGCCAATATAATCAAGATTGTTGATGAAATCAATCAGTACATTTTTTCGTTGATTCCTGGTAAATGCATTCTTATTTACTTATCTCCATATATTTATTAATACCTTCTACATAAAAAATAACTATTATTAATATTATTATGTAGGAGAAGCAAAAAATATCTTAGTGCGGATTGCATTGATAAATCTGATAATTTTACAAATGATGACATGAATGTCATTACTCCAGAATTTTTGAACTCATTGACTACTTCAAGAATGCCAAGCCATAACATCAAACTCAAAATTGGAGCACCTATAATGTTATTAAGAAACTTGGATCAATCAAAGGGATTGTGCAATAGAACCAAGTTAATTATCATAAGATTAACTAATCATGTCATTAGAGCAAGGGTTATTACGGCAAACAAGAATGGAAATAAGGTATATATACCACGAATGTCTATGTCTCCATCTTAGTCTCCATGGCCATTCAAGCTAATTAGAAGATAATTTCCAATTATGTTATCCTAGGTCATGACAATAAACAAATCTCAAGGTCAATCATTAGGTTTTGTGGGATTATACTTGCCCACACCAATTTTTAGCCATGGACAACCATACGTTACAGTTTCTAGGGTTTAGAGTAAATCAGGATTAAAGATATTAATCCATGATAAAGACAAAAGACTTTGATTCATACAACAAATGTTCTATTCAAAGAAGTCTTCCAGAATGTGTAACAGAAAACAACTTAGATCTATATGAATGTTTTGTATGTCAACATTATTTACTATTTGCATTTTTCTATATCTATTGCAGATCTACTATAAATAAATAAATAATAAACATAATTGAACGCTTAAATGGCCAACATGATCCTCGCAACATAATTGAACAAATTTTAAAACAAACACATGTATATATTTATACAACATTATTCAATTTTTTCAATTTAATACCTATTAAAACAAAGTCCAACAACTATATAAAGAAAATCAAGACAAAGCATTACTTATTCTCAATTCAAAACAGGAATGAAATCTAAAGAAACGAATTGCAGCGGTTTCGATCCTTACCAATAAAGTTGTACTATGCTTCCTTTTTCACTTTTTTTTCCTTTCCATCTTTATCTGATACATTGTATAAAATAATCTTACCCAAAAATCATCCTTTATCATTTAAAACAACAACCAACTATAACATCCCGACCAGATATTACGGATTTAAATATTAAAATAAAGAAATATAATTAAACTGCATTTAATGAAATATAATTTCCCAAAAAATGCGGGAAATTTTAAAAAATTTATTACCTCGACAATAATCCAAAATCCATAATAATAAATACTATTATAATTATCCAAAAGTCTAGTAATATCAATGATTACAATTTATTTGAAGTCATAAAAACAATATAAAAACTCTAAGAAAATCCTTCACCCAAGTCTAGGCTCGTTCCGGCTCTATACCTCACCAAACCCACCTGTAACATCATATGTTCACGTATACCACGTATATGATCATCACCACATACAAGAAGATATGGTGAGCTAACAGAATAAACATATATATAATACATTTATATACATAACACAATCACACCAAATGAATTTCATCCTTTGCGAGCCACAACTAGCACACTCACACAGACAACACTCGCCAAAATCATTTAAGAATATAATATCACGCCCCACAACCAAAATATTATATAAAAAAATTATATAATTAAAGTAATTATAATTTAAATAGCACATAAATGACACACATAGGACTTGAACTCAAGTCCTCTCACAACAACTAAGTACTCTCAACCATTTGAGCTAGTACTTTTCCACATCATACTTGTCAGAATTAAATGCCATAAAGGCTTCTATTGCACGCATTTATTAATTAATTAATTAATTAAATTTAGCGGATCTCACACTAACAACCTAACCAACACTATAACAATAAATGATTAAGTTTTTGACCCTAATGACACCTAATATATTTCTATATACACCACCACAAATTAAATACTAACAATATTATCATTAATACAGTTACCAATAAGTTGTACACATATAAATATTCAATATACATGTTCTATTTCAATGGACCTCTTATTAAAATATGGTATTTTGCAAAGTCCACCATCAAAGAACACATACTAAAGATACAAAAATAACATCTCCAAATTATATTAGCATCTTAACAAAAGAAACCACTATAAACTTATTTGTGCAACTACATCACACTTTCTTCTTACAATCAAATAATTCATCTATATTTTCAACTATAATTGTACCTACTAATATATCTGGATAATCAACATTTTTTCATTAATGTTATTCGGTTTTTATCTAAGTAATAATTACGACGTTTAAATATAATTAACACATTTTATAACTTCATCTTTATCAAATCATTTTATGTATTCCTTTTCATTGCTTGACTAAAATTTTGTAATTATTACAAAATATTAAATTTCCTTTCAAATAAATAAAAAAACGTAAAGATCAAGCATATTGATCATAACGTGCCCACAATTTTCATTAATGTATCAGTATTAGAAAATCGTTTAGTCAAATTATTTTTATATAATAATAACTCATATTTATTTAATTACTACAAACTCATTATTATATTTTCAATATTCATCAATATCTCATTTACAATGAAAAGTATTAATTATCCATCAAATTATCTTACACCTTAAACAAATGTAAGTAACATGTTAGCAAGTTAAAGAATGAATATATATAGTAAATTAAACACTATAATGTGAAACCAAATTAAAATAACGAAGACAAATTTAGGTGGGAAATTTCATAGTAACTTAAACAAGGTATGCAATATATAATATCCACAATGGCAAACACTATATTGTCAGGGATAAACAACATTTACTACGATATTTCCCATAAGTCTAACAAAATAAAACAAACATTCCTTCATAAGCCATCTAGTTAAGCAGTGGCAAACCGACCAACTTGGTCATGTACAAAATCCACCGAACTCAAAACTTCTATGCACCAAGACTTTTATGGTACTCATTTGGGGGCATTTGTAGGTCATTCCAACCAACATATTTCAAAAACCACGAAATTCATTTTTTCCCAAAACTCCCTACTAAGCAATCTAGCTAAGTCGTGCCACACCGACCAACTTCGCCAAGTGCAAAACCCACCGAACTCAAAATGGTTTGTGCACCAAGACTTTTATGGCACTCATTTAGGGGCATTTGTAGGTCATCCCAACCACCATATCTCAAAAACCAAGAATTTCATTTTTTTCCCAAAACTCCCTACCAAGCCATCTAGCTAAGCCATGCCACACCGCCAAAAGTAGTCAAGTACAAAACCCATTGAACTCAAACCTTTTATGCACCAAAACTTTTACGCTACTCACTTGGGGACATTTGGAGCCAATCCCAACCACCATATCTTAAAAACCACGAATTTCATTGTTTCCAAAAACTCCCCAACAAGCCATCTAGCGAAGTCGGGCCACACCGCCAAACTTGGCCAAGTACAAAACCCACCAAACTCAAAACTTTTGTGCACCAAGACTTTTATGGTACTCATTTGGGGAAATTTGGAGGCCATTTTAACCACCATATCTCAAAAACCACGAATTTCATTTTTTTTTCCAAAACTTTTGTGCACCAAGACTCCTCGCTCATTAGTAGCCGACGGGAACTCAACCAGTTCCATGCCCATCATGTGTCGAACCACCGAGCACATCCCAGACCCCTATTGGACTTAGTCCTTCAAGCCCAAACACCACACCACATGCATATACATCCTATACCTAGGATAAAGAAGCCAAATCATATACACAAGCACACACAAACATGGAATTTCGCATAAACTCGCTTAAGCTAGGGACTCTCGCCAAGGCTAATTTACCTAGCCTGAGCGAGCTTAAAACAACAACCTCATCACGTTATCTCGCTTAGGTGAGATCCTCTCGCCTAGGCGAGATCATCTCTCGCCCAAACACCCAATTCAGTCTCACGTGAGTTATAATGCAAGCACACATCCACTTGGATCGCGACATCTCACTTAGGCGAGACCGTCTCACCTAAGTGAGACCCTGGTTCGTTCAAAACCCACAAAACTCCTTGTCTAGATGAGAAGTCGCGCTCAACACGCGCAAACTTCATCACTACCTCGCTTAGGCGAACCTGACTCGCCTGAGCGAATGTATGTGTCGCTCAAACCCAATCCTCATCGCCTGAGCGAGAAGCTCGTGTGGCAACAAGTTTGCGTTTCTGCTAATCTCGCCTAGGTGAGCCTGGCTTGCCTGAGCGAGAAATGCAGACTCCTACACTGATCACGCATGCAACAACAGCAACCAAAACACCAATTCACACTCCACTTCATACCAAAGCAGCTCGTATCGATTGCAGCAAACATACAACATATTTTAAATACAATACCGTTCCCCAACCCTTACATTTTCACAATAGCAGCTTACCTAGTGCAAACATCCATCATGATCATACATTTAGGTAAAAAAAACACCAATAGAACAATACCCAAATAGCAACCCGTAATTCCTCACATGGGGAACACGAAATTTCATGGCAAAACAGCATCACAAGCATGCAATATGACCAAAAGCATACGATTACAGTTCAGCTCCCCTAACCTGTAATTTTAGAATGAGATTGAGACAAAGAGAAAGTTCCTTGTTCACCAATACCTTACTTCAGCCCTTTGCACACCCAATTCAACCTTTCACTCTCCAATTTCGCTCTCCCCTTACGCTACCACAAAACAATTGCAGAAACCCTTCTTTCTACCTAAAGTTTTCCTTTTATAGGTGTCTTTAAAATGGGTTTTAAAAATAAAACGAAATTGGGCTTTATTGTGGTTTTAATTCCCCTTCAAGGTTAATTATTTGGTGGGTTTCCAACCCTGCGCAATTCTGCTAGGTTCTCTCTACCTTTCCACATTCATCCCAAGCTAAGTTTAGTAAAAAAATAAAAGTTAAGTTTCGTCTACCAAGGTTTGAACTCGTGACCCTCCACTCATAAGGGCAACACACAACCATTATGCCACTTCATGTTTGGTGATACCCTCCAATCAATAATAGTTTACATTATCAATCCCATACTCATACATATTATTAAAAATTAATAATAAAACAACAACACATAATTGACATACATAGGACTCGAACCCAAGTCCTCTCACACAAACAAAGTACTCTCAACCACTTGAGCTAGTACTGTTCCACACCATATTAAACAATAATTAATGCCATAAAGGCGCTTCCTACCCACATTTATTACTTAAGTAATTATTTAATTAATTAATTTTTGCGGGTCTTACAACCACCATATCTCAAAAACCACGAATTTCATTTTTCCCAAAACTCCCCACGAAGCAATCTAGCTAACTCGTGCGACATAGACAAACTTGACCAAGTGCAAAACCCAACGAACTCAAAACTTTTATGCATCAATACTTTTATGGTAATCATTTGGGCGTATTTGGAGGCCATCCTAACCACCATATCTCAAAAACCACGAATATCATTTTTTTCCCAAAACAAGCCACCATGCTTTGTAGTCGCGGTACACCGCTATACTTGGCCAAGCGCAAAACCCACCCAACTTAAAACCTTTTTGCACCAATACTTTTACATTACTCATTTGGGGACATTTGGAGGACATCCGAACCACAAAAATCTCATAAACCAATAAATTCATTTTATCACAAATCTTGGCACCATGTTAGCTATAGCTAAGTCGTGACACACCGTCTTACTTGGCGTAGTGCCAAACCCAACCAAATCAAAACTTTTATGCGCCATAACATTTACAATAGTAACTTGGGGACAATTGGAGGCCATTCCAAAAACCAAATCGTAAAAAACACGAATTCCATTATGCCCCAAATCTTGGCACCGTGCTAGCTAAACTACTGTAAATGGCAACATTATAGTCTTTTGCTTGTGACAAATTAGTGTTAGCCTCTATAACAAAAAACTTACATTTTTTTTAGGATAACAAAGACATTTAGATAAACTTTGTGTTTAAGGAGATGAAGGGGAATGAAGGGGAGGGACGATTCAAAGCAATAAGGGCTGAATCTTAGTGGATCGTGGCAGCAAGGCCACTCTACCATTTACAATACCCTATCGCGTATTTAAGGCGTTTGCAAAGGATTCTACCCGTTGTTCGATAGGATTTGCGCTTCAAGGCATCTCGCAAGGATGATTCTCCTTACAAGGTTCACCAACGACACGTGCCTCTTGGGGGCCAAGGCCCCTACTACTGGTCGGCAAACAAACAACAGGCACACACATCGCTTCTAGCCCGGATTCTGACTTAGAGGCGTTCAGTCTGTTGGCAAAAGCAGAAGACAAGTTAAAATGCTAAAGCAAGATTTTGATGATGATAAAAGAAACCTAAATGCCATATGGAAGATAATATGAAGACAAATGTGCTTAGAATGTGATAATTGATTATGACTTAGGATAATTGATTATCCTGAGCTGAGTTCAATTTTTCAAAAAAGCACTAGATAATCGATTATCCTTGTCAGTTTGAATGTTACTGTTCAGTTTTTGACCTAATTTTTGAAACCCTTATTTAATGAACATCAGAGTTACTTCGAACTTACCTTTTTGAGAAGCTAGAGTATTAGTGTTGTGATTGCAAGAGAATTCTTTGAGTGTTTTAAAAATAGCTTTGAAAAACCTAGTATGGGTAGAGCGATAACTTTTCCTAAGAGGGTTTCTAAGAGATGGAGTGTTGTTGCTGTTGCTATGAAAGCTAGGTCAAGTTCTCTGTGTGATTCAGAGAAAGGATGTTCATCTCTTGTGGCTTCAAGAGAGGTGTTTTCTTTCCCTATTATCTTGTTATCTGATTGTAATCTGATATTTGTTAGTGATTGAGTTAATCTTTTTATTTAAAGAGATTAACAACTAGACCTAGGATTTTTTTATCTGAACCAATATAAATATATGTGTCAATTCTTCTTCTCTATCTCTTTATTCTTATCTATTATTGCTTTTAAGGGAACTGATATTTAAATTAATCGGTAAAATTTTAGAAAAATTTTAAAGCATTAATTTTAATACTAAAAACCAATTCACCCCATCTTGGTTTTTGTCCAAACGGCAAACATTCCGCTACGCGGTACCAACACAGTCATAATTTAACGCACGGTAGCTTCGTGCCACAAGCTTTTCAACCAAGCGCGATGACCAATTGTGTGAATCAACGCTTCCTCTCGTACATGTTAAATTACTATTGTGACACTGTAATCAGTAGGTTAAAACTAACCTGTCTCACGATGGTTTAAACCCATCTCACGTTCCTTATTGGTGGATGAATAACCCAACACTTGATGAATTCTGCTTCACAATGATAGGAACAACCGATATCGAAGGATGAAAAACCAACGTCGCTATGACCGCTTGGCTGCCACAAGCTAGTTATCCTTGTGGTAACTTTTCTGATACCTCTAGCTTCAAATTCCGAAGGACTAAAGGATTGATAGGCCACACTTTCACGATTCGTATTCGTACTGGAAATCTGAACCAAACGAGCTTTTACCCTTTTGTTCCAAACGAGATTTCTGTTCTCGTTCAGCTCATCTTAGGACACATGCATTATCTTTTAACAGATGTGCCGCCCCAGCCAAACTTCTCATTTGACAATGTCTTCCGCTCGGATCGACCGACCGAAGTCGACCTTGGGTCCAAAAAGAGGGGCAACGCCCCACCTCCGAATCACTAAATAAGTAAAATAACTTTAAAAGTAGTGGTATTTCACTTTCGCTATTTCCAACTCCCACTTATCCTAATCCTCTCAAGTCATTTAACAAAGTCGAACTAGAGTCAAGCTCAACAGTGTGTTCTTTCCCCCTGATTTCGCCAAGCCTATTCCTTTGGTTGTGGTTTCGCTGGATAGTAGACAAGGATCGTGGGAATCTCGCTAATCCATTCATGCATGTCATTAATTAGATGTTGAGGCCTTCGGCTACCTTTAGAGAGTCATAGTTACTCTTGTCGTTTACCCGCGCTGGGTTGAATTTCTTCACTTTGACATTAAGAGCACTGGGCAGAAATCACATTGCGTCAATATTCGCAAGGACCATCACAATGCTTTGCTTTAATTCTTTTCAGGGGGGCCTCCAGACTCCCTAACGTTGTCGTCAGCCGCCACGTCTCAGTTAAGGAATTTTAACCCGATTCACTTTCGGAGTACGCATAGAAAGCACTATTAGACGGGCTTCCCCTGTCCCTTAGGATCGACTAACCCATGTGCAAGTACCGTTCACATGGAACCTTTCCCCTCTTCGGCCTTCAAAGTTCTCATTTGAATATTTGCTGCTACCACCAAGATCTGCACTGATTGTAAGACTCGTGGAAATTAATTAATTAAATAATTAATTAATTAATAAATGCGGGTAGTGGGAGCCTTTATGACATTTAATTCTTATAGGTATGACATGGAATAGTGCTAGCTCAAACGGTTGAGAGTACTTAATTGTGTGAGAGGACTTGTGTTCAAGTCCTAAGTGTTCAAGTTATGTGCTATTTAATTATTATTAGTTTTAATAATATGCTTGACTGTGATGAGTGATAATGTAATCCTATATTTATAGCAATTATCACGAAACTTGAATTAGTTGAATGGTTGTGCGTTGGTTTAACAACGATAAATATGAAAGGGAAAAACAAAATAGAAGGAGAAGATGAGAATAAGACGGAAAAATGAAGGAAGCACAAGACTAGAAAAGAACCTTACCAAACCGTGAGAGACCATGGTTTGATGGCTCTTGATACCGTTATGGTGGAGCTCCAAAGGTGCATGAAGAGCTCCATGGGCAGCAGAAATGGATGAAGGAATGGAGGCAAGTTGGAAGGCACTTGCAAGCAATGGAAGGTGAAAGAGGTGATAGGATTTCCTAATCT
>Ga0209589_1005147_pt1 | contig 22269 bp, 19 predicted proteins | sample CowpeawhiteBW_FD_187525 | JGI IMG/M metagenome (GOLD analysis project Ga0209589, IMG submission 187525) | Root nodule microbial communities of legume samples collected from California USA - Cow pea white BW (SPAdes) (version 2) | ecosystem: Host-associated > Plants > Roots > Nodule | place: USA...
TTAGTGATTTAGTTAATCTCGTTTTTGAAAGATTAACAACTGGACGTAGGGTCTTTTGATCCGAACCAGTATAAATACTTTGTGCAATTTTCTCTTCTCTACTCTCTTTATTTTATTGTGTTTATTAAAATAAAGGAAAGATTTTTAATTGATCTTTGATACAAAAAAGGGAAAATATTAAAAGCACAATTTTTATTAAGAACCCAATTCACCCTCCTCTTAGTTTTTGTCTGCACGCTCAAACATTCCGCTGCGCGATACCAACAGTTTTGCCTGATGTGATTTTAGGTGTGTAAGTGTGATTCTTGCAAGGTAGTTATCTAGATTTTTGTGTGAGTCAAAAATCTTGTGTGGTTCTTAGTTCAAAAGCCTAATCTTGGTGTTTGATTTGTAAAAGTTTTAAATATATTGGAAACCAGGCCCAGGTTGTCCTGGTAAACTGGATATAACTCTATGATTGAGTGAACCAGTATAAAAACAACTTTGGAATTCTCTTTCCTTCATCTCACTCACTTTGAATCACTTTAAAATCTCAAGAAAATTAAGTAATCTATTCTTGGTTGTGTTTTAAGGCGTTCTTGTATAATTTGAGGTTGCATAATAGTTAGAAATATCGATTGGAACAAGTCTTGTATGTAAAAGATTGTTGTTTGAGTTAAATATGTGAATTTTGTATTCTGTATAAATTCTCAGTATTTTAGCCGACTTATTTGTCTTTTTAATCGACTATTTCATAGCTCAAGAAAAAATTAGTCTGCTGTTTTAATTTTTGACCGATTGAAAGTGTACTGGCATGCTACTTTTACATCCTAACTTTTCAGTCTATTTGATTCAATTGAAAAGAGTTTCCAGCTTTCGAAAAAAAAAAATTAAATAGCTAATTCAACCTCCCCACCTTCTTGGCTTAAATCACCATTTCAAAACTAACATATATGAGTCTCTTGTAATAAATTAGGCCCATATAAAGCCTTAAAAAACATAGACACCCAATTGTAAATGACGTTGAACTATATCAATTATTTTCTATGCACATTAACATTAAACACATGTGAATTTCAAATCTCACTCCCTTTTATGAAATTAATTGCCATCTCCGATATAAATAAGACCATGCGTCATTGTATTTCTACTTTTGAATTAAATAAACGTAGAGTTAATATAGCAACTTCGAGAGAGAATAGTTTATTCTTTGTTGAGTCTTATCCAATCTCATTGATTCAAGAAAAAACTCCTTCTCCACTCATCTTGGAATTTCCTCCAAGTGGCATGGCATCATGCACTCTTCAACTCCAAATAAGTTTTCCTTTTGTTTACTTATTTCTTTGTTTTCATAATTTTATTCTTTATCATCTTCTAATTCCACCATCTCCATGCCTTCCTTGTGTATGTTGTATTTCTTTTAGGCTCTTTGAAGAATACTTTCACACTTAAATAACTAGTGTGATCCAAAAAATAGAGTCTTCAATTAAAGATGCTATTGGAGAATATTTCACAAGAAGACAAGTTAGAAAATATATAAAATATAAAATATAAAATATTACAGGAAAATATCCCATATGAAAGTAATGGATTGAAAAGAAGCATATGTTAGAAAAACTTCTTTGGATGTTAAAATGGGCCATTCTAGGTTAGAATGAAAAATTTTATATGCACTAATGTGTTAAGAAAAGTCTCAATTTCCTTCTTTGGGTGGAAATGCCACTTGAAGTTTATATAAAAAAACCATCCTTTTAGCTAAAATCACATCTTTGAAATAAAAATTAATTTGAGCTTTGAAAGCCTTTGCTGTGTTTTTTTTTTTGTGAGGGTGTTGCTTGCTAATTTGATTTTTCCTAAGTGCCTATCCCTTCCTTTTCTTCTTGGAGCACCAAGAGGGTTATAAGATATCCTTCAAGGGTCTTAGCCATCCATTTTTTTGTGTGTACGTGGTAAGGTATCTTGTAACATTAGATGTTGGAAACTATTAGCATTAGACACTAGAAAACCCATTAGAGGGGTATGAGATTGAAAAGGTTTTGATGATAATGAAACATATGATGAAACAGACAAGGAGAAGCATATATAAATTTTCCATGATTAGAACAATATCTTAGATAAAGATTTGAATATAAGTATTACACGATCCAAGAATATATGCAATAACTGCTTGTGAATGTGAATGTATATGTGCATTTATTTTGTTAAGCTAATTGTGTTCAATGAGTTTAAGTTAAGAACAATGCAACAAAGAACATGTTCGTGCATAGAGAAAGAAGCAAACATATGGAAAGGCAAGGCTTAAACAAGCTAATTTGAAAACATTGGATAGACGGGTGGAAGGTTGGATTAGACGACCAAGCCATCAGATGACTTAGGCTCTACGTAAGTGTCAGGTGACTTGGGTGAGTTGAACACGTTAGATGAAACAAGACAACTTGTCATAATATAAGGACTAGACGTCTCAAACAATGTAAAAAGCAAAATGTAGTATCATATGACTACGTTTACCAGGCAAGTTAACCTAAAGTAGCAAAGCACTAGACTTCCACAATAAAGAATATTAGTCAAAGAAAGCAAGTAGGCAAGTACATAAGAGAAGCATTAGATAAGTCAACATGATCTATCAAATGAGTCAACGCAATGGTAGACAAGTCAATGCTAACATACAAAGACATTAGAAAACATATATTAGACGAGTCAACATGGGATGTTAAATAAGTTAATGCAAGCACACAAAGACATTATACGAGTAGAGCATATGAGTTTAAAGAGAAACTTGAAAGACTTTTGAGTGAGAAAAGGCTCTTGAGTGAGAGAAAAGAAAGAGGGATTCATAGAATGTGGGATGAAAAGATGAGAGCAATTAAATAGAAAATAGAAGAATTGGCTAAAAGAGAAGAATACAAAAGAAAAAGAAGAGAAGATAAAAGAAAACAATAAGAGGAAGAGAAAAATAAGAATGAAAGAAAAGAAAAGGAATAGTCTGAGAGGAGAGAACTTGAAGAAAAGGAGCGATTAGAAATTGACGAACAAGAGAGACTAGAACGAGAGAAAAGATAGAAGAGAGGAAAGGAAGATTTTGAGATAATTAGAGAGGAATGGAAAGGAATTAAGTTTGATAAGCAACCACTGCTCATTCCCTCCCTCCTAATTGAAACTAAACTCTTAAAGGGAGTCACCTATTCTTTAAATCCTTTTCAAGAGCGAGGGAATGATGATAATTACCTAAGGGTATGCATAATAGACCAAGGGCTAGGCCCAACTTTAATTTCTTTGTTTTTAAATAATTCCATAATATAGAAATGTATAGGTTATATGTTATTGGGCCTTAGGTCACACTATCTTTTGTTGTTTTCCAATTTTCCTTGTGTTATATTCAACCTATGCTTTTCTTGCGTAGTCCACTAGGTAGAAGCCCAACATCTAGTCGTCACCTTCTTGTTTATACATCATCCTTAATTGGGCTTCAATCAGTCAACGTCCAACATGTGCAAGGTGTGAGCATTAACTGTATTTGGGCCCAACCTGCTTCTACACCATCCAACGTCTTTTGTTGGGCCTACAACGTCCATCCCATTCCACAATGCCATCCATTCATAATCTAACAACATATTCTGTTGGGCCCTCAATCGTACTTAGCAGGTCCTCAAAAAGATGAGCTCTCACTATCAAATTGTTTAATTCAACCGTATTAAGCAGGTTGGCTAAAAGAAAAGCTTTCAGTTCCTGTAATGCATTTATCACCAATTATAATTAGAGTGTCAGTTGAGAAATGAGCTCTCAGTTCTTATAATGCACTTATCATCAATTATAATAAGAGTGTTGCCTCAGAAACGAGCTCTCAGTTCCTGCAATGCATTTATCATCAATTATAATAAGAATGTAGGCTGAGAAACGAGCTCTTAGTTCTTGTAATGCATTTATGACCAATCGAGCTCTCAATTCTTGCAATGCACTTATCATCAATTATAATAAGAGTGTCGGCTAAGAAACGAGATCTCAATCCTTGCAAATTAATCATAAGAAGGAAATCGGTTGAAAACCGATTTCTCAGCTGAAAACCGATTTCTTGACACTGTTCACATATTACTCATCAACTAGTTGTTAACCGATTTCACAGTACTAGCAATGCATCCAGTTCTTGTGCTTTTAAGTAAGCCATCGAGCATTGGGGCTCGACTTTGAGCATTGGGGCCCAACATTGAGCATTGGGTATCGGGACCCGACATTGAGCATCGAAGCCCAACATTGAGCATCGGGGCTCGGCATCAGACATCATTGTCCGGCATGGAGTATCATGGTTCGACATTGAGCATTGAGGTCCGACATTGAGCATCGAGGCCCGACATCGAGCATCGAGGCCCAACATTGAGTATCGGGGCCCGGCATCAATCATCTGGGCTCAACATCGAACATCGTGGTCGGATTTATGGTTTTGGTTATTCTAACTTTTTCCTGAACTAAAGAGAACAACTTTATAGTAATAGTTGCGAAAGAGATCAATCTTATCCTGAGGTCGGCACCGAGAAGATCAATCTAGCCTTTTGTCGAGCTGAAGCTAGTCTTAGTTGATTTAAACATGATGAATGTAATTTTAATATATCTAACAAAATCTCCATTAGTAATTCACATAATATCACACACACACATAACTAAACATATGTATACAACAATTGTAATATTTACCGAAATACGTTTATTTATAGTTTAAGATAAATAATTGCTATGTAAAAAGTATTTTACAAATATTTTAATTTTAATTAAATAATTTTTAGTTATAAAAAATCATGCCAAATAAAGAATAAATTGTAAGATATCATCGAATTTTTAAAGCTAATTAAAATAACATACTGTTATAAAATAATTATGTTTATTATTAGAATAAAGTAGCATCAGAAAATATTATACCCCAAAATATTTATATCTAGTAATAATAAATTTATACTAAAGATAACAACTAACAATATTTACTAAAATACTCACATTTGACCATATCTATCGAAATCTTAGCCTATACATTTAAAAATCATATTTTATGATTCCAGCACCGTATAAAATAATTATATTGAGATTTTGAAACAACTTTATGGTAGATTAGTTCTTCTTAGATTATTCTGTTAAAAATATCTTACTTAAAACTTCTCCAAATATAAAATGCTTCACACTAAATTTTTTTATTTAATAGTATTAAAAAAAATATTCATGCTAAACATATATTTTAATATAAGTAACACAACGCAAATTTCGTTTAATATTTCAAAGGAAAACTTTAATGTAAAAGACATTTAGTTTTATGCGTTGAAAAGGCCGATGAGTAATTAATTTATGAAACTTTTATTATTCATTAATTTCACTATTTTGCTCTTTTGATACTAAGATGGTTTAAAAATAAAAGGAACAACGGATAACAATAATTCTATTATATAAATATATTTTATTGTGTTTTAGCAAATCAATTAATTTATTACTCTTGTACGCATAATTAAGATCATATTATCTGGCAATATATTTAAGTTAAAACAACATAATAACATATATTTTATAAATTACAAAAAATAATATTTTCTTTAAATTAATCATTCTGACTTTTTATTTTTAGTGCCCCAAAGAAATCATTTAATCAAATTTGTAAAACTATTAAGTTTGTGCTTGAGAACTTTAGATAATACAAGAAGAGTAGAATGATTTATGACTATGTGATTAGGAAATTGTTTAGATTTTCTGGTTTGTAATTTTTGCACAATTTTATGTCCAAAAAAATTGATGGATATTTGGAACTTTGTTTTTTTACATGTATCGAGAAAGAGCGTAAGCTTCGATCGTAAGGATTAATTGTTGATCTGCAAGTGGAGACTAAGCATCGATCGATCATCTTCTTATGACTTGCATATGTCACAAATTTCTTGGGAGTATTGCGGAGGCGGGATCTGCTGCATTGTTGAGAGTGTTGTCGTTCTTATTCTCCTCTTGATGGTTCAAGTTGATTTTTATATTCCTCATGGTGGTAAGTTTCTTATGGTAAGTGTGGTTAGGATCTCGTTTTACCGAGCCCCATGGTGGGCGCCAATGTTCCAGTAAAAAAAGGTGTAAAATAACCTCAGACCAAAGACAAAAAGAAAGAAGTATTTTAATCTTAGCTAATGACTCACTTTGGCCAAAATCATTCCCCCCTTGACCGTAGGAGTAACACTCTTATTTATAAGTAAGTCGGGTACAATTTTTGTAGATATACATAATCAAATATTCTCAAATAATCTAATCAAAAAGATAATTAGTAAATAACAATAATAATATCTCCTAATCTGGTTTATATTCATCAAATGTAGATGAGATTTTTCTCCAAGATTCTCCTTTATATTCTCGAATATTCTCCTCTCAATCTTTGCTTTCTACAGGGGGTTGGTCTCAGGGTGGCATTCTCGCAAATCTTGAACCATTAACCAGCTACCCTCAATGGCATCGGTCTTAGGGACACATCCTTTTGTATTCTTGAAATGACCTCGGCTTTGTGGAGACATCCTTCTGGATTCTTGCAATGACCTCGGCTCTGTGGAGACATCCTTCTAGATTCTTGCAATGACCTCAGATTTGTGGAGACATAAGTTCTGACTTGAATTGTCGCTTGACTCCTTTGCCTATTGAATACCTCTGTTTATTGGAGATCTTCTCCATTTGGGAGGGCACAGTAACCATTTTTATTGAAAAAAATAAGGTCACGATAGTGACCAATTCAATACCAATTTTAGTAACTAAAAATAATTAACCATTGTAGTAACCAATTTAGATACAAATTAAAATGAAAAATTATTGATTACTAAAATAATCAATGTTATGAATAAAAAATTATTAATGGTTTGTCAATTTGTCTCTAAATTTGTCTACCAAAAGAATTGGTTTCTAAATTAGTCTCTAATTAATTAGTTTGAAGCTAAAGGTTGTTTTCGACTATTTATGCTTGTACATCACACATTTTTGTGAAAGTTCTGTGGTTGGAATTAACTAATCTTTTCTCAACTACAATGATGATATTGTTTTGGGAGCTCATTAGTACATGTAACAACTCACTTACCCATTTTCATTCCAAATAATTTTTTCATTCATTTGATAATAATGTAGTTAGCCATTTATCTATATACTATGTTCATATATATACTTAGAAAAAAATGTTGTTTGGGTTATGCCACTACAACAAAACTCTTAAATAATAACCAATTTTAGTGATAAAAAAATGTAGTTACTATAGTAACCAATTTATATATAACTTTATAGAATAAAAAATTATTGGTTACTAAAATAATAACTATTATGAATAAAAAATTATAATTAGTCTCTAAATTTATCATTAATTAATTAGAGACTAATTTAGAAACTAATTCTTTTGATAGCCATAACCTTGGTAGCTAAATTTTAGAGACCAATTATAATTTTTTTATCATAATAGTAACTATTTTAGTAACCAATAATTTTTTGTTTTGTAGATTAATATCTAAATTAGTCACTATAATGAACAACTTTTTGTCACTAAAATTAATTGTTAATGAAACCTTTTCTTGCAGTGTGCTATAACTAAGATCGGATATTTATATATATCATATGACTAGAGGTTGGCCCGACGGGTTGGCGGGCTGTGCAGGTCGAACTGTGTTGGACTAACGGGCTAGAGTGTCTTATCTGACCCATCTATTTTTTGTCCAGTTGACAAGTTGGCCATCAGATCTAATCCACTTTGTCACTCCTACCAAATACTCTCTAGCAATCAAAAGTCACACATAGACAAAACGAACAACTTCCAATTATAAATACATCATATTAAATAAAGAGAAGCCAGGAATATAGCAAGAGTAAAAGGAATGGAAAGGAATACAACCTTCTACATCGACTACTATATAAATTATTTAAAAAAATACCGAACAACATCAATTATATATACAAGTGATATTAAATAAAAGTTTCTACATCGATTATACAATTATCAATGTAAAAAATTTCTAAAATTCTATAAATTTGTGATTGTTTATATTTTTACACAAGCTATTTGTAAAGGAAACAAATAAAAGAAGGAATTTTGTGTTATGTTTTATTGAAAGGAATAATAGAAATATATACAAGAGAGAGTATCTATAATTAATATATACAATCCTATTATTCCTATAATAATGCAAAAACGTGCAAAATTGTTCCTGTAAATCAGCTATTAAAATATTTTCTCATGATTTAATTTCTAACACTCCTCCTCAAGTTGGAGAGTGAATATCAAGAACTCCCAACTTGCGCATCATGGTAGAGAAAGCTTCTTTTCCCAGTGGTTTAGTGAACACATCTTGTTGTAACCGAACCATCTTGAATCTTATCACGAATGAAGTGGCAATCCATCTCTATGTGTCTAGTTCTTTGATGAAATATCGAGTTAGCCAATGTGTAAGGAGAATTTATTGTCACAATACAACAATGACAGTTTAGGATGCAATATTTGTAAATGTTCCTGCAGAGAACAAACAAGATAAGTTAGGCACAAGCGTCACCTTACCATGTAGTCCGTTATCTCCTCAGTTGGCCTCTTCCCGGTTGGTACATGTCAGCTTGGACCTAGGAGGGGTTACCTGCAGAAGAGACTCTGAAGCTCAAGTAAGTCAAAGCTCTCAGAAGGTCAAATTAGTGATTAATGGAGTAATGAATGCGTACCTTTAATTACTGGGGTCCACGTGTATTTATAGAGTATTAATCATGTTTGATTATGCCATGGGCCGAGCCCTTGCTTGGGCTTTAGTGGGCCTGGGCCCTAGCCTAGGCTCTTTAAGAGGACCCACTGAACGTTAGGGGGACCTTAATTTTGCTAAGTATATTGGAGTAGTCGGCTTAGGCCGACTACTTTCCTTGGCGGTTTACGTTGGTCATCTGTCGTCTTGTGTAGGTTATTTTTTTGGACGTCTAGGTTATCGGTTTAGTCTGGTAAGGCTTAGGCCAACTCGGCTTAGGCTGAGTACTTGACTTCTTTGGCATATATGTATCATTTTATAACTTATTTGGTCAAGTTTGGCCAGGTGCGGTACACCAGTCCCCCAGCCTTGGCCGATATAGTTGTCGGTCAAGGGTGATATGTGTTGGTGTGTTAACAGGGTCGGTTGGGTGTGGTACACCAGTCCCCCAGCCTTTAAGTGTGATGAACAGTGTTAAGGCTAAAGGCGATGAAATATTGATGGTAGGTGAAGGGGTTTCAGGGGTCAAATCAGGGGGGTTTTGGCACCGTCGTTTTTAAGAGTTATGTCTCTTGTAATGATTGTGTCGATTGGTATGAGTTACTGTTTTGGCGGGAAGGGGTTTTGCCGTTTGGAATTCTGGCCTATACATATGGATTTCAAAACCAGTAAGGGTTTACTGGTTCATTTGTGAGAATTTCCTATTCAGAGATCTTGTGTGCGTTTTCTTATCCAACTAGTTCCCAATTCCAGCCGACATCTTTCCAGAAACACGAGTAAAGGTATGTCTAGTAGTGATAGCATGTCGTTATCTACATCTAGTAGTGAGAGTGTGGAGTCGGGGAGGAGTAGAGGTAGGCAAGTTGACGAGGAGTGTACCAGTTCTAGAGGTAAGGTAAGTGGAATTCCTATGGAAACAGTGAGGGAGGTCCGAGAAGATCCCCTAGAAGAGTTGGCCGAGAGTAATTGGCCGGCCAAGGGCGGTTACGGGTGGGTGGCTGTTGATGTCTGTAATCAATCATCCTTATTCCGGTGGTCTCGCCTTCTGAACTCTTGGTTGAATTGTACGTCTGTCATTGCAAAGGGTGTAAGCGGGAGTATCGTTTCCCTAGAGAGGGTTAGCGCCATCGACCGTGTGTGTCACGGGCAAGAGAGGGCAACAAAGAAGTTCTTCTACATGTACATGTGTCACTTTTCTCAGCTACATGTGCGGCTGCCGTTAGATGATTTCACTATAGGTGTGTTGCGCGCGTTGGACGTGGCACCTACATGCAAGCCTTTCGCATTTTGTGCCAATCTCTATATTTGGAGCCTTCGCCTTATGCTTTCTTGTATTTCTATGACACTAGACCCCGCCAATCGACAACTTGGCTGTCTCTGATAAGTCGTCCCAACATCAGTAGATTAGACGCATTTTCCCAGTCCTTCAAGCATTTTAAGGACGAGTACTTCAAAGTCGTGGTGAAGGAAGATGGCAAGCCCTATTTCTTGAACGCAGATGGGAGTACAAAGTTCCCATTTAGCTGGACGGGTACCCCTTGATGAAGTTTGTTGATAAGTTTCCCACTAAGGGCCTAGTTAGAGTTTATAATTCGGTGCATCCGATTATAGATATTGAAGGTATCTGTTTGTTACTTAAACTGTGTTAATGACTCTAAGTTGTTTTAAACGGTGTTTAATGTGTTGTTGTAGGGCATATGTCGCAATCGGGGAAGAAGAATTTGGTGCTCTTCCAGTCATTGAGGAAGGAGATGGCTGCTAAAGCGAAGGCGGCTCGGAAGACTAATGTTCCCAATCTGCAAGAGTCCGTGGTGGAAGTACACGTGCACGGCAGAACGAAGAGGAAGGCCGAGTTGCCACCTCGCCCCAGCAAGGGGAAGGATGTAAGAAAGTAAGGCCGGCCCTACTCGGGGCGGGGTCGGCCAGTGGGGCGGGGTCGATTAGCGGAGTGAAGGGGCCGAAATCTGGGTTGAATGAGTTGCCGGAAATATCTGTCAGGAAAGTTATCGCGATCAATCTCCCGGATACCATTATAAACTCCATTGATAGCATGCAGGCGGATCATATCGTGAGGACAATGGTGGAGTTCGGAAGTAAAGCTTTGATATTAAGCCGCCGCGTGGGGTCTTTATATCGGGGGGAGGTGAAGGAGGGAGGTCGGGAAAAGGTAGAAGAGTTGTAGGGGAAAGTCGACAAGTTTGAAGAAGAGAGGGTTGCGTGGAAGAAGGAAAATGAGGGTTGGGAGGAAGAGAGAAAGAGGTTGGCAACATGGAGGGTTCGGTGTTTGGATTCAGAGGAAAAATTGAACAAGAGAATAGGGGAGTTGGAGGAAGACTATGATGATCTGAAAGATAAGTATGATGGTGCTGTAGGTGAGCTTGATGACCTGAAGAATTGCATTATACAATAGCACATCAACGGCTTTGAGAAGGGACTACGTCAAGCATCCTTTTTCCATCACGAGGTTGACATTACGAACTCGAAGTTTGAAGTGAACAAGGACGTTATTGATGGGAAGCTTGTTAAGGAAAATGGAAGCAGTCCAAATGAGGATGCAGAGGAGAAGGCGGCGGAAGAGGAGAGGGAAGCGGGTGATGACGAGGAGGTGGCCCCTGATGCAGCAGAATAGGACTTTTGATTTTTGTTGATTCGAAAATATCATTTGAGCCTATGTCTGTAATAGCCAGTACATTATGTTACGTTGGTACACTTTTTCCTTTATGTTTAACGCGATTAATGTTCTGTATGTTATTGTGTATGCTGGGTTTTGATGATTTGTGGTGTATGTATGGCGCGATCGATTGTATGTTAAGGGTGTTCGACCCAGGCCGCTTACTTGTGGTAAGGGTGGGGAACTTAAGCGAATTAAACACAAGCTAAGGGTGTTCGACCCAGGCCGCTTACTCGTGGTAAGGATGAGGAACTTAAGCGAATGAGAGTAAAAACATAGGAAAGTTGTATAGTTGAGAACCCTTCATTTTATTTATTGAATGTGGGGTGCCTCGTTAAAACCTCCCTGGCCAAAACCCTACTTAGGGAAAAAAGACCAGGTGAGGAAAAAGAGTACACCCAGGGTTACAAGTATTCGGCTGAATGCAGTATACATTTAACTGAAATAGAATTTAAGGTGGGACACGTTCCAAGTGTTGGGTATCTCTTCCCCAGATAAATGTTCAAGACGATAAGCTCCTCCTCCTTCATCTTCACGTATGCGGTATGGGCCGTCCCAATTGGCAGAGAATTTGCCATCCTTCTTTCTTGCACTACTGGCCATTCTCTATACTAAGTCCCCGATTGCGAATGATCGTGGACATAGGTTTGCGTTATACTTTCTGGCAACTCTTTGTTTGGTAGCTAAATTGCGTATCTGGGCTTTTTCTCTGAGTTCGGGTAGGAGGTCGAGATGAGTGGCCATGTTTTGGTGGTTGTGGGTTGGGTTGTATACTTCTCAGCGCAGGGATGGTTCGCCAATTTCAACCGGTATCATGGTGTCTGCACCATAAACTAGGCTGAATGGGGATTCGTTTGTTGATGATTGAGGGGTGCACCTGTAAGCCCATAGCACTTCTATTAATTCTTCGGGCCATCGGCCTTTGGCGCTATCTAATCTCTTGCGCAGTTCCACTAGGATAACCTTGTTGGTCGCCTCTGCTTGTCCATTAGTTTTTGGGTGTTCTACAGAACTTGTGATGTGTTTGATGCCCAGGCCAGTGTAGAACTTGGCTAGCTCCTTATCTATAAATTGTCGGTCATTGTCTGTGATGATGGTATGTGGAACACCATATCTGCATATGATATCTTTCCAAACAAACTGTTGAACTTGTTGGGCCGTGATGGTGGTTAGTGGCTTGGCTTCTATCCATTTGGTGAAGTAGTCGACGACTACAATTAGGAATTTCACTTGCCCCTTGCCAGGTGAGAAGGGTCCGAGGATATTCATTCCCTATTTAGCGAATGGCCATGGGGATAGTATGTGATGGAGTTGTTCTTGTTTTTGGTGGATGAGGTTGCCATGTTTTTGGCATGGTTTGAACTTTCTAACATAGTCCTGACAGTCTACTTCTATAGTCAGCCAGAAGTATCCGGCTCTAAGGACTCTTGCAGCCATGGTACGTGCGCCAGAATGGTAGCCGCAAATGCCTTCGTGTAGCTCTTTAATAATATATTGTGCTTGCTCTACTGTGACACATTTGAGGAGAGGTTGGTCGTATCCGCGTTTGTAAAGGTCATCGCCTATCATGGTATACCTAGCGGCCTTAGCCAGCCAAGTTTTGTCCGCATCTTGTGGGGGGTTGCCATTTTTTAGGTATTGGATATAGGGGGTGGTCCAGTTATGGCTTTGGGGAGGGGTGGTGTTGTCAGTTGGGGAGTAAATTAGGTTTTGGCAGGTATTTGTGATGGAGGGTGTAGATAATGTTTACTGTAGTAGAGATCGGTGGCGGCTTTTTAACTTGGTGTTAGTTAATTTGGAGAGGATGTCGGCTTTGATGTTGTTGGTTCTTGGGATATGTTTGATACAGACTCGTTCGAAGGCGGATTGTATGACTGCGTGGACTAGGTGGTAATATTGTAGAAGGATGGGGTCTTTAATTTAGAATTCATCGTTTAGGTGCCCTACAGTAAGTTTGGAATCGGTCTTACATGTTATCATCTTGACACCAACTTCACGGGCAAGGGAAAGGTCGGCGAAGATAGCTTCGTACTCGGCCTGGTTGTTTGATGTTTTGAAGGCAAAATGAAGGGATTTTTCGATAAGGATGCCGTTGGGTCCTTCTAACACGATGCCAACACCGACGCCTTTTGGATTTGAGGAACCATCTACATGAAGCGTCCACTGGTCTTCTGTGGGTGTGTGCTGGAGGTCATTGACAAAATCTAAGAGACATTGGGCTTTAATGGGGCCATGGGGTTCATAGCGAATGTTGAATTCCGACAGCTCGACAGCCCAGGATGACATCCGTTCGGCTAGATCTAGTTTTTGCAATATTTTTTGGAATGGGTAGTCGGTTTTGACGGTGATGCTGTGGTTTTGGAAGTGTGGGCATAGGCGGCGGGTTGCGTGGACTAAGGATAGGGCCAACTTCTCCACTATTTGATATCTAGTTTCGGGATCCTGCAGCGTTCTGCTAACGAAGTAGACAGGGTGTTCCGTGCCTTCTATTTTTCGGACGAGCGTGACGCTAACGGTGTGGTTGGTGGCTGTGATGTATACAAGGAGGGGTTGGCGAGTGTCCGGTTTGTGGAGGATAGGTGGTGAGGTTAGGGTTGTTTTCAGTTTTTGGAAGATTTGTTCACAATCGTCAGTCCACGTGCACCGGATGGGTTTCTTTAGGAGTTGGACTATGGGTTGGGTTTGTTCAGCTAGTTTGGGTAGGAAGCGGGAAATGGCTATGAGGCGGCCTATGAGGCGTTGGACCTCTTTGATGGTAGTGGGATTGCGCATCTCGATAATGGCCTTGCATTTTTCAGGATTGGCTTTTATGCCGCATTGGGTCAACATAAACCCAAGAAATTTACCACGGTCGACGCCGAATACACAACTGTCAGGGTTGAGGCGAAGGTTTTATTGGCGTAGTGCGAAGAAGACCGCCGAGAGGTCCTCGGCATGTTGGTGGTGGCTTGGAGACTTGACAACCATGTCGTCAACATATACTTCGACACATTGTCCAATTAGATGACTGAAAACCTTGTCCATTAGCCGTTGGTAGGTTGCTCCAGCGTTCTTAAGACCAAAAGGCATAACTCTATAGAAGTAGTTGGCATCGTCCATGATGAAGGCGGTCTTGTTCATGTCAGATGCGGCCATGGGGATTTGGTTGTATCCAAAATATGCATCCAAAAAGCTAAGCACTTTATTTCCTGTCGCGGCGTCAACAAGTCGGTCGATATTGGGTAAGGGATAGGCATCGCGAGGGCAGGCCTTGTTCAGATCTGTGTAGTCTACACACACCCGCCATTTGCCATTGGCTTTCTTCACCAAGACTATGTTAGAAAACCAAGTGGTGTACTGAGCTTCTTCTATGAATCCTGCATTCAGTAGCTTGTCGGCCTCAACCTTAGCCGCTAGTCGGCGTTCTTCGCCAAGTTTGCGTTTCTTTTGGGATACGTAGCGGGCTTCTTTGTAGATGGATAGTTTGTGGGATGCTACCAGAGGGTCCACCCCAGGTAGTTCAGCGGCTGACCAAGCGAAAAGGTCTGTGTTGTTGATGAGGATGGGTGTGATGATGTCACACTCGTCAGAGTTCAAATCGGTGCCTAGGTTGATGGAGTGGCCGTTTGGAAGCTCTAGAGGGGAGGTCTCCTCAACTGGTTCGAGACGAACATCTCGGCCTACTCGGGGGTCTAGATCTTCGCCTGATAGGGCGATGCCGAAGCCAGGTGGTCGCTCAATGTGGTTGGTTTGTTGAATTAGGAGTTGTGGGCGCAGGCTGGCCATGTAGCATTCGCGTGCCAGGCGTTGGTCGCAATGGACGGTGAGGCTGTCACCGGATGGGGACGGGAACTTCATGGCTAAGTGGGGGGTGGAGACAACAGCGCCAAGGGTGTTGAGGGAAGGACGGCCCAAGAGGACATTGTAGGATGTTGGCGCGTCGACGATAAGGAAGCGGATTGGAATGGTTTTGGTTTGGGTTCCCTCACGAAACACGATGTGAAGGTCGATGTAGCCACGGGTGGATACTTGTTCGGCAGAAAAGTCATAGATTGGTTCGTCATACGGGACCATAGCAGTGTCCGGGAGTTGGAGTTTTTGGTAGGTGGCCTAGTAGAGGATGTCAACGGAGCTGCCTTGGTCAACAAGGACCTTCTTAAAGGCGTAGTTTTCGAATTCGACAGTGATGACCATGGGGTCATCTTGTTGATGGTCGAGGCCATGAAAGTCGTCATCTGTGAAGATGATGGGAGGCATACGGTGTCTGTGGTGGGAATGGGTGATATGATTGATGGATTAGATATGACACAGGTGTTTCTTTCTGGCACAAGAGGTGGATCCTCCACTAGCGAAGCCACCAGAGATGGTGTTGATGGTGCCACGTAGGGGGGGGTCGGCGGGGGTGATGTCGGTGCGGGCCGGTTCAGGTTCTTGGTTAGCGGGTTGAGCTAGGCGTCTGTAGTGACGGGAGTTGTGTGGAGGGCGTCTGTGGTCAGATCGAGAGGGTGGCGGGATCGGGAGGAATGATCATCTCGACGGATAAAACGGCGAAAATGACCATTACGGACTAGTTCTTCTATCTTATCCTGGAGTGCTTTGCAGTCTTCTATAGTGTAGCCATGGTTGCGGTGGTAGCGGCAATACTTGGTCATATCAGCATTAGGAGGTGTGGTTGTCTTGCATGGTGGAGGGATGAGGTTAGCTTGTAGGGCCTCATCGAGGATGCGGGAGCGGGCTACGGTAAGAGGGGCATATCTGGTGAATCGGGGTTGGCGAGGCTCGCGTGGGCGGGTATTAGGGTAGGGAGGTTACGGGGTAGGGTTGGCGGTGGTGGCTGCATAGTCATTGCAGAATTTGGTATGAAGGGTTTGCATCTCCTCCATGCAGACATAGTCGGCTGCGCGCAATTTAAGCTCGTGCATGGAGGTAGGTGGATGGAGGTAGACGTTGTTAGCGAAGGGGCCGGGTTGTAGGGTAAGTGCCATGCACTGGAGGATCATCTCTTGGTTGTGGGGTATGAAGAGTTGCCTTACTGAAGCGATCTATGAACGCTTTGAGTGGTTCGCCTTGTTCCTATCTTATGCCCAGGAGGGAGATTGTGGTAGTTTGGTGTGGACGGCTGCCAACAAAATGGGTGGAGAACATGTGTGAGAGAACGTCGAAGTTGTCGATGGAGTAAGGCGGAAGGGTTGTGAACCATTCCAGAGCAGGGCCCTTGAGGGTGATGGGGAAGGCTTTGCAGAAGACTGCGTCTTGTGACGTGTACAGGGCGACATGGGTGATGTATACTTTGAGGTGTTCATCAGGGTCGGTTTCGCCGGTGTAGCGGTCCAGCGTGAAGGGTTCCCACTGGGCAGGAAGGGGGGTGTTGGCGATAAAGTCCGTGAAGGGGTGACGACGTCTAGGCTGGTAGGGAGGGAGCAGATGAGGTGGGATGGGATGGTTGATCATGGTAGGGAAGGTGGAGGTAAGGTTGTGAGGGGTGGGGTTGTATTCGCTTTCCTCTTTTTGTGGGCTGGAAGGCCGGGGACCTTGCATCCTCAGACGCCTCCTTGGTCTTTCCCTTGAGGGTGGGATCAGCTTCGATCTTTCGCCTAAGGCGAGAGTTCTCTTGGCGCAGCGCCTCCATCTCATCAGCGTTGTGTTTCTTCAGATCAGCTAGTTCTTGTTGCATCTTTGCCTGGCCGTCCAGGATGGCGGCTAGGTCAGTGGTGATGCCAGCAAGTCTTGAGGGACCAGCATCCGCCTGCTTGTTCACTCCAGCTCTGCTGCGAGTGGAAACCATCTTCGGAGAAAAATCGGTCCTAAAGGTGTTCGTCTCGTGCCCCACGGTGGGCGCCAATAATTTTTCCTTCAGAGAACAAACAAGATAAGTTAGGCACAAACGTCACCTTACCCATGTAGTCCGTTACCTCCTTAGTTGGCCTCTGCCCGGTTGGTACATGTCAACTTGGACCCAGGAGGGGTTACCTGCAGAAGAGACTCCGAAGCTCAAGTAAGTCAAAGCTCTCAGAAGGTGAAATCAGTGATTAATGGAGTAATGAATGCGTACCTTTAATTACTGGGGTCCACGTGTATTTATAGAGTATTAATCATGTTTGATTATGCCATGGGTCGGGCCCTGGCTTGGGCTTTAGTGAGCCTAGGCCCTAGCCCAGGCCCTTTAAGAGGACCCACTGAACGCTAGGGGGACCTTAATTTTGCTAAGTATATTGGAGTAGTCAGCTTAGGCCGACTACTTTCCTTGGCGATTTACGTTGGTCATGTGTCGTCTTGTGCAGGTTGTTTTTCTGGACGTCTAGATTATCGGTTTAGTCTGGTAAGGCTTAGGCCAACTCGGCTTAGGCTGAGTACTTGACTGCTTTGGCATATATGTATCGTTTTATCACTTATTTGGTCGAGTTTGGCCAGGTGTGGTACAGTAAATCTTTCAACAATGATCGTTACAAAGTTAACTCACAATAAGTACCCGTCAATGCTCTATATTCATCTTCTGTTGAGGATAGAGAAACTTTCTTTTGCCTCTTTGTTTGCCAAGAGATGAGGGATGATCCTAAAAAACACAATAACCTGTAGTTAATTATTAAAATACAGGGCAACGTCCCTAATCTAAATCACAGAAAGCGTGCAAAGATAAATCAATTTGTGAAGGAAAAAACAGACCTTGACTTGAATTATTCTTTAAATATCATAGCACACGCATTGCAACTTTCATATGAGGCTTGCATGGAGTGTGCATGAATCTACTTAGTATGTGTACTACATAGGTAAGTGATATCAGGACGAGCAATTGTCAAATAAATTAAGCAACCAACTCGTCTATACACTGACGGGTCCTTAAATAATTCCCCTTCATTTGAAAGTTTTGTATTTTGTTCCATGGGAAAACCCATTGGCTTAACTCCAAGATACCCACCATCTTTGATAATTTCCAAAGTGTATTTTCTTTGTGATATGAAAATACCTTTTTTAGAACGGGAGACCTTAATACCTAGGAAAAACTTAAGATCACCCAAATCTTTTATCCGAAAACAATTATGTAAGAATTGTTTAAGACTAGATATTGCAATAGGGTCATTACCAGTTATGAGAATATCATCGACATAAATCAACAAAGTTGTAAGTGACTTGCCTTTTGTACATGTAAACAGTGAGTAATCTGCTTTTGATTGAATAAAACCAGCAGCCTGAATAACTATAGAGAATTTTGCAAACCATTGACGAGAAACTTGTTTTAATCCATATAAGGACTTGTTAAGGTGACACACAAGATTCTCCCCCTATCGCTGAAAACCTAGAGGAAGGGACATATAGATTTCTTTGGAAAGATGACCATGAAGAAAAATGTTATGGATATCAAGCTGATGAAGAGACCAATGTTGAGCAGCAGCCAAATCTAATAAACAATAGATTGTGACTATTTTAGCAATAGGTGAAAAAATGTCATGCTTATCGATACCTTCTAGTTGCGTATATCCCTTTGCAACAAGACGTGCCTTATACCGTTCAAGAGAACCATTAGAGTTGCACTTGATTTTATACACTCAACGACAATTAATAGCCTTCTTTCCAGGAGGAAGAGTTGTAATAGACCAAGTATTATTAGCCTCCAAAGCAGCCAATTCAGATTGCATTGCCTCTTGTTAATGAGTGTGAGAAACAACTTGTTCATTACATGTGGGTTCAACATCATTAGTAATTGTAGCAATAAAGGATTGATGTTGAGGGGTATAACGATCATAAGAGATAAAATTGTAGAGAGGATATCATGTACCTTTATTTGGAAAAGATAAGGAGGATGATAATAGGTCAGGGGACACTACCTGATTGCAAATATAATCTCGTAAAGTTGCAGGAGGACCATGAGATCGTTGAGAACGACGCAAGGGTACCATAGGTGGGGAATTAGTGGGAGGCACAATTGTGTTTTCTGTAGGTGGTGGTGGAATGTATGGAAGAGTCATAGATAGAGGATTATCTGGGACAACATTAGATATGATAGGGTCTACGACGGTGAAAGAGGTGTCAATGGAGTCATACGGAAAAATATCCTCATGGAAGACAACATCGCGACTAGTGAAGACTTGATGAGTTTTGAGATTATATAACTTGTAAGCCTTTTGGCCAAGAGGATAACCAAGAAAAACCTATTTTTGGGCACGAGGAACAAACTTATGAGAAACAGGAACATTAGTAGTATAAGCAAGACATCTAAAAACTCAAATGTGTGAATAAGTAGGGAGTTTACCATATAGGCGCTCAAAAGGTGTCTGACATGATAGAAGAGGTGTAGGCAACCTATTAATAATATGGACAACAGTGGAAACACATTCTGCCCAAAAGTGTAAAGGAAGATGAACTTGAAAACGAAGAGCTCGTGTTAACTCAAGGATATGTCTATGCTTATGCTCGACAACTCCATTTTGTTGTGGTGTGTAAGACTTTTTTATGTCCTTACAACCAAGTAATAGAGTCCACCTTGTTGTTTACCCAAACCAATTGTCATCCTCACATCAAATCCCACAAAATACACCTGACATCAAATCTACTTTGCAAGATGGTACCCCAAGCACATTGGTTAAAGAAACAATTGGACTTAAAGGTAAGGTTCTAATAGAGATAATAGGGGCATGATTACCATTTGGCATAACAACTGGTGGTAAAGAAGTGTTTTCTTTACTTTTGACAAGCAAGGTTAGTGAAGAAATAATGTGATCAGTGGCCCCACTATCAATTATAAGTTTGGGTGGTCACAAACCTGAAGGAACATTGGCGTTGTTGACCTTAGGATTAGTTGACGGAGATGATGCATTACCCTGCATAATAGACAACATTTGTTGAAGTTGTAATTCAGTTAATCCATTCATTGTACACTGCAATTATTGCATCACTAGAGTCGTTGTGACATTCGTTGCTGAAAATTGATTATTCCCATTAGGCTTAGAATAAGCATTCTGGGTGACTCCATGCCTTGGGTTTTTAGGAGGATAACTGTGTAGCTTTCAACATGTTTCTTTTGTATGATGATCTCTATCACAATGAGAACAATGCAGCGACTTTTGATTAGATGAATTAAAATGAGAAGGAAGTTCTTGTTTATGGCAAACAACAAGGGTTGTTGGTTCATTCTTTTGAACAACCATGGCTGAAGCTTTGATTGCGTCACATGTGATGCCCAAATGTCGTTGTTTTTCTTCTTGAATGATGGAAGAATAAGCCTATGTAACATTAGGCAATGGATTCATTAAGAGAAGTTGACCACGAATAGCACTATAAGAGTCATTCAATCCCATAAGAAATTGCATCAATTTGCACCTTTTATTGTCTACTCCACAAGTGTAGGTTGCATTACTATAGGAGCCTAACTCATCCCATAATTTCTTTAACTTCGTGTAATAGTTTGCGACTGTCATTTGATCTTGAGTCAAACAAGCAATTTCTCTCTCAATCTTAAGAGAAGCGATTTTGAAGAACTTCCCAAACTTCATGAGCAGTGTCATAGAAAATACCACTATCTACAAGATAATACCATGTCGTTGCATTTTTTCCATGCTGCGTATTCTTCTGGTTTGTCTTTCCCATAGGGTGCCTTGAGAGTTCCATCAACAAAACCCAATTTGGATTTTGCATTTAAAGAATTGACCATGGCTCTACGCCAAGTCAAAAAATTGTCTCCATCTAGAGATTTTGAAACAAGGACCATTCGGAGGTGGTCAGAATGATGGAGAGAATAAGAAAATGAATGATTGAGCAGAGGATAGTTCATGCTCATGATACCATATAAAGGAAACAAATAATAGAAGGAATTCTTTATTATGTCTTATTGATATGAATAACATAAATACATAAAAAGAGAGTATCTATAATATAATATAATATATATATATATATATATATATATATATATATATATATATATATAATATATATATATATATATAATCCTGTTATTCCTATAATAATGAAAAACGTGCAAAATTATTCATGTAAATCAGTTATTAAAATATTTTCTCATAATTTAATTTCTAACACTCTTAAATAAGCAAGATAGAATGATGGTGTGTAATTTGTTAAATAAGCAAGATAGAATGATGGTGTGTAATTTTTGTAGCAGTGCAGAAGAAAAATTAGACAAGTTTCTAACAATTTTCTTAATGATTGCTAAATTTATATTTCTAAATTAATTATGATCCGCATGCACAACCAACCGTGATTAGGGATGGCAACGGGGCGGGGTGGGCACGGGTTTCGCTATCCCATACCCATCCCCGTAAAAATAATTCATCCCCATCCCCATACCCAAACCCAACGGGTATTAAATTTTTGACCCATCCTCATCCCCACCGGATAACGGGTATAATCTCGTACTCATACCCATACCCATTTTCTTACTACTTCAATATTAATTTTAATTAATTTTTATAAAATAAAAAAAATTATGATAAAGGAAACATAATATTATCAAATATTCAATATTACAATGATGGTTGTTTCTTCGATATCAAATACTTTAAAATAAATTATAATTGTTTACATTTTATATTATAATACCAAATAAAATTTCATGAAAACTAAAACAATTATTAAATTTGCAAATATTAATGAAACATAATTGATAAAATTTAAAAATATTTTTTAAAAAATATTAAAGAAAAACAAATATTCAGATTAAAATATATTTTAAATGTTTGTTTACTTCAATCTTTTAAATTCTAATAAATCTCTTTTTTATACACTAATAAAAGTTCTAATACATCATTTGATCAAAATGATACAAAGAACATAATTGATATTTTAAATGTTTGTTTACTTGAATCTTTTAAATTCTAATGAATCTCTTTTTTATACACTAATAAAAGTTATAATACATTACTTAATCAAAATGATACAAAGAACAAATAATAATCATAATAATAAAATTTTAACATAGATCTTGTATCTTTT
>Ga0209589_1005150_pt1 | contig 22260 bp, 11 predicted proteins | sample CowpeawhiteBW_FD_187525 | JGI IMG/M metagenome (GOLD analysis project Ga0209589, IMG submission 187525) | Root nodule microbial communities of legume samples collected from California USA - Cow pea white BW (SPAdes) (version 2) | ecosystem: Host-associated > Plants > Roots > Nodule | place: USA...
TATATATATATATATTTTAAACTGTTTTCTAAATCGATTTATTATCAACACGTTGTTCACATCAATGAAAACATACTTTTTCCAACAAGCACCTTAAATTAATACATTTTCTTGTACATATAATTGGAAGGGCCTCCAAGGATATGGAAAGATATCTATTTTTGCATGCACATAATAATTAGATAATAGTTAACAATTACTAACCACATAGTGCTGCTTCCTCCAAGAGCCACATACTAATAGTTTAGTTGGTATATTTCATTCTCCTGTTAATATAAAAAATATCAACATGTTTGAAAAATCAATTCTATAAAAGAATATTTAATATTTTTTTCATAAATTAAAATTAACTAGTACTAGATTTAAAATTTAATATTTAGAGAAGTCATAATAGTTTATTTATAATTATATTTTTAATTTTTTGAGAAGTTTATTTTATTTTATTTAAAGTCTTTATGGGGAGCATTTCCGAAGGCCATTACGCCATATATGTGTTTAACTTAAAATAGTTATTTATACAATTGAAGTGTATATGTTATAAATGCAAACAATCCTTATCAAAACTTTATACCAATTTAGTCCTTCATTTTTTAAAATGCATGAATTTATACTATCATGAAATGCTTTTGAAACGTCAGATAAATTTAACAAAATTTGGTTAAAAGGACTAAATTCACGCATTTTGAAAGATGAAGGACTAAATTAGTCAAAAGTTTTGATGAAGAACTAATTCAAAATTTCGCTGAAACTTGAAGGACCAAAAACATATTTAACCCATATATATATATATATATATATATATATACACACACATGTGAACCATCACCACACACATCTCACAAAAAGGAGAAACAGCATTATGGATATCAATATGTGCACCATATTAGTTCCACTTACGTCAACAAAATGCAAGGCAAAAGGAGTGGCTTGTGGTTCCCAAACATTTATTTCATCATCTTTACATAAAAAAAAGAAATCATTTTCTTAATAAAATGGTAATAGTTTTATTTACTTTTTATAAAGGACTTCTATAATTAAATTCTGTAATCATAATTTTAAAAGATTAATAAATATAAAATCAGAAAATTTGAAACAATTTTAGAGATATACAAAAAATTTAACTATTTTATATATTTTTAAAAAGTTGTGTCTTTATTATTGGTGAAATAAATAATAAACAAATTAGGTATGATGCCTATTCATGCCAATTTCGTAATTGTCGCAACACTTAACCAAATGAGAGATAAATTAGGTATAATTCATATGCCAATTTAGCAATTGCCGCAACATTGAACTTTCCAATCAAAACATAACTTCTTTGCCAGATGATTATTTATGTTTAAATAAATTATTCCTTTAACCTTTTTTAATAATATTAATAACTGATGTAGTTATTGGTGGAATCCCTAAAACAAACATTAATTTAATTTTTAAATATTAGCATTGCTCAAATTGCGATGCCACTGTATGTTGGCTTTGTCAATTATTATACGAAGCAAACCATTATTTTTCTTGAAAAATTAAAGCGAAAAATTATTTTTGACTTTTTTAATAATTCATTTCAAAATTTTAAATTAATTTGGTCGTTCATCTTTAGAAATGCATGAATTTAATCTTTTTAACTAAATTTTATTAAGTTTATTTAACGTTTCAAATGCATTTCATGATTGTATTTGAATTGTTTATATCTTTTGACACATTTTCGCTTCAATGTTAACTCAACACCTATCATGAAACACATTAGAAACGACAAATCAACTTAACAAACTAAACTTTGATTAAAATGACTAAATTCACATATTTATAAAGTCATGAGACTAAATTGAGTCAAAATTTTGAAGAAAGAGATTAATTTCAATTTTCATTGAAAGTTAAAGGATTAAAAACATACTTAACAAAAAAAAAAAAAAACTATGCTAAGTCGTGTATATTACGATTTTGTGTGTGTTCTTCACATTAAATATGAACCATTGAAATATTTTAATTCTAAAGGTCCAGATTTAAAGATAACATATCTCGTTACTCGTAATTTTCTTCTCTCATTTTCTATATATAAATTTCATCACATCCATCTTCTTCATTTATGTTTATAAATTTCCTCACACTCATAATCTTCGTTCATACTCATTTCTTTCATCCACATTATTTTTTTCATCCACATATGTAAACTCGAAATTAGTTATTTTATGCAAAGTGTTTATTTTATTGTAAATAATATTTAAATTATTAAATGTGAATAATTATAAAAGGGTAGCGTGCTATAGTTGGTTGGAAGTTGCTAACATGGTTTAGAAGGGCTTGAGGTCAATTCTTATAGTTGACAGTTGTTACATTTTTTATGATTTTTTTAATATTATGGTTAAAGGTTATTATGGATATAATGTAGGATTTTAATAAAACAATTTATTATTCCATTTGGTTTGGAAAGTGGACGTTGAAATGTGGTGCAGGGTTTTTTTTGCCGCATGTTTTATGAGATTGAAAATTGGGGGTATAAAGGTAATTGTGGTGGGGCCAACTTTATTTTGGAGGAGAAAAGGTGGGTCCCGCAGATGTTAAATGGGAAAGAGAATGAGAAAGGAAAAGTGAGAGAATGTGGTGCAGGTGGTTATAAGAGCGTTTTGAATGGAATTATGTGAATTTAATAAATTTAATATCTTGATTATGTGAATTTAATAGCCTGATGTAGAGAATAAAGGAGACTGTTATTTAGAAAGGGTTTTCTTTTTAAAAGGGTATAGTTAAAAGATTTTTTTTTAATTTTAAAATTCGTGTAATTTGTTTTCGAAATAATTTAGTAGTATTCTCACGTTGTGTTACAACACACATATCCTTCATTTATGTTCTTTCCTCATTTTCTTAATCCATGCATCTGCTCGACTCCTTTATTCATACTTTGTGTATTTTATCCATATTTATCTTCTTCATTTACGCTCATTCCCTTAATTCAATGTATTTATTTATTTCATTTATATTATTTGAAGGTGGAAGGGATGTATGATTAAAATTAAAAGTGTTTTTTTTTCCTCAATTTCTTCGTCTACAACCTAACATTTAAAATAAAATCTCTTAACATCGGTCAAGTCGACACTAAATTATTTTAATTAAAAATTAATTTAAAAACTAGTGATGAATTATCGTTGATTTAGATGATGTTAGCTAGAGTCAATCTTCAAAAGTTGGTGATAACAAATTCGCGTTCATAACTTTAGCATCGCATACACGTGCTACATAGATCGATGCTAACAATTATTTAGCATTGACTTTTGCTTGTTAGCGTCAAGTTTTGACTAATGCTCAATACCCATTTTATGTAGTGAATATTGTTAATTAATTATTAAAAACTTTTTCAACTTCAAATTTGTTGAGACAATAATGTAAAGGTCAATTAGCATATTTTAGATATTGTCTATTTTGCAGCTTAGAGTTCCATCACGATTTTGAGTTTTAAAGAGATTTTAGAAGGTTAAGAAAGGAAGATGTATTTAAATTGTCCTTCAGCTCTACTCCTAAGAGATGTGATATTATTGAATGCTATGGAACAAAACTCCCAATCAAGATCTAAGGGAAACAAAGGTATGTTTTAGAACCACTTTTCTATTCTCCTTGATCGAGGGCTAAGGAAACAAGTGTTTATCTTTGGAACCTCTTTTCCAATCCCACAAATGGGACCAAAGTTAACCTCAAGTTCATTGAGATAACATTGTTTATGGTAAATCATCACAACATATGTATTGTATGTTATTGGAGCTCTATATTATTTTGTCAAAATGTAATAGTCCAATTAGTTAAGATTAATGCTTTGTAATCATATGGGTCATAACTTGTCTAATCAAAATGACATGTCTTTTTATGGTGTGATTCCCAATTTGCATTAATGAGGGGTTTTAAACATTAATGGTAGGATTTTACTTCTTTAAAACGTTATGACTTTTTGACAGTTTTAACATTTCAAATTTCATGCCACGTTATTTTAGGATGTGGATGTTTGAATATTCATTGTTTCATGCCTGGATGTGTAGTGTTTTAAACCCTTCTTTCACCTTCCATTTTCTTAGTTTATAAACCCTTCGATTTCGTTACTTGTGAGCTTATTTCGCATTGTGTTTTCTTCTAAGTATGTTATAATGGCTTCGTCTTCTTTTTATGATTCCTCCAATGAGAATAACCCTCTAGTAAAATTGGAGGTTATTCTCATTGAAGAAGAACTATCCATGAGTCATACTAACTTGCTTTCAATGGAGGGGGATTCCATGGAGGAACGTTTTTCTTCACCCTCTAACACCGCTAATGTGGTTTCTGTTGTAATAATGACTAAAAGGATCATCATCTTTAAAGGTATGCATAAGGCTCCCTCTTAGGAGGTGTTAGAAATAAAGTTGAATGTAACCAAGAGGAAGAGGAAAGATAAATTTCCCCAAATTGTCAAACATTGAGTACTTTCACATACTCGAGGAAGTTGTTGTAGCACAAATAACTTTGATGCATAGATATTTGATAAAGATAATAATTGACATAGAATAGGTGTCTTATGTCTGGTTGCAATTTTCAATTTGTTAAAGGGTTTTTAATAGGTTAATTAGCTTGGTGTTATAGTTCTGGTATTAACATATTCAATCAGTTGAGTTATTATTCAATCAGTTGAGGAGAGCCATTACAAAGGTTTGGTATTTCTTGGGTATTTTGGTTTTCTCTAGTTTCATTCCAGATCTACAAGTGGGAGTTTTTGCTGTATTTAATTAGATTCTTATGGGATTCAAGAGTCTTGGTTTTCCAAAATAGTAATCTTGTGAGGACTATGTAAAACTTTTGATATAGTGAAAAGTCAAGCTAAGGTTGCCTTGACTAACTAGATGTAGCTATGTTATGAGTGAACTAGTGTAAAAATACTTGCGCATTGGTTTGATTGTTCTTCTCTTAATTGATCTTTGATAAAAGTATTCAAGAAAACCATTTTAATCAATCTTTTTGTATGATTATGATGCTTTAATGTAAATTTTTGTTAAAATGTTGCTTATATTGTGAATTGGAATTATCTTGATTAATAGTTTGATCAGATTTCGTGTTCTGTGTTAATTATGTTTTCTGCATAACTTTTCTAGTTTTTCAACTTGTTGATCCTTGTTGAGACCCAATTCAGGGTTTGTAAATTTGTCCAGCAAGTTCACTAGGTCAATTGTAACACAACAAGATCATATGCACAAGGATTTGATTTGATAAAATAGTAATCTATAATCCATTCAATTTTGCAATAAAGTAATAAAGGTTTAATAGTTTCAAATATAAGTTTTAATAATAATAATAATAATATAAGTGATGTTGGTTAAGGTCTTGGGATTGAACTTGGCTTCTTTCACTCAATTGCACTACCCTTGATTCACTATAAGTTATGTTTTTTATCTTAGTGTTCCTAGAAGTATGCTTACTTGTAGATCTAACCTCATGTCTGAGAGTTAGAACCTAAGGGTGTCAGACACAAGATATCCCTATCTAGATGGAGGAACCCTTGCATTGTGAACAACACTCTTTAAACCAACTAAATCGGATATTTATGTCTGGTATATGCCAAGGATTAGGAGATTTGATTGGATCTAAGTACTAGACCAGATGTCTCAGCATTTAGTGTTGATGAGGTATGATGATTGATCTAGTCATCAAAACAATGAAAGCAAATCAAATAACCAACACGTAAGACAAGAAGATAGTATATATCAAACCAAGTGCAATATAGAGAGTTTAGAAGTTACATCCAATCTCAACTAGGAAGAAATCAACTGCTCATATTGATGTTTACAAAAAGTGCAAGGAACTGCTTCCTTCCTCCCACAGTTCTCTTCTAAGGATATTACAATAAGTACCTAAGAACTTAGAATTGAACTACTATCAGTTTCCAAAACTAGCATACAAATGATATAGGTATGTGTTGTATTTATAGAAAAATAGTGTGCAACTTCAGCTCCAACTTTGGCACTTGAGCCGTAGAGGTTTCATTCTAGATCTTTCCAAATCGCCTTTATTAGGGCTTAACTTGCATATTTTAGGCTTGGGCAGTAAAACTATATTCTATATCTTTTCTCCTCATGAGGGTTTCCTTAACCACCTTTGTGGTGCTCAGCCCCATTTCCATCGCTCAGCTGCATCAGTCGCAATTTCCTTCATTTTACATGCAAAAACATAACAAATACATTAGATTATGCTTTTTACTTCTTCTTCTCTCCTCATTCTATATTTAAAGGTAAAAAGGGTTGTTTTACTAAGATTTATGTTAAAATCATGCAAGATAAGTGTCTAAATAATATACAATTTTACTAAAACTAGACACTTATGAATCCTGTTTCTGAATCGATTGAATTATATTAATATCCTTATGCGATTCTTTGTTAAGTGATTTTTAATCTACAAATTCTTTTTTAATCGGTTAAAAAGCATGTTCCAAGTGTGTAAATTGTTAGGGATTTGGTCAATTGAATTCAACTAAGAGATTTTTAAGATTCTAAAATTGAACCTAATTTTTATAAAGAGCTTCAACCTCATTCCCCTTCTTTGCTAAGAACATCTTTTACATCTTACAGTTGTGCTTTATCCTTCAAAGTTTATCTCAAGGGTAAATGAAGAGAGAAAGAGGAGCAAGAAGGAAAAGAGAAAGAGAGCAAGAAAGAAGAGATAATAAAGAAAAAGAGAAGAGAAAGGGAGGAGAGAGAGAAGAGAGAAAAAGAAGTTGTTGAAAGAAAAGAAAGACAAATGAAATCTTGCTTAAGGAGAAAATGTTATTGCAACCACCTTTCATCCCCTCAATAATAATTGAAACCAATATGATAAAGGGAGTTTTCCAATATTTGAACTTTTCTCAATTGATCATTAATTCATTTTTCCTAACTCCAACTTTTAATCATGAGAATTTTTAAAATTCACCTCCTTCTTCCATTGTTTTAAACTCCTCATTGGATTCTTCAAAGTCACACTTTGAGTTGATATTACCTTCTAAGTTACAATTAACTCAAAGTAGACAAAGCACTTTTGTGAAGTGGGCCTTGAAAGTTCTCAAGGAAATTATTTCAAAATTAACATAAGGCCATCTTCTAATTTTTCATTTTAGATATATTTTGACTTTAATACATAGGTTTATTGAATTTTTGTTTTATGACTACTATAGATGGATCTTTGATCCTGGAGGAATGATGCATAACTTTCAAAGTATAAGTTATGTTTCATTTCAAAGTAAAGATAACTTTCAACAATTCTCGTAAAGCATTTCATAAGACATAATACTACGTTCAAAGATAGTCATATGAAAGAAGAACCACTACAAGAAATTTGCTGATTTACGAGGGAAATTAGCGAGGGAAAATTTTACTCACTAATTAGTGACAAATTAGAGACAAATGAATATTGTAGCAAAGTTGTAACTAATTAGTGAGGGACTAGATACAACATAATATGGTAGCTAAGTTGTAGCTAATTAGTTGGGGATTAAACACAACATAAATATAGTAGCTAAGTTGTAGCTAATTAGTTAGGGATTAGACATAACATAGATATGGTAACTAAGTTGTAGCTCACTAGTGCAGAATTGCATTTTTACCTCGCCTTATAGGCCTCGGTTGGCAAGGAACCGAAGCATATAACGACGCGGTGGCATTTTTGCAATTTCAGGCAACTTTTATTCCTCGGTTCAAGAAAAACCCGAGGCCAAAAGGGGTTATAGGCTTCAGTTAAAAAAAAACCGGTGCCAAAAGGTGCTTATATGCTTCTATTGAACAAACCCGAAGCCAAAAGGTTACGTCTTTGACCTCGGGTGGCACTGAACCGGGGCCAAATAGTTTAATTAGGGCACAAAAACGCAAACCCCTCTACTTCTTCCTCGCGCGCCGCTACATCTTCTCCATCTTCTTCCTCGCGCGCACAGAACCATATGGGAACCCTAAACCCTAGCCACCGTGAAACTCCACTACGAACGCGAACCACCACTGTGACGCAAAAACAGGGCACCAAATCTGCAACGCGACGACGCGATCCACCATGGCAGCACCTTTCGCGAGATCGCCATCGCGCTCCACTAGAGGAACCACTGTCGAGATCTCCGCCACTGCAGAAAGCCATCGTCACCGCAATAGAGGTCGTGAATCTGCACCGTCACCGGACCTATCTTCTCGCCGTTCGTCGCAGCGGCGCCGATGATTGCTTGCAGTGGTGGTTCGCGTTCATCGCTGCGACAATGGTGGTTCGTCGATGGGGGATTCTGGTTCGCGTTCATTGCTGGGATGGGGGTTCTGATCTGGTTCGCGTCCTGGTTCGCATTCGCGTTCTGATTCTGGTGTTGCAAGGATGAAAGCATTCTGGTTCTGGTCCGACGTTAGCTGGCTTTCAGATCTGTGCCGTGAAGCTAGTTTGAAGCTAATTAATTAGGGATTAGATACAACATAACATGGTAACTAAGTTGAAGCTAATTAATTAGGGATTATATACAACATAATATGATAACTAAGTTGAAGCTAATTAGTTATGATTTTAATTATAAAATGATTTTGTTGCTAATCTAAAGTTAATAAATAGAACTTATAATTTAAAAAATAATATACATATTATTCTATAAAAAATGAATTTATTAAAGAAATTCTTAAAAACTATCAATGTATTAATAAATTATAAAAAAATATATTTTATTATTATATAAATTTATCCCTTATTTGAAAATTATGTTTATTATATATATTTTTTAAAAACATAATAACTAACACTTAACTAATGTAATATTTTTTCCATTTAAATATCATTATAAAAGGTATTAAAAAAATTCTTATTAATTATATTGAAAATGAAACGATTTGTTATTATTTTGATAATTATTTACTATCTTTCACGCTATTTTTTTATATTTTATATTAATTTATTCGAATAAAAGAATTACTAAATTATTAATTAATTTGTATTGTTACATATTATTATATATTATTATATTTATGCTACAATTTTTTTTTATTTTTAATTTTTTTTAAATATGAAATAAATTATTTATGATCCATTATAAATAAAAACAAATTGTATGTATGTATTTTATTTATAAAATATAAATATTTAACTTAATTTAATTAAACACTAAAAATTCATTTAATATTTAAACATTGATATTAAAAGAATTAATTTTTAAAAAAATAATCATTAATATCACTATATAATTATATATATATATATATATATATATATATATATATATATATATATATATATATATATATAAATATGATACGAAATATAAAATGAAAGTCAACAAATTGAAAACATAAAACTTCATCCTAATCTTATGAAATAAATGGTTGTCGGAGACAACGACATTCATGTTATTCGAACACCTCCTAAGTTTGAACAAAACCCTTTGCCTTCGAATCACTACGCCTTTTGGTTGAACTGTCGGAGACTGTCAGAGGTCGTACAATGAAGAAGTGCGAACATTAGGGTTTTGACTTCAGTACGAAGACAGTGTCGAGAAGCTTGGAAGAGAACTTGAAAAGGTTGCAGCGACGTTGAGTTTTGTTCCTAAATCAAGTTATTTATCTTAGCTTCTATCATTTCTCGTTCACCATCTTCAAAGTTAGTTTGGAGAACAAAGTTTTCTAATGTATTAACTATTTTGAAGAGAACCAGGTTTGAGAGGTTGTAGTGATAATTTCAGTTCAAGTTTAGTTTCATCGAAAGTTCAGGTTGCAGCGATAGTAGGTTAGTATAATTCAGATTTTTACTTATCCTGCCTTCTTTACTTACTAATGTTGGTCTAGGTAGTGAAATATTGTTTTAAGGTTCAATTTTGAGAAGTAAATAGATTTTTAGAGTCCTTATATGTAACATCCCGTCATGAATTTTAATAAAATAAAGAACATAACTAATTATAGTGCATTTAATAATACCTCATTTCCCAAAAACGCGAGAAATTTAAAATATTTTTATTAATTCCAAATATAACCAAAGTTCATAAATCATAAAATCTGAACATAATAATAAAGCCTCTCATCAGAGTTTACAAAATATTTCAAAACAAAATCATGTAAAACTCCCAGGCTATCCCCTCTCCGCAGCTAGGCCTCACTAGCTCCACCTGCAATATCATCTGCTCACGTGTACCGCGTACACGATCATCGCCAAACACAAACAGATAGGGTGAGCTAAAATAATAACACATAAATATACACCAAACACACACACACACACACACACACATATATATATATATATATACATCAAAATCAAATCTCTTCTTTTATTCTGCATGGCCACCACCATGTATGATATCATTTCATCGTCAAGGAACCTCCTCCTTCTTTATCACATGGCCACAACCATGTAACATCAACACACATCAAGGAAGACTCGTTACCTTCCTTCCACATGGCCGCAACCATGTAGTATTAGTGCACATCAAGGAGACTCATTCCAGCTCTTCCACATGGCCACAACCATGCTAGCAATTTTCTACATCTTCTAGTGAGTATCTCAAGACGCCTTGCTGCCACACCTATCGGCCACAACCGATAGAGCACGTGCGGGAACCATGCTATGGATCACACACCGTAACGCTAGGTGGAGTTCCCAAATACGAACATAGTCCATAATGTCCCAAGACTACCAAACTCGTCAGTAAATCACTGAGGAGGGCAATCCATCAGGACCCATCCGTACTGGCCACAACCAGCACACTCACTCCGACAACACTCGCCAACCCGAGCCATAACTCAAAGGTTCCTCGTGTTCATCCGCTATCCCGAGCCACAACTCAAGGGAAGTCATTCCGGGCCACAACCCATAGAATGCCACGTGTTTCACCCCTATCCTGAGCCACAACCCGAGGATACGTTCCAAGCCCCAACCTATGGAACAACCAGCAAACCCACCATTGAGATATCTCAGAAGCATTGTAGACAACACATCTCGTGTTCAACATCACTAATATGATACTACACTATCATATTTCCTTGAAGTATGCCCCTGCACTTCTCTTTGCTTAGACTAAAAGCCTTAGTTCTGCATCCCAAACCAGTTCGCTCAAGCTAGACTCACGAGCCTGAGCGAGTCTTAGTATAGCAGCAGCCCCACGAAGTCTCACCTAAGCGTGTTCCTTCTCGCTTAGGCGAGCCCATCCTTCGCTCATAGCTAAGACACCTCGCCTAGGCGATGAACCTCAAACGGACCACATCAGTTTCTCGAACTCTCACTTAGGCGAGAGGCTCTTGCCTAAGCGAGATGCACTTTCGCCCAAAATAGTAAATCCTGCCTGCGCGAGATGTGCAACTAAATCACTCAACTCACACACGGTTCTCGCTTAGGCGAGACACACTCGCCTAAGCGAGATGGTCTGTCGCCCAAGACCAAATCACCTCGTTTGAGCGAGATGCTCGAGCAAAAAAGATTTACGAGTCCCTACATATTCTGCGTAGGCGAGCCTGGCTCGCTTGAGCGAGACATGTAGACTCTGGCACTGTTTCACGCACACAACAACAACAACATACCAAATTCACACTCCAATTCATGCCAAACAATCCAGAATAATGCACCAAACATGTACACACAATTCAGACCCAAAATAAATCCCAAAATCTAAGTTTATACCATATCTCATATGTACAGGGACACCAATGCCTTTTCTTTGTTTTTCAGCCCCTTAGCTGCCCTTTCTGCTAGGTTTTCTCCACCCTTTCATATTCAGCCCACAACTAATTTTTAAGCAAAAAGAGTTAAAAATGACTCACCAAGGTTCGAACCCATGACCTTACCAATGCCAAGTCAAAGCTAAACCACCAAGCCAATTCATGTTTCATGCCAATTTACATACTTTTACAATCATGTTATCACCCAACACGTCCATGTATAATATTAAACTTAATAATAAATCAACCAACACATAATGGCATACATAAGACTTGAACCCAAGTCCTCTCACACAATCGAAGTACTTTCAACCATTTGAGCTAGTACTATTCCACGTCATACCCATAAGAATTTAGTGTTATAAATACACTACCTACCTGCATTTATTAATTAATTATTTATTTAATTAATTAAATTCTGAGGATCTTACATTATACCTTTTTACACTTACTTAGTTGTTTTAGTTCACTTTTTACTTACTTTTTTTAGATTTGCATGATAATAGGTGTGTTGAATCTAGTTTTTTATTGCTAGTGTGTCATTAAATTCTAAAACTGTTAGGCTTAGCATACTTCTCCTAATACCTTCAATTATTGTTGCCCCTCAATAATTGATGCAATTCAAGAAACTATAATAGAATAAATTAGAAGTTATACTAGCAACTACGACTATTAAGTAATCTACTCATTTTCTGCTACTCTAAGTCTTAGAGCATTCTCTGTGATACCAAATCATACCAATTCATGATTTATCAGACAATACAAAACCATATGTGTTCATCACTTGATTTAATTTACTGGCTTACCAAATTGCAAAGGAGAAATCACAAAACCTTGGAGAATCACAAAAACACTTGCAGTAAATGCTTAGAGGAAACCCTGTCATTTTTCTATAACTTGTAAGCTACTGCTAGGTATAGTTTAGCACAAGCTGAAAGATGTGAATTCGGCACACCACAAGTTGATGCATTGGTGGAATTTTTAGAATTCAAAGTAGCAACTACACTTAAAAGCGCAATGGAACTTTTTAACCTTTTGATCATCTTCACTTGCTCCATTGTTCCTTGACTTTCTACTAATCTATCAATTTTCTTCATCCCAATTCCATGTTCATAGAAACCTCATTACTTGCATCCTTTCAACCCATTAGCGAAAAAAGGCAAATTTGCTTCTATTCAGCATTTCAATGGGAAATCAAGGATTCAATCATAGAACTCAATAGAAACTACACAATTCTATAACAGTAATCAAGTAACTATAGCAACAGTGCAAAACTTTTACCCCCTTATAAAGTCTACTATAGTTATATCTACATGAATACTCATATTCATTGAATCAAGGTGGTGTTTAGATCATTTAAAGGAATGGTCAAAGAAGTAGTGATAGTGACATTATTGGAACTTGAATGAAACAAATATATGAAATAAAATGTGACAGCTAGATTAGCTATAGTAGGAAAGAGGCACAACAATGAAGATAAAGAAAAGGTTGGATTTGATGAATGGTGAATCTTTTAGGCCATATTTCAAAATTATAATGTTTTGCTCTATAAAGGTAGACACCCCTTTGGACTAGCTTACTCATCTAAGTGAAACTGTCAACACATTTCTAAACAACACTCACTTGCAATTGCAAATTGCTTTCTTAGTTTAATTACACCATGCTCATGAAAACTACATCTCTGCCATTAAACAATGTCAATTATCACAACAACAAAAAATGCTACTTTAATTCTAAGTTGTTGTTTAACAACATAATACCCTTTATTTAACTTTGCATATTTATTTTAACAAGCTTTTGTTTTATGTTTTGTTATGATTGATGTTGTGTAGTTCTACTTAACCCCAAACATATACTTACATCTAAAGAACTTAACTTAACCAACTGCTGCCTAACTTGGATGAATTCCCCGTTGGGAAACCACCGACTCAGAACCTCTCTTAGCAAGGCACAATTGATGTTGAGCTCCTTCTTTAGCCATAAGCAAGAAGAAAAAGGGGTTAATTCAAGTCTTGCACAGCGACTACTGCTTGGTAGTGCATTTGCTTGAACAATGTATTTCGTTTGGCATCGGTGCTCAATGCGGACCTAAAAAAACACAAACAATTCAACTTAAAATAACCACATAGGTCAACAATATCACAAATATACCAAATTTATTGCATAAATTCATTCATTATTTAATTTACCTCTTTCTTATCACAAGTTTTGACATCAGTCATAAATGCTTTCTTTTTGCTCCCAACTCCCTTTCCTTTATTCATATCCTTCTTCAATTTTTCTGATGAGGAATTTCTTTTTCGTTTCCCAGCCCTTTCGCTTTGAAGAAAAACCAAATCAATAACATATAGCTTGCACCCAAAACCAAAATGCCATCACCAAGCAAAAATAAAGCACAAGTAACTGTTGGTATCGCGCAGCGGAATGTTTGAGCGTGCGGATGAAAACCAAAAGGAGGGTGAATTGGGTTCTTAATAAAAATTGTGCTTTTAATATTTTCCCTTTTAATATCAAAGATCAATTAAAATTCTTTCCTTTATTTTCTAATAAACACAATAAACTAAAGAGAGTAGAGAAGAGAAAATTGCACAAAGTATTTATACTGGTTCGGATCAAAAGACCCTACGTCCAGTTGTTAATCTTTCAAAACAGAGATTAAATAAATCACTAAAATAAACCAAACTTACAATCAATGATAAGAAAGATTAGGGTTTAGAAAACACCTCTCTTGAATCACACAAGAGATAAAGACACCTCCCTTGAAATCCACAAGGGATGAAAACACCTTCCTTGAATCACACAAGGAATGAACACCTCCTTTGAATCACAGAAAGGATGATCGGCTTCTCCTAGCAACAGCAGCAGCACTCAATCCCTCAAGATCCCACTTGATGAAAGTTATCGCTCTACCCACACTAGGTTTTTCAAAGCCTTCCCATAGAGAGTTCTCAAGTACTCAGACTTCTTTAACTTCTGTATTTGATAATGAAAGCCTACCACTCTATTTATAGAAGCCTATTTAGGAATTAGGTTAAGAATATGAAAAGTTAAGTCATAACTGTCATAGATAATCGATTATCATAAGTGATAATCGATTATCACAAAAACTTCTCTAAAAATATTTTTCTTGCTGTGATAATCTATTATCAGTCAGGATAATCTATTATCAGCAGGTGATAATCGATTATCAGCAGTGATAATCGATTATCAGCAGTGATAATCGATTATTCCAGAGGCTTTTCTCAAAAATCAGTTTTAACTAAGATAATCGATTATCACTAAGAATAATCGATTATTCCAGTAAGTTTTGCAGATAAAAAAATTCTCTTGGTGCTCTACTACTTGGGTTTTGCCTTTTGACTCTTGGCATGCTAATTTAACTAATTTAAATAACAAACACAAATTACAAGACTTAAACAACTAAACCCTTAAGTCTTCAATGCATCTCTTGAATCAAAGCATTCTTTTAAGTCTTCAACATTTTTCCATGCATCATCATCAAGTCTTCCATACTTCTTCATAAGTCATCATCATCATCAAAACTCCTTATTGGAAGAAGATGTCCATCTTCTTCTTTTTGTCAACAGTAACCTCATTTCTTTCTTCCGAACAAAAAGCAAAAAATTGGAAGATGGAATTAAAATCAACCCTAAAAAAAAAATCCCCTTTCACAAACAAAAATCTAAGTACAACACAACCCATGAAGACAACCAAAGATACAATTGTCGAATGATTTACTTACCACGCAACAACTTCTCCAACACAAAAATGAAATGCAACTCCTGAAATATCCACACTAGTTACAACAACACTGCAAAAATGCCTCCTTTCGAACAAGATTGAGAAGCAAAACTACCCACGAAGAGCTTCCATGACTCTGTCAACCTACACCTTCTCTACCAACTACACTGTGGCTAACAATGGAATGAAAGAAATGAAAGGAGATAATGGGGTTTCAGCTGAGGTTAAAGGAATGAGCTTTAGTGGAAGATGAAGAAGTTCAGAGCATGAGAAAGACGAAGCAATGGTACTTGTTATCCCATTTGATTACTTATGCAACATACAGTAACTGCTCTTCACTCTTCACGCGAACAGTGAAAACCTCCCTTTCTCTCGCGTTTCTTTCAATAGTATGGCCAACGTAGAAATTGTGCAAAAAAAAATGAAAATTAAAAAAAGAGTGTCACGTCAGATAATGAGAAAAGTTGTCAAATATTAGTTATCACTGTATCCTTTTTCTAAAAGTTTATATCTGATTTATAAGTTTCAAATGTCAAAATCTGTTTTTGACCATTAAATTACAAATATAACACTGCATATTTTTCATGTCCATTATCTACGTGTCAAACGTAATGTGGTAAACTGTTTGTGTCAGTAAATATTATACATTACTTAGGAGTAATTTTTTAAATGTTTTTTAAAAATAAAACCGTGATGATATTTTTTTAAATCAAATGGATAATTGATTTCAATGCAGTATAAAAGAAAAATGACAATTACCTATTTTACTTATTCACATTTAAAATATAAAAAGACATGAGTTTTTTATGTGATTGATTTTTCTTGTTTCCATATACACGAGTACCTTTGCTGAACACACAAAATTGAAAACTCGAATTACACATCTCCATATACCATTAAGAATTAACACATCCCCAGATTTTTATTCACATAATGACTAAGAATCAATTCTCATATTTCCTTTCTTAATAGAAGATGGAATTTATGTTGGGTTTTTTTAATAAACATAAATGTATTAGTCGTTGGGTGGCTAATGTATTAGTCGTTGGGTGGTTAATGCACTAGCCGTTAGATAGTTAATGCACTAGCCGTTAGGTAGTTAATGTACTAGTCGTTTATAGCCGTTGGGAGTACAATAGATAAAAATTGTAATCCTATAAATTGTATTGTTGATGGCATGAATAAACACAATGCAAAGTGAATAAGTTTTCCATTCTAGAGCCTCTTTCTCCTAACAAAGTGGTATCAAGAGCTAGGTAGATAGCCAAGGAGCTAGAGAAAGCTAGGTTGTTCTTGAGTGTTAGAGAGAGTTAGTTGCCCGAGTGTCTGAGTGAAACAAATAGTAAGAGAGAGTGATGGCCAACAATATGTCCTTACCTTAGTTGACACAAAAAGCCAACTAGGAAAGCTATGTATGCATTGTACCGAGCAGTGGACGATGCAGGCCTTGAGAAGTTAGCAAACGCTATGACTTCAAAAGAGGCGTGGAAGATCTTGGAGAAAGCATATAAGGGAGATGACCGTGTGAAACAGGTTTGACTTCAAGCTCTCATAGGAGAGTTTGAGAGGTTGCTGATGAAGGAGAACAAAGAGGTAACCAAGTTCATATCTCGGGTGGAGACTGTGGCAAACCAACTCGGCAAGAATGGGGAGTCATTGCCTGCAAACCGAGTTGTGGAGAAAATTTTGAGGTCATTGACAATTTACTTTGACAACATTGTGTGCCATAGAGGAATCCAAAGACCTCTCAAAACTCACGGTGGATGAGCTTGTTGGGTCCTTGGAAGCGTATGAACAAAGAAGAAGAAAGACGAAGGAAGACTACTTTGGCCAAGCACTCCAAGCAAAGACAAATTTCTAGGAGAAAAAGGCGTTTTATACTCAGAAAACTCAAAGCAGAGGAAGAGGTAGGGGAGGTAGAGGAAACGGTCGCAGTGGCCGAGGTCGAGGCAGATAGGAAGTAGAGAGAGAACATACCAACAACCAAAATTGGCGCGGAAGAGGAAGCGGTTCGTGGAGAGGAGGTCGGGTGAGCAACTCAAACGTTGAGTGCTACAAATGTGGCAAGTACGGTCACTATGCAAAGGATTGTAACTCGGATAGATGTTACAATTATGGTAAAGTTGGGCACTTTGCAAAAGAGTGTCGATCTGAAAGTAAGAAGAAAGTGATGATCAATTTTCTCACAGAAGATGTTGAAGAGAAATGAAGGGTTGTTGATGATGTTAATAGCCGAGGATATTCAATTGAACAACTCGACAGGACAACAAAGCAGTTCAACCAACTCGGTGCGGTACCTTGTGTAAGATCCGCATAATTTAATTAATTAAATAAATAAATAATTAATAAATGCGGGTAAGTAGTGTATTTATGGCATTAAATCCTGATGGGTATGACGTGGAAAAGTACTAGCTCAAGTGATTGAGAGTACTTTAATTGTGTGAGAGGACTTGGGTTCATGTTCTATGTATGTCGTTTGTGTGTTATTTAAATTATTATTGTTTTAATAATATGATGGAGCATGTTTCGTATGATACCATACTTGAATTGTGTGAGTTAGCAAGAAACATGAGTTGGCCTGATGGTTTAGCATTAAATTAGCTTTGGCATGGTCATGGGTTCAAACCTTGGTGGCGAAAATTTAATTCTCTTTTTGCTAAAAAATTGGTATGGCATGAATATGAAAAGGTGGAGAGAACCCTAGCAGAATGGGGGAACCTAGGAAGGTTGAAAACAAATACTAAAGGCCTTAAATAACAATAAAACTTACCATTAAAACTTAATTTTCGTTTTAGGCATTAAACCCCTTTAAGGCACCTTTAAAAGGCAATTTTTGAGAGAGAAGAGGGGTTTGGAGAAGCTGTTTTCTGAGGGCTTTGCAAGGGTACGAAAATTGAGAGGGTTTTGGCAAATTGAGAGCATAGTGAAGGGAGGGTGTTAGGCTGCCTTGTGATCAAGGAGGGATTTCCAACATTCTGCATTTTTCTAAGCAAGGGAAAATTCCAGGTTAGGGGAGCCGAACCTGAAATTGTATATTTGGTCATATTGCATGATTGTGATACTGTTTTGCCATGAATTTCGTGTTCTACATGAAGGGAATTTGGGGTTTGCGTAATTGAGCACTGTTCTATTGGTATTCTTAGCTAAATGTGTGATTATGATGGGATAATATACTGAGTATGCGGCTTTTGTGCACATGTGGGTGTTGGGGGTCTGAAATGTATCTAAATTGGGTTTATGGTTGATGAAATTGATGTAAACTGTTTTGGTGTGATTTGAGGTGTTGAATGGGTCATTGATTCTGGTGTGCGTGCGTAAACAGATTTGGGGTCTGCATTTCTCGCTCAGGCGAGCCAGGCTCGCCTAGGCAAGATTAACAAAGACGCAAACCTTGTGGTTACACAAGCAACTCGCTCAGGTGAGTGAGCCTCGCTCAGGCGAGAATTCGAGTATGTTGCAGAGTGTCTTTGGAGGCATCTCGCTCAAGCGAGAGTCCTTCGCCTAAGCGAGGTAAAGAGGAATGATTGCGTTGTTTTGGAGAACTCGTCGCCTGGACGAGGTAATTTTTATCCTAGACGAGCGAGGGTCTCGCCCAAGCGAGAATGAGCTCGCTTAAGCGAGATTACGTAGGCTGCAAAGATTCTGGAGGCTCGCTTAAGCTAGACACTAGCTTAAGCGAGATAAGCTGGAGTGGTTGAATAGAGGCTCTTAGTTTAAGCGAGCGAGGGTGAAGTTGTGCGTTTCAAGGCATGTTTTTCTGTTGTATTAAAGAGATGAGATGGAACTTGCAAGGCGTGGTCTACATGGCTTTTAGAATATCTCATTGGTGGGCTTGCTGGTGTTCCATGGGTTGTGGCCCAGAACGTATCCTTGAGTTGTGGCTCGGGATAGGGGTTAAGCACGTGGCATTCTATGGGTTGTGGCCCGGAATGACTTCCCTTGAATTGTGGCTCGGGATAGCGGATGAACACGAGGAACCTTTGAGTTGTGGCTCAGGTTGGTGAGTGTTGCCGGTGTGAGTGTGCTGGTTGTGGCCAGTACGGATGGGTCCAGATGGATTGCCCTCCTTAGTGATTTGCTGACAAGTTTGGTAGTCTTGGGACGTTACGGACTATGTTCGTATTTGGGAACTCCACCTGGCGTTACAGTGTGTGATCCGTAGCATGGTTCCCGCACGTGCTCTATCGGTTGTGGCTGATAGGTGTGGCAGCAAGGCACCTTAAGATACTTAATAGAAGATGTAGAACACTGCTAACATGGTTGTGGCCGTGTGGAAGAGTTGGAACGAGTTTCCATGATGTACATTAATATACGTGGTTGTGGCCATGTGGAAGGAAGGTAACGAGTCTTCCGCGAGGTGCATCGATATACATGGTTGTGGCTATGTGATAAAAATGGAGTAAGTTTTGTGGGAAATGAAAGGATATCATATATGGTTGTGGCCATGCAGAATAAGGGAAGAGTTTTGTATTATCGATGTATTTTTATCGTTTATATATATATATATATATATATATATATATATGTGTGTGTGTGTGTGTGTGTGTGTGTGTGTGTGTGTGTGTGTGTGTGTGTTTGGTATACATTTATGCTTTATCTTTTAGCTCACCCTATTTGCTTGTATTTGGCGATGATCGTGTATGCGGTACACGTAAGCAGATGATGTTGCAAGTGGAGCTGGTGAGGCTTAGCTGCGGAGAGGGGATTATCATGGGATCTTTATGTTTATGCTTTCTTTATTCTATTTAAAATAGGTTGTAAAGGCTCATGGCCTATTTTGACTAAACTCGCAGTTTTGTATTTATGGATGTTTTAGTAAATTAGTAAAGTTTTAATTTCCCGTGTTTTTGGGAAATGAGGTATTATTAAATGCAGTGTAATTAATTACTTTTCTTTATTTTATTAAAATTCGTAATATCTTGACGGGATGTTACATCTTGACACAGGTGCAAACAACCACATGTGCGGAGATGAGCACTTCTTCAAAGACTTAACAACAGTAGAAGCAGGAGATGTGTCTTTTGGAGATGATTCAAAGGTTGAGGTAAAAGGTCAAGGAACGATCTGGTACTTGCAGAAGGATGGTCGAGTTGGGGAAATTCGTGACGTGTACTATGTACCTGATCTCAAAAGTAACATTTTGAGCTTGGGATAGTTGATGGAAAAGGGTTACTCGATTTTAATGAAGGATCGAGTACTAGACTTGAAGGACAAACTTGGACGTTTGATTGCTCGCGTAGAGATGAAGAAAAACCGGATGTATAAGTTGGAATTAAAGATCATACAAGAGAAGTGTTTGAAACTTGATGTTCAAGATGAGACAATGATGTGGCACTTTCGGTTTGGTCACTTACATTTTGATGGGCTGATGGAACTGGTGAAAGGTATGGTGCATGGATTGCCAAGCATGGAGTTCAAAAGTAAATTGTGTGAAGAATATATACTCGACAAACAGTCGAGGACTTCGTTTTCGAAAAATTCCAAGTACCAAGCAAAGGAACAACTGGGCCTAATTCATACCGACGTGTGTGGACCAATTACCCCTGAATCTTTTAGTGGTAAGAGATACTTTATTTCTTTTGTAGATGATTTTTCACGAAAGACATAGGTATACTTCTTGAAGGAAAAGTCTGAGGTGTTCAAGAATTTTAGAGTGATGGTGGAAAAGGAGACAAACAAACACATTAAGGTTGTTCGATCTGATAGGGGAGGCGATTTCACATCAACAAAGTTCATGAAGTACTGTGAGTAGCACGGCATAAGCAAATTTTTGACAGCCTCATACTCACCACAACAGAACGGTGTAGCTGAGAGGAAAAACGGAACCATTCTTGATATGGTTCTGTCCATGATGAAGAGTAAGAATATGCCAAAGGAGTTTGGGCAGAAGTCGTACAGTGTGCCATTTATATACAAAATAGGTGTCCACATGCAAGGTTGAATGAAAAGACACCATAAGAAGTATGGAGTGGACAAAAACTGAGTGTGTCTCATCTCAAGGTGTTTGACAGTGTAGCATATGCCCACGTACCAAGTCAGCAAAGAACGAAACTCAAAGATAGGTGTAAGAAGTATGTGTTTATTGGGTATGATGAGATGATAAAAGCCTACAAATTGTTAGACCCAATAAACCAAAAAGTGATAGTAAGTCGTGATGTCCGAGTAGATGAAGCCAATGAGTGGAGTTGGAACAACTCAGTTGAAGAGATGAGTGGAGATACTAGCTCGTGAATTGCTATACCACCGGCTACAGAAAATTTTGAAACCACTGACGATGAAGATGAACCCCGACGACCCAGAATACGAACCACACAAGAATTGTATGAGTCTACTAAACAGGTACATGTTGTTTGTCTTTTGGCAGGTTCTGAGAACATAACCTTTAAGGAGGCAGCGCAAGATGAGAATTGGAGACTTGCAATGGATGAGGAGATCGATGCATTTGAGCGCAATAACACGTGGGAGTTATCCAATCCCCCAACAGGAGCTCGGCCCATTGGTGTGAAATGGGTATACAAGAAGAAGATGAATGCCCAAGGTGAAATAGAGCGTTACAAAGCCTGACTTGTTTCTAAGGGCTATAAATAAAATGAGGGAATTGACTATGCTGAGGTGTTTGCGCTAGTCACTAGAATGGAGACAGTTCAACTGCTAATTTCAATGGCAGCTTAGCTTAAATGGTCAATCTATCAGATGGACGTGAAGTCAGCGTTTCTAAATGGAATCCTGGAGGAAGAAGTTTATGTTGAACAACCATTGGGATACATGAGAAGAGGAGAAGAGAAGAAAGTACTACGATTGAAGAAAGCGCTTTATGGGTTGAAGCAAGCTCCTCGGGCATGGAATTACCGCATTGACAAGTACTTCAAGAAGAAAGGATATG
>Ga0209589_1005151_pt1 | contig 22260 bp, 20 predicted proteins | sample CowpeawhiteBW_FD_187525 | JGI IMG/M metagenome (GOLD analysis project Ga0209589, IMG submission 187525) | Root nodule microbial communities of legume samples collected from California USA - Cow pea white BW (SPAdes) (version 2) | ecosystem: Host-associated > Plants > Roots > Nodule | place: USA...
ACTATAAAAAAAAAAAAAAAACTCATTGGTGGATATATAAAATTGAGTTTGAGAAGTGTTACCCTTGACTTGAGTCTTCTTGAGCTTCAACGCCGAGGAAGAAGCCAACGATCCTGGAGGCCCAGAGAAGCTGTTCCACGTGTTTAGCGTACCATCGTACCCACGAAGACAGTTCCCAGGATACGGGACTGCTCCTGTCGCGGAATTTGGAGAGGTTAAGGTAGTTCCTGCCGCCGCTGCCGCCGCACCTGTACGGAAGCTGATCCCTCATGATGAAGCTGCCGCGCTTTAACACGTAGTGGACGGCGATGAGGCACTTGAGCGCCACGGCGGAGCTCTGTGTGCTCTGGAGGCGGTCCATGAGAAGCTCCATGACGGCGGAGGCCGTGGCGCGTGATCCATCGCCGGCGATGAGGAGTGCGGAGATGTGATTGGAGGTAGGAGGGGTGAAGGGGTCGTGGCTAGTGGCGCGTAGGAGAGAGAGAGTGGCGCGTTTGGAGAGTATGGCGGCTTTGCCCTGCGAAGCTTTGTCCTTCAACCTCCCTATCAGCTCTTTCAGTTTGGTCATACTAATAGAGTTTGAGACACACGCGTATACGCTAAGAGACACGACAATAAAACATAACACACTAAGCCTCCTTAATTTCTTCTTCAACGCCAACAACTATGTACTAAAATTAGTGATAGATTAACTTTTTATCATGTAGATATCATCGTTGAAATTTGAACCAAAAAGCTTCTAAGTGTTGCGCCTTATAATTGCTTTTTCGATGCAAGTTGATAATGAAACTTATTGACTACTATTTTCCTTTTACGCGAGTTATTAAATTAAGTACTTTATTTCACCAAATTAAATTATCGCCCTTTTTATATTTCCTACCATATCAAGTTTATTTGTTTCTTCTCCATCTTTTTATATATTCTAAAAGTAGAGAAATTATTAACTAGTTAAAAAATATGACAAAGTTGAGTAAAATTAACAATTTGAAAACATTAAGGTTAGCGTGAATTTCTGGATAATGATACTCTACATCGTGGGTTGAAGTGTTTTAATGATGTAGCTGACGTAACGCAGTGGTTAGTATTTACACATTTTTCATACCAACCTAGTGATAGCTAGCTTTCAGATTCAGATTTGAGTTCTAAAAAAAAGTTAATAAACTCAATTAGTAACTCGAATCGTTGTAGTTATTAATTATTTTTATAAATTATTTTTCTTAACCTGTTACGTATAAATATGGATTTATATTTTGTAATTTGAATTTGCCTAATAGTTTTTCAGTTTGTTGTATACTAGTCCTTTTACCCATGCAACGCACGGGTTTTTTTTTTTACATGTAATAATTGTGGTAATAGCAATGGATTTTTAGATATTTAATAATCTATATGATGAGAATTTAATATTTTAAAAAGATGTTGAAGTGTATTAATAGAATAGATCAATTTAGAATGTAATTAAAGTGGTATGTGAAGTTAATATTTGATTTTATTGAATATTATCTTCAACCACCAACAACAAAAATATGACTAATACACTACTTTGTTAATATAAGAATAAAAAAAGAATAAATTACTAGAATGTAATCAAACACGACTTAAACACGACTCCATTCAATGTCGCTGTGCTGCTTAATAAAAGAATCAAGACTTGGATTAGTTAAGTGTTCAAAAATTTCAGAGATCATTGATGATGGATAATACTTTCAATAAAGATACCCTGGATGACAACCTAAAAGTAATCACAAACACTAATTTAATCAACGCCATAATGAATGGCAATTTTAGAATAATGAAAGTTGATATTTTAAAAGTTGGGTGAATGTTATATATGTGAAATAATAATATTCATCAAATAAATAATGATGCAATTATATGTGTTTAAAAATAAATGAAGTATGATGAAAATATAATTGTTGTCATGATGAATGGATTTATTTTATTGTAACAAACAATACAAAATACATTTGTACTTAAAGAACAAATTACAAAAAGACATTCGATAATTCAGCATACTTTGTACAAATTAACATATTTTAAATTAAAATTATTAATTTAACAAGTTTTAATTGATATTTTATGAAAACATAAAAGCAATATATTATACGATATATAGGTTATTGGGACTTAAAGTGTTGTATGAGTTGTTAACTAGGAAATGTTCTATGAAAATATTAAGTTATATGATATTTTGATAGATAAACATTTTGATCGAAAAGACTTAAGCGAACATGGAATATGAATATACTTAAATAAATAAAATTAGGAAGTTTTTAGTAAATTTTGCTAAGTCAAAAAATGGAAAATATGTATGGGATTAAAATGGTCAAATGAAGTTATATATATTAGTGATGATTAATAGTTGAATTGAGTTAAACTTAAATGCTAAATTTGAAGTGTTGATTTGATTTTGGAAATAGGCTCAAATGCAATATTAGAATAAGTTGAAATTATGAATGACAACAATTTTATAAAAAAATAAATAAAAAGAAGTCGAAATGAAAGGTTTTTGTTTAACATTTTTTAAATAAAAATATTTAATAGTATTTTAGTAATTAAAAATGGCTATTGGTGAGTATTACATTTCTCTCTCCTTCATCCTTCATAGCTTTCACGTGATATCATTTATCAGTAACTTGTACCTCATGAATTAGTAGAAGGCCACACACCCATCACGTTTTTGTTTTGTCATTACCCACACGTATATATAAATAAATATAGATTATATAACGTTTGAATTAACTAACTAATGGTATATTTATTCAAATAATTATAGTTTTTTTTTTTTCAGTTTATGAGTACTTTACGAATATAATACAGGCTAACTTTACAGAACAGCATCATGAATATCTGCATGCAGTTTATTTGGCGCAAAAAGAAGAGACAAAAACAGTAATCAACGCCTACGAATCTGTGATGGTCGCTGAGCGAGCGAGCGAGCGAGGAACCTATCCCACAGCGTTATCAGCTTCAGTTTCATCTTCAGCTTGTTCCGTTGCTGAAGCTATTGCCACCTCAGTAAACTCTGCAGCATCACCATCTTCATCCTCTTCTTCTTCTTCTCTTTCTTGTTCCGACGGGACATCGGTGACGTTGGCTTCAGTATCATCGGATATCAGCTTCTGGCGACAAATGGGGCACGTGAGGCGCGAGGGCAGCCATTGGTCGATGCAATGCTGGTGGAAAACATGTTGGCACAGCGGCAGCAGCTTCACGGTGTCGGAGTCTTCGAACTCCACCAAGCACACCGCGCACTCCTCCGCCGCGTTCCCCACGCTCAGCTCCTTCATCTCGGAGAAACCGAAGGTGGGGCACCGTTGGATGGCTTCGGCGGTTGTTTTCGGGAGGGGCTTGATGTAAGGAGGGCGCGGGAAAAAACGCGCGCGGATTTTGAAGAAAAGGTACAAGAAGATGGCAATGGAGACACAGGAGACGGAGAAACTGAGTGAGGCTCTGAAGTTGTCACTGCGGTTCATCTCCTCGTAGGTGGAAGGGTTTAATGGTTTCCACTGAGCATTTGCGCACACTAAGAAATTGCAGAGAGACAGCACCAGAATGAACACGTGCTGCAGGGAAACCTCCATTGTTGATGGAGAGTGAAAGAGAAAGAGGAAGAGGATTAAATGTGTGGGTTGTGACGGTGGAATGAATGAAGAAGAAGGAAGTGACATGAGCTACAAAAACATTGTTCTTTATGGGATGAGAGAGGGTTAAGCTCAAACTTTTTTTTCTTGCAAACAAACAAACCCTAATCACGTACACTCTTAAAGGCTCGACACTTGTTAAAACATTATCAAAATATCTTGGTAACTTACAAAACCTTAGTTTCTGCTAATTCCAACTACCTATATAGTTAATTTATTGTGATTGCAATGTCTGGCTTTTTCCTAATCATATCTAATTAATATATATCCAGTTTAGGATAAAACTCTAAATAAATTAATGTAAAGATAAATCATAATTCCAGCCTTACTACCATGCATATGTAGGGAATGTTCCTTAAAAAAATTAATTATTTAATAAAAATTATTTTTTATATTAAACTATTATAAAAATATATATGTTTTGTTTCTAAACTAAATTATGAGATATTTAGTCCTTGTATATATTTTTGAAAAGTAACGCAACAAATTCATTATGTGAGAATGATGTTTTATAAGACTTTCATAGAATATAGAAATAAATGTTTTATGATTTAGTTTAAAAATGAATTCAAATTTTTAAAATAATTTGAGGGCGAAAACTATTTTTAACTCATAATATAGGTTTATTTCAAACATATTCTATTACAAATCTAGATATCGATCATGTACTAAAGTTATAGGTTATAGGTTGTTTAGGATTAGAAACTAAACGTAATTTAAATATACTTTTTTCTTCTTAATTTATTATTTATTTTTTAAAGATAGAATCATCATAAAATTGTGAAACATTTTTTCTTAGAAAATTTGGACTCCTCTAACTATGCTAGTTGAAGGAGGTCAGATCATGTTTTTTTTTATTCAGCTTAGATATTGATTAATTTTCTTATATATAAATTCAAAAATTTCAAAGTATAAGAAAAATGCTAATAATATATTCTCTAATACGTCTGTTTCTAACACTCTCTACTATAACTTGAATTATCAAAATATTCAGAAAAATAAAATTACTTACTGAATAAGAATATTTGTAATAATTATTATTTTAGTAAATGATAAAAGATATATTTAAAAGAGTACGATGGAAACGTAAGTATTGAAAGAAGCGAATTTAAAATTGATGGGAAAAGAGTCATAAAATTAATTGAAGAATGAGACAAAGTTATAAGGTGAAGAATGTAGGTTAACTTAATGAATATATTATAAACGTAAAAATCCTCACTTTGTTTTTTTATTTGAGAAAATTCTCACCGATTGAGTAAGGTTGTATCTAACTCTTCAATTCAATCCTCTCCATTAATTGTGACAGTTTTTCTTCTATTTCTTTTTCTTTTAATATTCCAACAGTTTAAACACCTCATTTAATATCCTTTATTATTTCATCTCCATCTTCTTTATTACATAATATCATTTCCTCCTTTTCCTCTTTAGTTTTTTTTTTTAAATACAGAAATATAATAAATTTGTTCACTTTGATAAAAAACATTTACATATAAAATTTTCTGATTTATCTTTTCAATTTTATATCTCAATAAGTACATATTGAAAAACTAATTAAAAATAAGATGAGAGATAATGGCAATCAGTATTGGATTGCATTTTAAAAGTTGCAGTTAAATAAAAATATTTTTCAAAATATGATTGCTAGTGTTAGTTTTCTTATATCTCTCTTTTCGAACATAACACCATTACGTTTTCATGAAACATTTTTTAATAAATCAATAAAGAAGCTATGCATTACCATTTATTGAAACAAAGAGAGGATAAAAACATGTTCTGGTTAAATATAATACATAAACTTCATCATTCAATTTCAGTGTAAAATAGTTTAACCCAATTATATATTTGTAATTTGAACTTGAGATTATCATTTATGCCTCACCAACTTTGCACTAATTGATCGACTCAATTAATGATTGTCAAGTTATTTTTACACAATTTATCAATTTATGATTATATTTATTTTCACAGGCACACACACACACATATCTATCTTTAATATAAAAAATAACATTTTTCGATGAACATTTTCATAAATCATTGCATATCTACTGATAATAACAATAATAAAAAGTAATGCATGGACACTGTATAAACATCATTTAATATCTTTCTTTTTTTTCTTTGTGCATATTCATGTATCATTACATTATTTAATAGTGTCACTTAAATATTGCTGTGTCTAAGCTACTCTCCGAAATTTCCAGTACTAAATCGAAATGGACCGCAATTCATCAATTGGGCCGAGGCCCAACTATCAATCTCAAACCTTTTGCTTCCTGCACCCATCAAATTTCTCCCTGCAATCCAAGAGTAGATTTCTTTTTGGATACTTATGGAATACTTTTCTCCGGCATCCAATGAAGAAGTGTAAAAGATAAAATTAACCCTAGACATCCACAATCCTGTTTTGGCTGTTCTCTTTACCGGATTATGTGATCCGAGAAACTTTTGAATAGTAGAGTTTAAAAGTATTTTTTTGAAAAAAATAACTTGTAGATTATACCCAGAGTTGTCAAAACGGTTTATCCGGCTCACCACGGATTGACCACTTTGTAAGTCAATCCAACCTGATTCACTTATTAATGAGTAAAAAAAATTGAATCTGGGCCGGTCCACCACTGATTGGTGGGTTAAACGGGTTGGTTTACTGACTCACCTAATTAATAAAAAACATAATTTTTTTTCTTCAATCCAATAAAAAAACTAAATTATAGTTGTGATTAAAATTTAAATAAACTTCAATACAATCCAAAATAATGTTCAACCCCATATACAGACCAAAATCATCAAAATATTATGTTTATATTTGTCAACCCAATATGTTAGCTAAAAAAAACAACCCAATCCATCCAAATACATAAAAATTATGTATCCCTCTTGTTTGTAGGTTGGTTGGTGAGTCAATCCAACTCACCATGGGTTCAATCCAGATTCTTGGTGAGCTAGATCAAAAATTGACCTGTACTAAAATTTATAAAAAAAATTTAACCCAATCCAATCCAAATTTACTGACCGAATTAACCCACATATCTACTTTAACAACTCTAATTATACCATTTAAAAGTGACGATTAGATTCAAAAATGTCCATTCCGCATTGCACCATTAGAAAGTTGATGTAGAAGTTTATTTTAGATTGCATATTAACTTATTCTAAAATTCACTAGTCATCTAAAATTCACTAGTCATCCTATAGGAAGGGCTAAAAATGAATTTCAACATTTGTGAGGTGTAATTGGAAAGAACGAGGGTGCATAAAGAATTTTTGGACCATAAATTTTAACACCTGTAAATTTGCTGGGTCAAAGCTGACTGCGCAGTATCAAATTCATTTTCTCTCAACATAATAATGACTTCCATTTCCGGAAACCTATTTTAGATTGTACCTGGTGAACTTGCGGAATTAAATATATTTTTGTTTTAAATTATTTTTAGAAACTGTGTTTCGTTTAAATTAAACTACATAGTACTTTCATGTATTTTATAAAAATTATGAAAAATATTTTTTTTCAACATTATAATATATTGTAAAACTCCATTTTTTCACGTGCATTTTATATAATTTTGAATACCGTAAAAATAAGATGAAACAGATGTGTATTCTAAGAGGACCATGATATTTTAATTCATTATTTTTTGTTTATTTATTTTTATTTATTTTTAAATTATTATTTTAATCGTTTTTAAATCATTACATTACATAATTAAAAAAATCATAATTGAATTGATAACTAAAAAGTGATCGAAGTGATAGATTAAAATTGTGTGAAAATATATTCTAAAGAAAAAAAAAATATTAAAAAAATAAGGTTCAGGAAGGTATCGACGAAGATTCCTTGGAACGGTGAGAAGTGAATATTAGTATGAAGAACGAAAGATGTTGAGTACAGCTCGCAATGAGAAAGAAGAAGAGAGTCTAACTTTTGTCTAATCTTCAAGGCTGTACTGTCTCATGTCGCATATGATTCAGACTCACACAACCCACACTGCCACCTAACATCAACAAAAACACTTTTGTCGTCAAATATATGACATTTTTTCTCCCCTCACTTTCCACCTACAATATCATCAACACACACCTTCCTTTGTCTCCTACACGTGCCAAATACACCATCAAAACTTTCCATTAACTGCCAAACTTTCCTGTCTATTACACTACCAAAAGCAAACCACATCCATGCTCCACACTCATTTCTTATAATCAAATTTTCAATCCCTCTCTGCCTCACACACACATCACTTTGATTCCGTTAAATCTCTCAAAATCTCTAGTTACATGAAAACAAACGATACAATGTTTTGTGAATGCAAAGGTTTATATTTTATATGTTTGTGTGTTAGATTTTTTGGAGAATGGAGTGAAGTTACTGTTTTGCAGCGATGGGGATGAGATTTTGAATGGGGAACATTGTGTAAAAAGAAGGGGTCCATTTGGTTGAAAAAGAAGGAGAAAAGAAGGAAAAGGAGGAATTTATGGTGATTGTGTTGTTTTAGGAAGGGGACGCATGGGAGGGTAAAGGGAGAACAAGAGTGGCTAAAAAGCAAACGGCAATGAAATTGATTTAGGGTTGGACACGCCACGCTTGGCCCCAAACATCCTCCCACATGGTTTTGTGAAAACAGGACAGAGACATAAGATGTAGTGCCGTCTTGTGCTGGCTCAACTATCCCACACAAACCACTATTTCTTTCCAGATGTAGGACCTTCTTCATAATTCACACCACAAAAACCTACTTCTACTATTAATCTACTCTACTTCTACCACCATTATGTTGTTCAATGTATTATCAATAGTTTCTGAAGTTTTATGTTGTCTGTTTTCATAAGGTGTTGATAAGGAACGTGTGTGTTGTTGACCAATGATTCCTAATGACACCTCTTAATGATTCCTAAAGTGTGTTTCTCCCCATTTTAATCTGTGCCATTATTGAGTTCTTTCTAATGGTTGTTCTCAGGGTTGACCTTTCTACTGGGTGGTAATCAGAATTAAGACTGAATTATTAGATCATATATATCTGAACATTTCAAAAAGATATCAACTAGAAAATATTTTAAAAATTGAAACTTTTTTGCCAAGCAACTTTACAATCACGTGTATCCATTTCCACCCTCCACTGTCTTCTTTAGCAATTGGAAAAAACATTTTAAATGGACTAAAATTAACAGTGACACCTGACATGACATGAATCCATATCAGTAAAGAAACAAGGACATATACAGATACTGCTATAGGCTATATAAGTATTTGTTGTGCAGGAAGATAAATATATACTTCTATATACTTTTATGATCAGAATCTGTATCCTTATTTTTACATGATATAAATCATTTTCAATCATGTTTAAGTGTGTAAATTATTCGTCACCCATCAAAAGAGATAGAGAGTACAGGCTCATAATTTTTCAAATCTAACACACGAATGATTGGATATGGAATATTGTTGTTATGGTGGTACGGAAATCTCCATCCCCAAATTTCCTCCTCAATCATACAGAAAAGTTTCAATTAATAAGCCATAAATGAAAGCTGGGACACCTCAATTATTCTCGTATATATAAGATTTTCAGCTATGGTTGACACATCGTGCTCAGGTATTTGCGTGACAAAGAAAAAATAAACCCAAGAAATATATCATATATTATCGCAAAAGTGAAATGAAAATTTAAAAAAATCCACATAATTAAGTAAGCAGGACAAAAAGAGAGACATTATTGCATTGGATGCATCATAATCCACTTGGATGGATATATTAAGATCAGTTATATATCATTTGTATAACACTGTTTTCTCTCTCCATCTCATAGCATTCATTATCTTATCTCACTTTTTTTATTTCCAATCTGTCTCCATGTATACAAAAAATATTTCACACACACACATATATATATATATATACTGATACACCTTTTTCTTAGATAAAACATTTCAGTTGGTGACAAAATATGTTAGCAAGCACTGCTTCAAACCAATCAAACACTAGATTCCTGTAGAACCAGTGTTGATGAGGAGCATGAGGTCAACTGTAGAACATGCAAAGGAAAAAGAGAAAAGTGAATAGAATTATGAATTATCTTCTATCTACACACATGCACTTTTGTTATTTAAGAAAGTCCTGAACCACACACAACGCAAAAGAGGTGCAAAGTGCAACCAAAACCAGTTTAAGGCACACACACATATATATATATAATATGGCCTACATCGCCACCACGGTTGGTGCCAGCACCGTCACCACAGTGGATTGTCAGAAACAAGTAAGATCATGGAGGCTACTACGTTCCATCATGGAGCTTCTAATCCCCACTTGCAACTGCACCTTCTTCCTCGAAGAACAAGACCAATCACAAAAGTGTCTGCAACAAAAGTATCCACGACAACATCAACAACAACTCATGACTTGTGCCACAATCACTGGCACCATCTTTGGATACCGCAAAGGAAAGGTCAGTTTTTGCATCCAGGCTAATTCAAACTCGAGCAACCCAATTCTGCTGCTAGAGTTGGCTGTTCCAACAAGCGTTTTGGCTAAGGAAATGAGAGGGGGCAATCTCAGAATTGTGCTAGAGAGTTCATGTAACAACAACAGCAACAACAGTAATCTTTTTTCCTCACCTCTTTGGCGCATGTACTGCAATGGGAGGAAAGTGGGGTATGCTGTTAAGCGAAGGCCTTCAAATGGTGACTTTGAAGCACTGAGTTTGATGAGTTCTGTTGCTGTAGGGACTGGTGTTATAAACAGTTGCAAAGAACTGCAGCATCAAGAGGACGAGCTTATGTACCTCAGAGCCAACTTTCAAAGGGTCCGTGGTTCCTCAAATTCTGAATCTTTTCACTTGATTGACCCTGAAGGAAGCATTGCTCAAGAGCTTAGTATTTTCTTTTTCAGGTCCAAGTGACCTTTATTAACTTATTGCTGTGTATATATTCAGAGTCGTTAAATTTCAACTTTCAAAAGCTTACCCTTTTTTGAGCCGTGCCTAGCTATGCATTGCATGGTTTTGTCCTATGTTCTGTATGTATAGTTTTCAAAGTGTTCTTCTTTTTTGTTCGCTGTGTTAGGTTTCCACAGAATTTGACAATTTGGGAGAGGTGGCTTCAAGCCTATTAGTCTATTGGCTTTTTTTTCCACTCTCTTTGATTGTAGCAGAAGTTAAGAACTGTCTTTCTACTTCATAAACCTTTTTATGCTGTTTAGCAGTGTTTAATCTGAATATTACTGCCTTTGCTTTTTATCTTTTTGGACATAATCATATCAGAGTTTAATTTCGATGTCCACCGCCAATTCTTGAAAATTACTTTGAATATACTTTTAAAATATTTATTACAAAAATTAACATTGTAACATATGCAACAGTTCTATAAAAAAAATTCAAATAAGTGTAAGAAACCTTTGTTCTGGATACAGTTAGTTAGTTACCTATTACCAACTTTCCCTACTTCAGTTGTTTTAGTACTTGTGATAATTAATATGAAGTGACAAGAAGATAGAAAAAAGATGATGATGGATATATTTATAGAATGCTTACACTAATGGGTTATGAAAAAAAAAAAACGATTCTCTTAAAGAAAGAATACCAGGTCTGTTATTTCATTTAGCTAAACAGTATTATAAAAAGTGTAATATTATTCTGAAAATTTCTATAATACCTTCTTTTAATCACATTATTATCTTATTTCATACTTTTCTCTCTCTCATTATATAGGCCAATGTTCTTATAACCATCTCATGATTTTAGATATGATTGATAAATGTGCCTTTAAGCCTAAGCCGGCCTTTTCACTCCTTATTCTTTTACGTTACGTTAAAGTTATTACTGCCTTCAGGTTTTTATTATCACAGTATAATGAAAGTTCAAAGACAACCTTTTCACTCCCTATTCTTTTATTTAGTGTCAACTTTTTTATGGCCATGTCTGCATGTAAGTAGGTAACTCTAGGTTCAAAGTTTTAGTCTGATATTTTCTTATAGAAAAAGCAAAAACTCAACGCAATATCTTCTGATAACTATAATATTCGTGAGGATACAACAACATTTTGATCATGTCTATATACAAAATTAGTTGACAGCTCATAATATTCTCCTAATTAATTATCACTATTCAGAAATCTTATGCATACAGCTTTAGAATTCATATTTAAATCAGATCCCGAAACATACTGAGTTAGAATTAAATTTTGAAGATCACAGTGATTAGTTTATATAATTTCCCCATCCTCATTAATATTTGAAAGAGGAGTGTTTTGAAGCCAAGGATGAGAGAAAGATTTCTTTTTTTTTTTTTAAAGAATCCACGGTGGATATTGTCTTCAAAATGGGTACCTAATTGCATGTATGAGTTGTTTTAGATTCCTCAAGGAATAGATCACATGAGATACTAGATATTAACAAGTCAAGTTGAACAATGGCTTTTATGATGGTGCACTGCAATAGTACTGTCCCTGACCCAACACCTGGGCCCATCTTTTTCAGCCCAGTCCAATTAAGGTCCAAACAGTGTTGACAGATGGGTCAGCCCAACCTGACAATGCAACCATAACCTTTTCTTTCTTCTCCCCAACAATACCATCATATATTCTCTTTCATTAAAGAAAAGCTAACTAGGAAAAAAGATTTTACATTCCACATTCCCTAATCCAGAATTTAAAGTGATTGAGTGTGAAGCTATTGGAGTATAGAAAGAAATAGTCTGCAGTATGAAAAAAAAAGTTGGGATAGTATTTTTTTTGAAATTATAATGCACATATTGTTGAGTTCCATGACAAAACAAAGAAAAAAATTGCTACTAAAGGAATAAAAGTACTTTTGAGTTCACCATCTAGCATCCCAATAGAGAAAGAGGACTTGAATATCAGACTCAGCTTTATTTGCATGAAATGCGGCTGTGAAAATTATGGAATAAGAATCATGAAGAAATTATGCATATTTCCCATTATTGCATTCTGCAATATTCAATGAAAAACCAAGAAATAGTTGCATAAAATATGCACCAAGTCCTGGGAAAAAAGATGTCACAAAAATTGAAGTAGAGAAAACCAGGTGAGTGCCAATCCTAACAATCGTAGAATGTTCAAGCTCCGTTTGCTGGATGAGTTACCTGCAAAAATACATTGGTGCATTAGGAGATTCCAAATGTCTCAAATGTACACACAATAAAGGAGTGCCAGTTTTTATCCAAATACCTAATTGAAGATAGTTGTTCCTAATGTTCCACTCTAAATCCCAGTGTTCTCTGTCATTTTTTACTGTCCAATAACACCATCCAAAAGAAGCTGCATTATAGACATCTAACTGTGCCCTTCCAAAGTCCTGATAGTCTTTTTGGGATCCGTTTGTCACGTTCCACTCATTAACCCACTCTCCTGAAAATTACTCCACTTTAAGTTATGCCAACCTAGAAAAGAGAGAAACAAGCCTTTGCAAGGGAAAAAGGTTTATTCAAGTTCAGACAATGTTTGTTTACACACAAAATTTTAAAAATTTGAGGTTTATAACTGAAACATCCAAACAAAATGATGCAGAGTAAAACAAAGTGAGATTAGATGGAATTTGGATTCCTCTGCTGTATTTTCAAAATATATTAAACACATTTTTAAAGTACCATCATCAATTTATTTTTAACATTCAACAGAGAACAACAGAAACAAAACTAAGCAGATAATCTGGACTCGTTTAGATATTTGTCTTACCAACTAAAACAAGTGGGCCATCTGAATTGTTTAGGGCCTGAAGTTGACCTTCCCGGCTTTTGTATATGTATTGAATATTATCCACAGCACTCATGTTAACAAAGAATGGGTCAAAGAGATTGTAGAAATGCAAATCCAAAACTATGTTGTGAGATCCTATGTTGGTTTGATATAGTTCCAAAGGATCTGCAACTCCAATTCTCTGGCAGATTATCACGTAAGCGGATGAAGAGTATTTGCGAACAATTTGGTAGCCCTGCTTGTAGTACGGAATCAAAACATCTAATGAAACTGTGCCAGCTGATGGTTCATTCAATAGCTCAATTCCCAGCAATGCTGGGTGTTTTGCATATCTGCAAATGAGAATGTTTGTTAAGGTAAAGACAGATTCACAAAGCATCAATGATATTAACAGTGATATTTCTGAGCAGGAAGAAAAGGGACAGTCAATAAATTTTGCAGGGTGTTGGTTAGTGGATAATATGAACAATATCTCAGAATATGTTTGCACATTTAAAAATACCTTGAAACTAAAAATTCAATAACATGTAATGACTCAGAAATGTAATCTGGGGAAGTTGGCCAGCCCGTAAATCCATCTCTGCTTGAACTATGCTCCATTCCATTTTGAGAACCAGGAGCAGCATGAAGGTCAATTATGCATTTGATATCATATTCTCTGCAACATGATAAATTGATAATTAGGCATGTTATCACAAGGAAAAACAAAGTTCCATTTGTGTGAAGATAATGCAGCAAAATCAAAAACCTACTGTGCCCATAAAAATGCATTATCTAGAGCTTCAAGAGTTCCACCGATATATGGACTCGGAGGATCAGGATCAAAAGCAATCCACCACCCAACTGGTATCCTCACAGTATTTATTCCATGTTTATATAGAAATTTGAAATCCTCTATCGTGATAAAGCTATTTCTATGTCTCTGCAGTTACAGAAAGCTGAACAATCAAATAGGGAACACAATCTCATATTTTCTTTTCAAGTATCATCGCTTTCACTGACAGAATAGCATTTGCATAAACGAAACTTATATAAATTGAATTGAAGGACAAAAGAATGACCCCCCAGCGCCCCAAAAACACAAAATTACTGTGAACACTGTAATGTGTGACATTTGCAAGATAATCATAAAAAATATTCCAGAAAATAAAAACAAACCATGTTCAACAAAAGCTTAATCCTGCCATGATAGAGAAAATATTTGTAACGTGTGATTTTACCCTAAGAACATCTTTTGCCCGATTATGCCCATATCCATTTGCTAGCTGGTAATCTCCATGCAAGTTATTTGACACAATTGTCATTTCAAACGTGGCAGCATTATCATCCCATCCTGGTGTTCCTGGGTAGTTCGCTGAAAGCTGGCCATCTGTTGTAGCCTATATAGTATTGCAGAATATTCAATTATGTTAGTGAATCTGTTAAAAGTTCAATCTAATTTGATCTTTCACAGTAAACTAATATTATGTGCCATCTTAAAAGTTATTTACTATATAGCTTCCTGTGTGACTCAAGTCTAATAGCTTCCAATTAGACCTTAACATGGTTCTTGAAGCAAAATCCGTGAAAATTTAGAAATTAAAAGTGATTATACTGGACCAGACATGGTATGAAATCTCATACTATTTTTCATTCCATTCATCTGTTGAACCTGATAGTAAAAAAGTGTCTTATGGAAACACAACATTATATTTTACATGTAACTAATTTTGACTTCTAATTTTGTAGGAATCATGAAGAATGAATACCTGAAGATATGATCCACCCTTTATCTTGAGGTGAACCCTGTTTTTTCCACTCCGCTCAATTTCATATGTCTCATATGTTGAAGGAGATTTTGCTGTTGCAGAGACTGAGTGGCCTCCACCATCACACGTAAGAAATTGGCCCTCAGAGGTACGAAATTGAAATTCAGATTCAGATGCTCTCCATAACTGCAACATAAATTACTAAGAATTACAGCCACTAGCATACACCTGTAGCTGTATTAGAACTGAACAAGATTCAAGAACCTGAAAGAAATTCTACAGTCAAGCTAGAATAAAGTCTGCAAATTTAATTTGTTTCAAAGTAGCTATCAGCACCAAGCCTGAGAACAGTCTTACCAGTATTACATCTTACAAGATACTGAAAACAAAAACTAAAGAGTAGAAAGTAATGCAAGATTATTCAAAATCACATTTTTTTTTCTTTTATTTTGTATTACTATAACACTATAATCTGTCAGGCTAGAATTTCATCCACGTACTAATCTAATGCACTCAAACTATTAACCACCAGCAGTCATCTATCAGGTAAGAAAAGAGAATAAAATATCAACTTTGTGGATTAAACATGTAACATATTGTTACCACTATGCTTATATTATATATGCATTCGAACACAAATGACATCTTACCCTGAAGGTTTCCCATGAAGATGGGACATCCCTGTCAACTGTCACATTCATTCCTCCCCCATTCTCGGCAGATACATACTTCTGCGACGTCACTGACTTAAATTGCACCTCTGCCCCATCCTACAAAATTTTCAATATAAGCACGCAAAACATAAGATAAGTTAGTAATACTCCCCAAAGGATCGTGTTTCTCAAAGAAGAAAGGATAAACAGAATGCGAAGTAGCTCACAAGCATGTCTCCATTGGCAATGCCATCAAACAGTGAAGGCTTGATCCAACCTTCGATGACCAACCACCCTCCTAAGTTCACTCCTCTCACTTTAGAACTCCCATGTAACCCCTCCACTAGGCAAGACCATTCAACACAACACGAACCAAGTGAGACAATGTAGTGAACACGTTGTCTTCGAAGAATAAATTACGGATAAGGCACGAAACTTTGAAGCTAACCGAGCAAACTTACCTGAATATACCCCAGAAGTGATGAGACAACAGCAGAGTAAGAATGCGCATGCCCATTTGGTGAAAACAAGTCCCATCAAGAATGTGGGCTTCAAAAGCACCCAGAAAGTAAAAATGCAGAATCCATCATGGGAAAAAGCTCAGCTCCAATTATGTACAAGAGAAAGCTCCAAGCTAAAGCACCTTAAAGTCCTACTTGGTGGGTGAATGAATCTGTGAAATCCCTTCCTTATCACTCAGTTAATACCAAATTCAACTTTGGGAACAAACATAAGAAGGTGATTGGGTTTTGGGATTGCTTCTCCCAACTCAGTTAATAGAAGAAAATTGAAATAAAAAATAAAAAATGAAAAACAATGTCCCAGTTATTTGAAAACAGAGCCAAATGAATTAAGGATGAAAGAAAAGAACAACCTTGTAGAGTGAGAAATGTGAGGGGAGAAGCGTTCTCTTCACACACAGTTTGTAAACTAAAAAAGGAAACTTTACTTGTGGGGTTCTCCAATATTAATTGTGATTAAATAATTAAGTGATTAATTAGGATCTGGCTTTCAAGATCATGAATTGGACTTGCAGAAGAAAAAGAGGGGACTGAACTGGAAAGGCAAAGTAAAAGGTAGAAGTGAAGAAAAGGACATGTTTGTTCCTTTGCTTTGCTTTATTATCTACAATTCTTCATGTTCCATGGTAGAGTCATGCAACTAATTTCTTTCCCTCTTGGAATAGTTACGCTAATGCTCGAAATGAAGATAAAATTGTACAAGGAATCTCTTGCTCCTTCGAGGGCACTGATAACGGCTTCAACTTTGCACACAGATTTCAATACAGTTAATGTTTCGTATTATAGCGAACCACATCAAAAATTATTCTTTTTGGGTTGTGTTGTCAGAAATTGGATTCTCTTCAAATCAAAGTTTTGGATTTGGGGTAAAGTTAGAGGACAATCAACGTGTGTTTCTTTTTATTATATCATTTTCTGTTCAATTTATTATTTGTTATGTGTCTATTATTTATTATTTATACGTTACTGTCATTATTAATTGCCCCATCTATTTTATTCTTCCACAATTTTTTTCCTGTTTGAATGTTCGGCAGAGATAAAAGAAATAAAGTAAAATTAAAATTAAAAAATACATTTCTATTAAATACACTAAGTATATATATATATATATATATATAATATTTCTTTTAAATACATTTCTATTCATTTTTTATTTATTTTATTTTCTCATTAAATCGGATCGTAAATTAAACATTAATTAAAAATTAAAAATTTTAATTAATGTTTGATCTGTTAAGAAATTTTAAATTTCTAGGCTGGTTGTTAGAGATTTGATTCTTAAGTAGGAATGTTAACGGGGCGGATAAGATACGTGTAGTACCATACTCGTTGGATAAATATCCACCTTATATGTGTACTATATCTGTCGATATCTGTTATGCGGGTACCTGCATAATTTTTTAATATTCACGGGTACATGCGGCTATTTATAAAAAAATCAAAATAAATATTTAACATCATATTTTATCCGTAAATTCAAATAAAATACAATACATAACATTCATAAATTTTAAACAAAGTCCAAACAACCCATTTAAATAGTGTTGAATAACAATTTACAAATAAATATTTTTTGTTTAAACTAATTGATAAATAAATAACTCATTCAATCAATATGTTATTATTTTAATCATGTTTTTTTTAATTTTTTTAATTTAAATTAGAGTATAGTGTGTCTATCCGTACTCACCCCGTTAACATACAGGTATTAAAAATACCCGTATCCGTTATCCGCGAATATCCATTTATAATATTATTTTTTATCCATATTTGTTTGCTGAATTTATCTGTAGATGCGAGTACGAATTATTTACATCCTTTATGTTAATCAATCGTCTGTATAGAAAGTTCCAGAGAAGAATATAAATTGAAAACTTGACAAAAATAATAATTATTAACATTTTTAAAGCAGTATAACAATAAATGATAGTTACAGAAAATGAGGCGACACAAATAATTGAATTGGAAAACCGAGTCTAGTTCAACTATTGGAAGGAGTTTTATTCTTCTCCTATTTTATTTGGTATAATTTTACGAATTTGAGACGCATTGACCTTCGATTTAGAGTCTAACGTTATTTTAATTTAAATCAATAATAGATATACCTTTTTTTATTTTAGGATAAAATTATAAAATAAATAATTTAATTCGTCACATTTTTACTTATTTAGATTGCTTATAAAGCATTTAGCTTCACAAATTTTACTCTTTTAATCGGTAGGTATTTAAAACTTTAATTTGTATTTAAATTTTCACATGCTTTATCTTACCTACAAATAGATACCTAAAACTTTAATTTTGTTCTAATTATTTCTTAAAATTTAATGCTGCTACTACTAAAATTTATATACGTTCACTTTAGAATCATGTTTCTTTTTATTGAACTCATTGTATGTAAAAGCATTTTCAAGAAATAATGTCAAAACAAATAAACTTTTCGAGGAAAAGTATAAACAAGTCGCGACTTTAATTAGTTTTTACAATTTCTTATTTCTAAAATATAATTTTATCATATGTTAATAGGTAAAAAAATTAAAAAAATAAAAGAAAATTTTATTAAATTATTGATCTTTAATGAAAATTATTTAATTTAAAGCTGGCGGGAAAAGTGATTTATGAAAAACTAATAAATGCTAAGAATAAAATTAAACCTCTATACTATTTACAAAAGGAATAAAGTTTGAAAATGAATTGGAACAAAGTTAAAGTTAAAAAAAAAAAAAAAAAAAAAAAAATAAAAAAAAAAAAAAAATTAAAAAAAAATAAAAAAAAAAAAAAAAAAAAGCCTGCTTACTGATAAGACAAAGTGTGAGAATAATTAGAAATAAAATAAAGTTCAAAATCTTTATATTCAAAAGAAGAAAAGTTTAAGGGGGTTAAATGCTACTTTCCTTAATATTAATATTCAAGAGTTTTTGTTTTGTAGAAAAAACAAAAAGATTTGAGAGAATAGACTTAAACGTATAGTTAGGGGGTAAGGGATAATAGGGAGAAATTATATAATTTGACTTTATGGTCAACTTAAATTACACTGCATTCTTCTTAATTTGTACACAAATTCTTTACTGATACATAACTGTCTATAATAATCGCCCATTTTTTTATTTTTTTCACGATATTAACATACTGCAACATGCATTTTGTAAATGAAATATGGAAAAACTACTATAGAATTTAACTTTACCTTGAAATCTAAAAGCTTGAATAAATTCTCAAGAACACCTTTTTATTTTTTGAATCTATCATCAATGGCAAAACTCGTGCTACGTCTGAAACATTGAATTTTGTGTTGTGTGAATGAGAAATGCCTCTGCAATTCATGCTCATGTTCTGCAGATGAATCCACCGAGAAACACCTCTTCATTGTGGCTTCATTTTCATCATCAAATTCTTGTGCCTGTGTACCAACAACATCAGAACTAAATTGGAACTGAAGAATCACCAAATTCAGACAAAATTTCAATTCCCTCTTCACCAGAATCTTCACCACCAACACCACTATGGCATTCTTCCACGTCCTCGATCATATCAGAAACACTGGAATCAGAGTCACTTCCACCGTCACGAACAATAGGGATGCGGCACAAGGGACAAGTTTTATGTGACCTCAACCAAGTATCAATGCAAGAGACATGGAAAGCATGGCTACACTTTGGCAACAGTCTCAGATTTTCTTCTTGTTGAAACTCACCGAGGCAAACAAGACACTCACTTTCTTTAACCAAAACTTCGTTTTTTCTGTATCTGTAAACTGTGATGGAGTCTATGGTTGATTGTTGAAGACCCTGTGTGGGGCTGAACCACAGGGAGTGCTGTCTGATAACATGTTCCTGTTCCTCGTCGTCAGAAAAGGGAGAATCTCCTCGAATGTCAAATAAAATTGGAGGGTTTCTTCTGCTAACGTTGTATCCATTTAAGTAATAGAACTTTAGGATCTTGGACAAGGTGATGAGAAACATTATTACACAAGCTATGCTACCTAGGCCAATTATAATGATGGATGCAAGGTTAAGGTGGTCGTGTTCTCCATCGAGGAGGGGTGGTGGAAACCATGTAAACGAACGTGGAACTACTGAGGGCAGAGGAGAAGCTATTGGACTGTAACTGCTTCTGATTCTTCTGTTCATGGCAGCAACATCGATTGAACCATGGAACGGAACAAGTAGTTTTCGAGAATGGAAACTCGTCATGAAAAAATTTAGAACAAGAAGCATGGAAAATTTGAAGTCCTCACCAGAGTTTATGTAGACTTTTTGTGCATGTCAAATTTTGGCCAGGCTTTGATGAGTTTTGGTTTTCTCAGTGACTGGTTTTGATTTGCTTGGATCGAAGTCAATGGAGTTTTGTTGGGTCGTTTCCGTGTTATCTTATGTGGTTGGACGTTAAAGAAAGGTTATTTTTTGTCCGTGTGATTATATTTCTGTGTTCAAACTTGATGCTGTGTTTATGAGTACTGGTCGGGATTTTGTCAAGGGAAAAGCTTTGAGCATTCAAATTACGTTAGAAAGTTGACTATTCTGACTCTGTTCTTGGTGAGAGAAGGGAACCAATAAGGAATTTCTTCTCATGTTGATGATATACAGAAAGTAGTGAGATGTTGTAAAGTATTTTTTGCTGGATTTGGCTGAGATGTTTCCAAGGTGAATTATGAGACTTTCAAGAGATGAGTTAATAAAGATCTATGTAAAGTTTAGCATGAATGTTTTTATTTATTAGTTTATTAAATTATATAAAGTGGGTTTATGATTAATTTATTCTATAAAATCAGTCTGTAAAATAAAAATTATCCTTATTAGGAATGATAATAGAGTCGGATAGAAATTAATTTCATTATAACATATCCATCTTCAAATGGGTGACGGAGAAGAGGCAGGGTAAAACTGTCATTTCATGATACCTATGGGGTGCAGTAGGAAAAAGGGGTGGAGAAAGAAGCAACCAACTCAAAATTGTACAGAAATTGGCCCATAAACTGTTTTTGTTGGTTGCTTGGGCTCAAGTGTTAACAGCTTTCTTTATCCAAATAAATTGAGTGCTAGGTCTACAAACACACTTTACATACAATCATCAATTTACTTACCCAAAACTATAATATAAATGCATTATAAATATCATCAAATTAAAACAACTGATAATACTGTATAAGAATATTAATACAAAGCAAAATTGAACACAATTTAGTATGTAGTTGAATTCTTTGAGTATATTAATTGTCATGTGTTATCTCTAGTGTAAATAATGAAAAAAATGTTAATAAGATTTTTCCAATGAAAATGAATAACAAGTCGTAAAACCTAATGTATTAATTGTAAAGTTAAAAAAAAAAAGTTCATCATGTCGACTATTAGTTAAAGCTGAAAAAAAAAATGCAAACAAATTGTAATTATGTTTTTGCTAAAATTTGAAACTAAAATGTGTAAAATATGTAATAAAATCTAAAACAATTTAAGATTTTAATTTGTACGGATATTTCCTCTTTCTTTTATTCTTTTTTATTACTTAATAGCATTTTATTTTCATTTTGTTAGCATAAACCTGCATCCTAAATTAATATCATTGAATTTTATAAAGTTTGTAAAGAAACCAAACAGTTTTAAAAAGGCTGCAAGCATCTTAACAAGAATAATTAATTTAATAATGCGTTTAAAATATGTATGATTGTGTTCAAAACAAGTGGTCAAATTGGTTTATTTGTTTTATGCTCCACGGTTTACATTCGTATGCTTTAAAATAAGAAATTTCAAGAGATCAATTCATGCTTTTATAATACTTGAAATATTTTATGATAAATATATTGTTTAGCTAAAGAATTTAATAAAAAAGAAATAAAGTTTTAGAATGTATGAAACTAATTAAAATTTTAGATAATTTTGAATTTTATGTAGAAAAAAATAAGAATTTTCAAATTTTCAAATTCTGAAATTCTGAAATTCTGAAATTCTGAAATTAATGTTTTTTTTTTTTTTTTTTTTTGTTATATTATTTTATT
>Ga0209589_1005153_pt1 | contig 22258 bp, 10 predicted proteins | sample CowpeawhiteBW_FD_187525 | JGI IMG/M metagenome (GOLD analysis project Ga0209589, IMG submission 187525) | Root nodule microbial communities of legume samples collected from California USA - Cow pea white BW (SPAdes) (version 2) | ecosystem: Host-associated > Plants > Roots > Nodule | place: USA...
TATATATATATATATATATATATATATATATATATATATATATTAAGTAGGCTACTTTAAATTTGTTTTAAATCATTTTGGATGTGTTTTTTTAGTATATTTTAATATTCTAAAATCACTTATGTACTTTTAATTTGATTATTTTAATATTTTTAAAGCACTTTGGATATATTTCTAATTTGGTTATTTCAAGATTTTTAAATAATTTTATATGCATTTTTAATTTAGTTATTCCAATGTTTTAAAATCACTTTAGATATATTTCTAATTTGGTTTTTCAAGATTTTTAAACTAATTTTGTTATTTAAATTTTTTAAACTATTTTGGAGGATGCAATTTCTGTTTAGTTACTTTAAAATTATTTGGAATATTTTTTTATACTCATAATCTTTTGGTCCTATAGAATATTACATTAAAATTAAAAACCTTTTCTCCCTACAAATATTTTCTATAAAAGATTTATACTCACAAATGTTTCTTATGAAATATATTTTTTTACAAAGAATTACGTGATTTCTAATTTTCTTCTTTATGAATGAAAATATGTAGGATCACCGATTGAATTCACTTTTCAAAAATTCAAAATATTTCAAAATCTTTTTTTCAATTTATTTTCTAGTTAGAACTGTGGTTCCTGATTTTTTTATTGTGAATGAAAATTCAGAAGATCGAAGTTAATCCTTATCGAATCTAAAAATTAAAACATATATTTTTTTTATCTTATACGCCTTTTTATTCTTATCTTTTTAGAAAAAATAAACATTTTATAAAAGTAAACGTAGTTAATTAAAGGTAACTGTCTTAGAACGAACATTATAAGTGCTAATATATTTCATATACGTACTCTTAAACTCAAAATTTGATTTTCACAAATGAACTCTTATTTTATACTTTCTCCATAATTTTTTAAAATAAACTAATGCCGATTTCAAATTATTTTTTCTTGCTGCAATTTAGGCCGCTTCGTTTAAAGTAGATTTTCTTGGTGAGAGACACTGAAAGCCTTGTTTGCAAGCTAATTTGTGATGCCCAATTGCCTTTTTCCTAATCCTTTTCATTCCTTATTTTCGCGTGGTTAATATGTCGTTTCCTCAACCCCTTTCTTCATTTGATGTCCATAAATCCGATCCATTTAATTAATGTTGCCATTACTATTAATATCCATATTTCAATGATCGAATCAGTTCCATTCCGATAATTCTTCCCTTGGTGGTGATTTTGTTTTTTGTTGAGGCTGACGCAAGCAACGTGTAGGTTTGTAACTTTGATTTGTATTATTTTATCTCAGCCCACCTTTTCTTTTGCTTATCTAATATAAACAGCCACACGAATCGGTTAAACCCTGACTTTGACTGTTGATCTATATACTTCATGGGAAGTTAAATTTAATTAATTAAATATATTTGTTCAAACCCTTCATTTTCGTAGGAGCATTCGCCGACGAAATTATTTAAATCATCATGACACTGACAACGAGTGAAGTAAATCCAAGTAAGATGACTCCGAACAGACAATGAAGAAAAAATTTTGATACGAAGGATTAATGAGCTTCCTAAAAATTCAAACTATATCCAATGCACCTAAATATTTAAGCAAGGCTTGCCGAAAAAAAAAAATTGAAAAGGTAAAGGCATGTATTGTACTTCATGATCCGGTCCAAACAAAGACTACAAATAAAGAACTACATTAACAAACATGTAGACGCTTGACCCAACATTTCAAGAATCAATTAGCGCACACCATCCAACAAACTAAATTTAGGACTGTCCCGTGTGAACGAGAGAAAAGCGTTAGAAGAGTGCTTATGCAAAATTAACTCGCGAGGAGCAGTTAATACAAGTGAGAGAAAGATGAGACAAGACAATTATTATTTAGGGACAAAGTTTATAGATCACTGTAAGATGATAAATTACACGTTTCCTTACGTATTTTATAAAAAGTTTCCCATGTCCACAAAAGTAAAACTTTAAATTCATACAGTAACGTTTTTCTTTTTAATTTAGACCTTGTTAAACAACAATTATGATGGTCGTGTTGTGAAAATATTGGACACCGCTGCCCTCATTTTTAAATGAGTTCCTAATGATAGCTTCGCTTCCTGCAAGATATAAAATGTGTAATCATAGTTATTGGGCATTCAATATGGAGAAAAACTTGAAGAAAAATTCACGTTGAAGAATATCGTTTTAAGTGAATTAAAGTTTTAGTAGGAACAAAAAAAAAAGCCTTGTCTGGAAGGGTAAAGTTAAAGAAGAAAAAAGATAAAATCTATTGAACCGAAGAAAATAAGAAGATTGGGAAAAGGAAAACATGGAACCTAAGAAGATTGACGTGAATTTAGAAATTGGGAGTTCATGGAAGGATCACTGCTTTTCTTTCATCATCATACGATAGTGATTGTCTGAACATATGGGAATTTTTGGTGACCACATGCAGTTGGAATTATGTGCCAACGTACAGTTTCCAATGACCATTTTATCTATTTTCCTTTTTTCCTTTTGGTACAGTATCTTTCCCTTATTAAATAAATCCTTATTTGACTTTTAGCAGTACCAAATCAAGCGTGTGGCCACACGTCTCAAAAGTACACTGTTTGAACACTAATTCATGAATCACTTTTGGGCACAACCAAATCAAAAACCACTATGCCCACCCTAAATCTTTATGAAAAAATCCTCCTACTTTGGTGAGCTTCTCTTGCATGCATGCCTCTTTAATTTTTGTCTAAACCCTCACCTTTCTTTAAGTGCTACCAATGGTATCTCAACGTTTATTGAACTTTGTTGAGGCCATTTTTAAATCATTTAAGAAGAGATAGTAGAGTTGAATCCCGAGGGAATAATTGAGTTTTGAAAGGGGAATGAACTAATCAGCGTGAGGATTAAAATGACGTACACAGGTTCAGCATGTTTGTTTATTTTGAGTGAGTTTGAGGAAGTATAAACGTCAGGTTGACATATATATTACCTGGAGAAAGAGAAAAGAGGTGATTGGCATCTGCAGCAGAAAAAGACAGACAAGGTCTCCCTGATAGTGCCACTCTCGCAGCTCTTCCCAAACCTATCATTTTTCTCTCACCAATCCTTATCACACTCATCGCAACACCTATGCTTGCACGCACCAGAGGAGGAAACCGTTGCACCTGCAAATTTTTTTCGTCAGGATGGGTTTCTTCATGCATGTTTTGGGATAATAGCAGTTGACACACTTGTACACTCATTTAACATGTTTTTATGAGAAAAAAAATAAAAATTATCATGTCAGATGAATATAAAAATGTGTCTCACTCATTTTCTTTTTCTTTGTTTTGGGACCACAAAATAAAATAACACCTATACATGCTAGCTAGTTCCAGGCACCACTGCAAGGGACCCTCACTCATACATTCACCTTTCTTTTCTTTACACATATTCTTTATTATATTTTTTTTATCATTAAAATCACCAAATCAAGAGTTATTTACTACTGTCTCAGGATATCAAAAAATTAATTTTTCTCTAAACACCCTAAAATGTTTGCATACTTCACTATTTGTTATAGCTTAGTCCTACCTACGGACCTACCTGCATGTTCAATATTGGTTTACATCTCCCCCCTCCATTGATGATGATCGTTGAGTTGCTGAAGTCCTGCTTTCCATTAGCTTTGTTATTAAATGACCCAGTTACACCACTCACTCTGCTAGCTTCACACCTTGTAAACATTAATCAAATCTCAAAATTGTTAGTTATCAATTAATCAATTAATCAAATCTCAAATCTCCTAGATGCATCTTTATCTGTGAGTAACTTGAGAGCCAACAACTTAAACATACATAGTTGTCAACCCTCTCAATAACTTTTGGTGCCTCTGCTGCTAGAACCATAAATATGTATGATGATAAATATTTTACTCAGCAAGTTATCACTGTATTTTATAATATCACATTCTAGTAAACTAACAAAATTTGTTTATTTTTTTTAATTTTTATTTTTTTTCTTTGGTTGCCTTTCACAAGCGGCGCTGCAAAGTAGAGGAACCCACAAAATCCAAATGTAAAAACCTTTATCTCTGCAGATGACGATCACAGTCTCACCGCCGGCAACCACCATTCTTTCCGGCAATGACGCCGCAAGGCTCGAAAAGATAGAATCAGGAATATGGTGCCCCAACTTCTTTCGGACTTTCTGAGATAACAACTTGCTTCTGTCCATACTGAAATCCAAGACCGCAGTCGCAGCATCATCAATGACTCGCCGTTGATCACAATAATACAAGAAGCTTATTTGTGGTATCAGATTGGACAAGATGCTGCTCCGCTTCCTCAGCTCTCTTTCCTGTCGAGTCACCATATCTGACTCCAAAATCTCCCTTTTCTCGCTGTTGCTAATATCAAAAAACATATATGTCCATCACCCTATACATGTCGTGGACGCTGCTATAAGAACATCACGAAGAGGGCATCGCTCCCTCTTTTTCTCACAATCTCATCATGAGGTGTCACCGCCAATCACTTTGACTGCGCCCGCCATCTTCGCCGCCGCACCTCAACTACCCCGACTCGGTGGAATTCTCGCCGCCTTCACGAAACACCGACTCATGGGCCGAGCCCTTTGCGCCGGCGTCGTCGAAGCTAAGTCTGATGCGCAGATACGGCCGGCATATTGTCCGGCACCCGACGACAAGTCCCTCTGCTCCGTCGGCGACGACACGGGCATCATCGTTTAGGTAGGGGCCACATCACTCGCGGACCTCTCCACGCGCCTCTTGAAGATGTTCCTGTACTCGATTGCTTCACCTTCATCACCACCGATGAAGACCTGGTGAAAATGATATCAACGAGTACGAAAGAACCGCCGCCACCACCATCTTCTCCGTCACCTCCTCCAAAGTAGTCCATTCAACTGTTATCTTCCTTATCACTCTCTTCAATCACTTCCATTCCACACTCTTATCTTCTTTCTCTGTCTCATTCATTCCCAATGCATTGAATTCTTTCATGGGCTTTCTCCGGCGACTCTAGGGGCCAAGAAAGACCAGAATCTGCCACCCTCCGACGGGTAAGCCACCAAACTAGCCAAGGAAAATACAACGTGGAACTTCTTTAAGCGCAGTACGAGGTACATGTACAGCCGTTCCCTTCACTTTTTTGTGTTCCTTTCTCTGAATGCTTGGTCGCCAACAAGCATGCCGTTACCGTTGCCGCTGTCATCGCCGGGAATACCAGCTACCGTGGCTCATCCCCGGCGGGTGGAAGGAGAAACGGCCGCAGCTGTAAAGATCCAGTGGGCTTTCCGGGGTTACCTGACAAGGAGGGCTTTGAGAGCACTTAAACCACTTGTGCTGTTTCAAAGGTGCAAAGCCAGACTGTTTCAACAACCACTTTGTCCCTTCTACTTTTTGTGTTCCTTTCTCTGACCACACGATTACAAAGTGGTTTTGATCATGCAAAGCTTGTAGAAGATGTGTGAAAGATTGGGGTGAGAGTGTACCATGATGTTAGATGGGATTGTGGAAGGGAAGAGTGGACAATGATGGGATTGGGGTGAGAGTGGACCATGATGTTAATGAAACTCAAAGCTTGCAGCCACAAGGATAACGTATCGAAGAGAAGCAGCAGCAGATTCGAATGAAGAGAAGCAACAGCTGCAACAAAATTCAACATGAGAATCGGTTTTCAAGCACATCCAATCATCACAAGCTTTGAAAAAAAATAATGTTACCTCAAAAACACACCAATGTAGCCACACACCAACGAAATAATCACACAAACGAGCACAGGCGCAAAATCAATCTTCAGAAAGTAATTGATCGATTACAACCTTGAAATCGTCTACCCAAAACGATGTTGATTTAAAAACGTGTGGCCCATATTTCACCATAGCCGTCGGGTGTTCACCGGAATGACGCCGGAGGGAGGGACAAAGTGGTTGTTGAAACAGTCTGTAAAACGGTCAGCAGGGACTGGGAGTATATAAAACGGTCATAATCGGAGTTGGAGTTGTTGGGCAGGTACCATCTCCGTCAGGGCGGATTGTGAGCCACCTCGCGATGAGCGAGGGAACCGACGTATGGTCAGCCCATGGAGTTGGCGACCAGCGGGCAGGAAGAGTTCTGAACGGTGAAGGACCACGGTGGCAACTGGCAGGCCAGAGAAGTTGACATGTGTGATGACGAAGTTGCCCATATTGCCCGAGCCTATTGTGAACGGGATGGGCAAAGGTGGCGACCAAGATGGCGACTAGCGGGCTGGAGAAGTTGGGAACCGTGATGGACAAAAGGTGGCGACAGGCGGGCCAGGGAAGTTTCTACTGGGTTTGGATGAAGGTGGCGTCCGGTGGGCCGGAGAAGTTATAAAAGGTGATGCACCAAGGTGGCGACCGGCGAGCCGGAGAAGTTGTAAAGGACGAAGAACCAATGTGGCGAGCGGTGGCCGGAGAAGATGTGAACGGTGATGGACTATCCTTTCAGTTGGTTGGAAAGGTTAGCGTAGCTTTTGTTTTCCAGTTTTCCGTCGAAAGTGGAAGAAGAAGCACCAAGCGATATTATAAAATCCAATAAATTAGATATCAGAATGTATTATTACAAAATAAAATTTAACAACTTGCTGAATAAGATTTACTCGAAAGATTATGGTGTTAGCAGGAGAAAACACTATAAAACAAGTTTTTCAGAAATGATACATAAAATTGTATGCATAGATATGCATGCATACATACAAGGCCATGTAGTATCCCAGTTTGAAAGAGGAAAACATGAGAAGCAATATGAAAATGAAAAGTAATACTGGACTGAGCATAGTTGGAGTGTGGTGAAGGGGGGGAAGGAAATAGTAATCAGAGCTGAGAAGTTCACTTGAACTTCCACTGCCATCTTGCCCCTATATCACTGACGGAGTGTAGAACGTGAAAGTGAGACCATACAAAAGATACTTTTGTAGTTGCTTACTATAAGTAAAGATGGAGAATATAATAATAAGTAAATGTAGTAGGTGGGTTAGGCGGTGTAAGGGTCATTGAGATGGTTAGAGATTTAGCAGAGTATTGATACAAGATTCTTTTTGATGTTTTCCTTTTAAGAAGTACTATGTTGTGATCAAGTCACTTTGAGGGTGATTATCTATCGCTTGTGCGAGGGGCAAGAGAAAGGTAATGGCTTTTGTGAGGGTAAGTGGGCTTAGGGTGTGTGATGAGGAAAGCATGGAAAAGTAGGGATGGAAAAGTAGGCCCGGCCCCCGATGGGCCGGCCCGCCAGCCCGGCTGAAAAAGTATGAAAAAGTATGGTCAGGCCACGAATTCCAGGAAAAGGAGTGTTCTTGTGGTATGAACGCAGGAGAGTGATGATAATTTTGGTGGAATCTCAAATTAATGGTTATAGCTGAATGAGAGAGAGTTTGAGCGTGACAGGTGAGAGAGAATTAGACTACGTGAAATTGAGTGTGTTTGTCCTGTCTTTTAGGGCCCCTCTTAGCGGTGTCTCGGGATGAAAAACCAGTATATTATGTAGAGATAACTATTTATGCAGACCAACATAAGTTAAAAAATTATATAAAAATAAAATTAATGCATTTGTACATATAAAATCTACTTCTCTCATTTAGAGATTATGTGGTGTGGTACATGGAACCGATAAAGTAAAGTTTAATTTATTAGTTACACATTAATTTTGTCTTCTCTTTTCAGTTTAATAGCCAAAATATTCAGCGCACAATTCGTAGAAATGAGAAGCTATAGCACACCAAACCCATATGTGAATATTGTGATAGCATGCAAATGTGCGGCAGATCTATGGGAAGCATTTGATTGATGAGTAAGAGGAATGATCTACGGATTGGTCCCACGCAGACCACCTTGTCTTTTCTCACTTCTCACACAACCAAACATGCATAAACGTTGCGAGACACCGCAGGTATCTCACTTTTGTTTTATTTTTGGAATCAGGCTGGTGCCTATTCTTTGTAACCTTTCAAGCTCTTCTTCCAATAAAAATCCACTTCCGAATCATCATCACTTCACCTTCCTGTCTCAAATACCCACTCACCTGCCTCTCATTTGTTTTCCTTTTTGCAATGAGAACAAAATCGCATTCCACATAATTGCTCTCACAACAATAATATACAGACATCAGCTAAAGCAAAAATATGTTATCTGTTTTTTCTATAAGTTGAAGTAAAGACGCTGTATTCACTCTGCTGTTCTTTTAATGCGCAAAATATCATATGCGACCAAACAAATTTGTAATGCTAATTTGTACTCAAACAGGGGCAGGACAAACAAAAAGTTGGACAGTGATATGTGTAGAAAAGCATTATAAAGGTGTAGCCCCATATGGGCTTAAGAAAAATAAGTTCAAAGTACAGATAATGAATAAATGGTCACCTCGATTGTTGCCGAAATTGGACCTTACCAGAGGGCACATCTTCACCACTTCGGCTACCTTCTCAAATTTTTTACCCTTTCTCTCATTCTGCCACAGTGCCTCTTTCGGCTCTCACTTGGGTTTTTGTCCTTTCTATTTTTGCTTAGGGTACAATTATTTCTCTGATTATGTGAATAATTTACTACACCTTATCAAACTTCTCCAATAAACTAATTTATTATTTGTTGTTTGGTATAAAACTACTTTTCTTCTTTTACAGAAGAACTATTGATGTATAGAATTGGAAGTCGCAAACATAGATTAACAACATACAAAAACTTTGGAACTCTAGACATTATTTAGTCTAATTCAGGATTATGATCTGATTTATCTTTGTAACATTGTGGAGTTCTGTTTTCAACAAACAAGGTAGACTTTAGTAGCCATTTGTAATAATATTCTCAAAGGATTTTAACCGAACGAGAGGATTTATCGTAAGTCAAATTAAAAATATTACTTGCTTTCCATATTGATTTAAACCATAATTTTTTTTTCTCATATCACATTTCTTTTGGCTCATCACCGAAATGTAATTTCCTTCTGATTCAATGAGTTTTTAAACATGGAAATACCTCGTTTTTGAGACTAACAAAATCTGTGTCTCATCCTGATAGGTGCCAAAATCTGAGTCACATATGGAAAATGAGATTAAAAAGGAGTACTCGTTTGAGACGATTTGATTGATACTTTTGGACAAATTTATCTCTTCCTTTTTTGTTATCATTTCAATAAAACTGTGCAATTGGTTGTACTTGGTGACGATACACAAACATACCATGTTGTGATTAAGTCAAATTGAGGGTGATTATCTATCGCTACTCTGAGGCGCAAAACATGGAAATAAGAGGGTTCTTATGGTATAAACGAAAAGAGTGATGAAAATTTTGCTGGAAATCTCAAGTCTTTGTGGTTATAGGTGAATGAGAGAGAATGTGCGGGTTGCGCGTGCAATAGTTTGAGCGTGGCAGGGGAGAGAGAGAGATGATGTGGTGTACTAAATCAAAGCGAAAAAGTAAAGTTTAATTTAATAGTTATATAGATTAATTTTGTTTTCTCTTTTGATAGCCAAAATATTCAACGCATAATAGGTACACCAAAACAGTGGGAGATATAGCCGATGAATCCATGACTATGATCACCGTGACACCACATAAGACTAAACTCTAAAATCAGTCTTTATCATCATCATCCAAAACCCGCATATGGGTCCCACCTTGTCTTTTCTCACTCTCCTCCCCCAACGGTTCATGCATCAGCATTGCCAGCCACACCAGTATGTCACTTTTGTTTTACTTTTGGAATCAGGGTGGTTCCTATCTCTACTTTCAACAAAAATCCATTTCGGAATAATCATCACTTTCGCACTGTCTCAAATACTTACTCACCTGCTTTCTCCTTTTTTTTTTCCCTTTGAAATTTCAAAGTCGCATTCTACATAAATTGCTCTCACAATAATTAATATACACAAATCACCTAAACCAAATTATGTTATCTCTTTTTCTATGCGTTGAAGTAAAGACGGTGTAATAATTCACTCTCCTGCTGTTCTTTTTATATGCAAAATCTCATTTTTAATAAAACTAACAAACTTAACTCAATCAACAAATTTGTAATCTTAATTTATCCTCAAACAGGTAAAAAAAAACCTATAAAAGAATTGTGTCGGAAGTCTCACATTTATATAATTAAGAAAGTGTAAACCTAACTTTATAAATCAATTTTGTGGGGATCGAAAGTCATTACACCTCCATAAACTAAATTACTGTTTGTTGTTTGCTACAAAACTACATTTTTTCTTTTCCACACATGCATAAGCATAGATTAAGAACATACAAAGTTAGGAACTCTAGACTAAATACATATATAAAGGTAGCAACTCTAGACAAACTAGTTAGTCTTTAGTAGCCATTTTGTATTAATATCCGAAATTATTTTAACCGTACGACGAGATTTACATAAGTCAAGTTAAAATTTACTTGTTTCCGTATTGATTTCACCATTTTTTTTTCTCATTTCATATTTCTTTTAGCTCATCACCGCCGTAATGTTTTTTTTTTTTTATTCAATGAGTTTTTAAACGTAATGAAAATCAATGAATATCCCATTTTGAATAACAAAATATGTGTCTCATCCGGTTATGTTCCAAAAATCTGTGCCACATATGGAAAATGAGATCAAAAAGGAGTATTCATTTAACACTGTTTTAATTGATCCTTTTGGACAAAATTATCTCTTCCTTTTTTGCTATCATTTCAATAGCATTGTTCAATTGGTTGTACTTGTTGCCATGGTTTTTACAAAACTTTAACTGATCTTATCCCACCTATTTAGATTCAACATTTGAATCCTGCTTCTTCACTTGTTTGAGTTTATATTTACCAGACAGATTAATGTGTAAAAAGAACCTAATAAGACATTTATGAACATCTAAATAGATAAGATGAAATGTATAAAGTATATCAAATAGTTCAGTTATTAGTCCAATGATTTTGAATTAGTTAGTTAATTTTTTTCCTAATACATAGACATATGAACTCTTTCACGCACGATCTCTTTAGACTAACTAAGCTTATTTTTAATCTGTTTATATCTTTGTTAAATTTTTATCATTCCCTTCTTACTCCCTTAAAAGAAATTGCATGTATTATTAGAAAAAAAAATCATTTATCTCTCCTAAGTTCTTGCCTAATAATTCTCACACTTTTAAATAATCTTTAGATGGACACTGATTTTCTTTATAAATTTAATAAAACAGTATATTTAATATATCTCAATGTATTATCAATAACAGAAATGATTAATTTATTGTGCAATGCATTTAAATGATATATTTAAAAAAAAAATAGAAACATGGAGGAAAAGGTTGCTGTAAAACTTCCAGAGACAATTAATAATCTCTCTGTGCATGTTAAGCATTGACTTCGGTTAGAATATGTTTAATGTAAGGAATGCTTTTTTTTAAATCCTCCGAAATTTTAAAATATTTTAAATAAGATACATAAGATTACATTGTTTTAAATAATTTATACTGCACTTTTACAAATTTTAATCTAATTGTAAGATTTTATAAAAATAAACGCTTGTGTAATTTTGTATTTATATTCAAAAAATTTATAATTAAAAATATTATTGAAAGACTAAAATATTACAAATTATATTTTGAAGGTAGAAGATGGTATAGAGGTTTTTGTTTTAAGATTTAATTTGCTTAAAAAACATATTATGTCAGATCAGTTTTTTTTTAGTGGAAATTTCTTATAAATATAAATTTTAAATCTTTTTTCAACGTCTCTCTTAACGTTCTAAAGCAGTGATTGTAGTTGTGATAAAGTGGGTGCGAATAGAAACTCATTCAATCATCAATTTCAACACTCTTAATAGCTGGTTCCTGATTTTATATTTGTTAGCATTCAATTGTTCTTCGGGTAGCTACAGCTGCCAATGAACAAAATTGCCCTACACTATTTACACCACTTTTTTTTGTACTGCAGATTATTTTTTTCATACAAAAGAGTTTTTTTTTTGTATAATTTTATTTTCATGATAAATTTAAAATTTACTTTGTAGGGAATGACTACATAGATTTAAAAATTAGTATATATGTAAATTTGGGAGAAAATAGAGGTATCTTAGAATACAGGAAAAATAAAAAACAAAACAAAATAAAGGAAAGGAAGTATGAAGAAGAAAACGAGGATATGAATAATGTGGGCCATTAAAAAAAAAGTAGATTGGTTGTAAAGTCCAACCCATGAACTACAAAGGTAAACCAGCGGTTCCGCTATTACTTTTTGTACCTCCATAATTATTTACTGTATTTTCACAATAAGATAAATAAATGCAGACACTTTTCACCATTGTATTACACCACCATTGCTACTGCCCCATCATCCTCCCCTGAAGCGGACATATGATCTCTCCAAAATTTTAATATCTACATAATTTAATTAATATATAATTTTAAATATATATTTAAATATATAATTTAATTAATATATAATTAATATATAATTTTAAATATATAATTAATATATATTTACTGTATTTTCAATATATTTAATATTTTAAAGTTTTAAATTTTTTTATATGTCTATATTTAATATATTTCTATTTTTTTTGTTTTTCACATTTTCAATTTTACCTTTCTAATATTTTTAAAAATAAAAATAATTATTTTATTAACATTATCTTTCAAGTGATCACTTATTTAATTTAATTATTTTTTTATTTGACTATTTTTATTTAAAACTTAACTATTATAAATGAAAATTAATTATAGTAAAATTATAAAAATTATTTATATTTATTTTATAATTATAATTTTATTATTTTTTATTATCTTAAAAAAAGTAAATACAATGTTTTTACCAATTTATATAAATATTTTGAAATTAATCTTTTAATTTTTATGTTCGTTCAAAAATGTGAAGTTAGTCCTCCTGTTTTTTTTTAAGTCCCAATTTGTTCTCGATTTTTGAAAAAAAGGATGTAATTTGATTATTTTTTGTTAAATTTTCTAAATCATATTAAGATTTTTTAATCAAAATTGAAGTTGTGAATAAAGATGATTTGTTTTATTTGTGTAACCGACATAATCTTAGAGTCAGTCATGATAAAAAATCATTGCTCCGTTTCAAAAAATTTAACGAAAATAATCAAATTGTATTAATTTTTTAAAAAATCGAACCAAATTGAGGCTAAAAAATAGAAGACCAACTTGACATTTGTTAACAAAAAATGAAACAAAAGAGTAATTTAACCAAAATTTTAACACCTCTAAAATATTGGTCGAAGTTCTGCCTCTGATCCTCGCCTTTGTCATTGCAAACGATAAGAGTGAAACTGTAGAATAAAATAAGTTTTTTAAGAAAGCGCTTTTCATAACATATTTCCATGAGTTCCAAAATGTTCTTTTTGAAACATATTTCAGGTAGAGGTATTCCAGAAAACTAGTTCTGAAAGATATTGTACTGTATGGATTTGGTAAAGCTTATAGGAAATCCGATTTTGGATAATGTATTCCATAATATATTTTATGTGTTTTGGAAATTTTGTTCCGAATTACATTCCAAAAATCTCAGTTTCAAAAATACTATTCCGAAAATTCCATAATATATTGTTGTTATCTTTATCGGTTCAGTTAGGCTTGATGGCATGTTTAATAGCAAGTAATCCATTTAATTTCAGTTGTAGAGACCATCTAATTTCGAAGACTTTCAATTCCATTAGTTACCATCCAGCACTATAAGATGACACATCAATTGGTCACTGCCAAATTCCGAAATAATCTAATTCCGAGCAAGATTGATTACTAAGAGTAGGCAGAATAAGAAGCACAACTTGGTCAAAAAGTTGCGCAAGTTGTTATCTAATGACACAGATTCTTATGTTAAACATGATGTGTAGAGTTAATTTGTAAGATTAGGTACACAAAAACATTCCAAATAAGAAAAAGAGAAAGCAAAAGTTCACAATAATTAATGTTGTTGTGAATCCTTGTGGAAAAAGTACAACACAACAACCTTGCATCAGTAGCAATATGGATGCTGGAATCTGTTTGTTACCATCAAGAATTTGTCGCATGTCTTTTGTTATTCTTTGAATTTATTAATCTTAATTAATGCATGCGGTCGCGTGATGGTCCCAAAATTCCACTATTCTTTAATTTCTTTGCAAAGTCAATAAACTTTAAAACTTTCCATTCTCCGATGACAGTCTGGTCAATCAAACTAACAGTAAACCTTTTACTTCTACCATAGTCAAATAAGAAATTTGCAAAATGAACGAAATAGGGTTTATATTTATCACGACGTTTCTTCGGTTGAAGAGTAATAATCATGACAAAAACTTATCATATGTTATTATATTTATCTTCACGATAAGATCCCTATTTTTAGCTAACATATAGCATTCTCTTTTGGGAATTACAAAATAAATTAACTAATTCCATCACGCTTTTCCGGATTCTCTACTAACTTTTTCAATAGAAACGAATCAAAATATATTAATATGCAGAAATGGTTAAAAATTTTAAATAAGTGAAATTCTTAACATATAAAATAATCCCTCCTAGAACATAATTTGGTGGGACGATGCATTTTATCAACTTGATCATAATATTTTTCACGTTTACTATTACGGAAATTTCTACTGTGATTTTTGACAAAAATATTTGTAAATAAAATTGAAACTGTGAGAGTACAAATTCACTGTTCAAGTAATTTAATAACTTAAATTTATTATTAAAAATTTAAAATAATGAATGAAAGTTTTTATACTCAAATTACAAATTAAAGATACATGAACAAATTGAGAACCCCTTAAAGAAGTATTTACCATTACCTTTACGTGGGATCAGCCACCTTTTCTAAACACCATGAATCATTTGATCCTTCTTTTCAAGTGAATTATTAACAATTATGAAGTAAACCAGACCGAAATTGCTAACATGATATTCCACCATTATTATGAAATAATCATGCATGCAAGCGTTTCAGAAAAGATAGCCCCGGGAAAAGAAAGCCGTATTATATGCAAGCCCACCACAACTATGGAATGTCAATGAGGTAGGATAATAGTTCTCTAGGATACCTGCCAATATTTACACCAAAAAATTAAAATATTTAATAATATATTTTAATTATAAATTTAATAAAATATAATATATAACACGAAATTTTAATAATTTATTTAAATAATGTGAATGACAGTTTATAAAAAAATAAAGTCTTTTTTTAAAACAAATTGATGAAAAATAACCAATTGAATGACAAGATTGTTATTAATATTTTAATCTTTAAAATATACGAGAGTACGAATATTATAATATATGTATTTGTCCACCAACATGCGAATATAAAAAAATATTCATACTCATCACTCATGAATATTTATTTATAATATTTATTTTTTATTTATCGCGAATTTTATTCGTGAATATTTGTTGGTATGAATTTTTTTATGTCCCTACTGTAATGACTTCAAACTTCACGTAACATTAAAAGGAGGATTGATTTGTGATTAATCAGTATCCCTGAAGACAAGCACTGCTGTGTATCCGCAGGGAATATATCCTCATCCTTTTTATCCTTCTTTGCCACATAATGCATCCGGTGGAGATAGCAGATTCCATTTTCTAAAGTGAACACACCGATTATATAGGCCTTGTAGAAAACCTTTTACTTTCTATATGTAATTGAACGGAAGAATCGTTAAAAACCTTCCTTAAACGACATATTCCTGGTCAAATTAAGAATAAACCTTTTTACTTATGCAACTGTCAGAGAAGATGTTTGCCAAAAGAACAAAATAGCGTAGACATATCTATTACTTTTGTGGAGAAATAATTATGACAGAATCTTATCGTGCGCGATATTATTTTCACATTATTCTACGCGTTCATATTTATGGTACGAATTTACTATTTACCTCTGTTTGTTTTTACTGGTCTACCTTACTTAGGATACATTCTTTGAAATGAAATTTCTCCCATTAACTCATTGTATATTCTGATCTTCGACCACTCTTTATCAAATCATCATGCACAAGTCTTTTCGAAGAAGACAGATTCAGGAAAAGGAATGTCGGAATGTCGAATGTCATTATATTATTTACAAGGTAGCATACCAATCCATGGCCCTCAAACTAGAAATAACATAGAAAAGGGTTGATTTTTGATTAATTAATTCCCTGAAACCTAAAGCCAAACAGGGATCAACGCATTAGTAAATTATTATGCTATTAGTAAAAGCTTCTCTTTTTTTTTAACAAAAGAAGGTTAATAAAGTACATGTTCATTACATTAATAATGCAGGACCCAGCAGGTATTACCAAGCCCTCTGCAGGGAGTATATATCCTCGTTCTGGCCAATGAATTTTTATCTTTTTTTTTTTTTAAATAACTCAAATAATTTTGTATAAGTTAAAATATGAAGTGAAAGAAAATTATTACTTGATCTTCCTAAGAGAAAGATGATGATGAGAGTTGATTTGGATGGAATACATTCTGCATTATTCTATTTCATTTGATGCCTACTTTAAGCTATACAAACTATTAAAAGGAATATCAATTCCGTTACATTTCTTATTTGTCCCTCATATCTCAAACATTACGGGTAAATCAAAATTAACTTCCTAAGCTACAACTGATCTGTGATTGTGAAGTTTTCAGTGAGAAGACAGAGAGCCTCGTGATACACCAAACTTGTTGATAAATCTTGTAACAAAACCAGTTATCCAACCAACCTGAAAGGCATAAGAACATTTTTATTTTAAAATATAAAGTACATTGAGAATAAAGCAAAAAGAACATTGACAAGTGTTTGATTATACTTTTCCTAAAATGTGATTATAGCTATGTGAATAAGTGCTTGTTTGGTTCGATTTTTTTCTCCAATGTTTGTTCTGACATGAACCATGACTTCTCACTGTCAATTACTGTTATTAAAGGTTTAGGATAATTAGTATTCCACCATTTTCATAACCGATGTCAATTTGCAGGATCTCCGCATGCACCTTCGATTTCCTTTTTAACATAGCGCATGAATTTCTGTAATATCTTCCTTTTCTATCTTTTCAAAAGTTTGAAGAATCTTGGGTCTTAAATTTGCCGATAAAAAATAATATAAATAAATAAATAAATTGTTAAATATCACCGAGTCGAATACTGACACAGCATATATTTCGGAGCAAAACAGTACTCACCTGAATTCTTTGACGTCTGTTTCCTCTGCCATTCCCAGGAACCTTTTCTGACAATCTGAACTCTTCATGCTCCCTCTGCCAGCACAAAATTGAATTGAATACACCAAATTTAAAATTTATGGTTGTTTATATTTAAGATGATAACTGCAGAGAAGGCAGAGAACGCACCGTGCACGTTAACGGAGTGGTAGGAGAATCCACCGTAGAAGCTGAATGAGTTTGTTGTTGTGGAGGAAGAAAAGTTCAGCATGATATTACATATTAGACTTAAGAGAGAATTGAGATATATTTTGGAGATACCTACCAGGGACGTCAAACTTGGTGCAATGGCCGCATTGAAGGCAAAACACAAAGCTAACATTTTTCAAGTATTGAGTTCCATTCGTATTAATAAAACAATCTCTTACAACAAATTTGATATCTTGCGTTCTGTTCCAGAGTCTAGAAGAACGCATGTGTTAGAAAATGTTGAAGGAAACGCAAACATAACGAGGAATTAAGGACACACATACCTGTAAGCAAGTACAAAATTTAGAGAAGTTACCAGGATTATTGCTACCATTGCTTAGTTTGTGAGGAGAGGAACAAGAAGAAGGACCTTAGGAACATGGGGTAAGATAAGATAAGAACGCATAATTAATTTCGTTTTTGTGTTTGTGAATCTCTTTTTATCAACTTTGTAAGAATATATGCCTTTGCATTCAAAGTAAGTCCCTGTGGTTGCTACACACTACACTAGCATATGCTAGCAAATCCTTAATTCAGAAAAACTTAAATTTAATATTTTAAAATTTATATTAGACAAATATGATTACTGGAAATGCCGGTTAATTTGAACGATTTTAGTTTATATTGGATAATTAAAAAAAACCTATTTTAGTTTTGAATAAATAAATTAAATACACTTACGTGCGTGTGAATTCAATAATTATTTTCATAACGGAGTGTAGTTTTATATAGCTTATTACAAAATTTTAACAAAAAATCAGCATATCAAAAATAAATTAAAAATCTAAATATTAAATATCACTTTTTTTTGGCAGGATATCTATAAAATCATAGTATTTTTATTCACATCTAATCATTATTATATATTTTATTCAACTTTATTTACTTATATTATTTGTTTATTCGAATCAAATCGAGATTTTCTTGAAATTTATTCAAGTACAATCAGATAAGTTTTTTTCTTCTCTCAAACCTACTAGATAGGTTGGGCCAAACACCAAAGAAAAGAACATACAAAATAAAATTGAAAAGAAAATAAATCAAGGAATAAAATGACAACATTCAAAGTAAAATTAAAATTGAAAAGAAAACAAATTAGAGAAAGAAACGAGGAAGGATACTTTATTTAAGGTTTTCCAACTATAAGAAAAGAACTTAAAGAAAATAATATCATAAATAAAATTTCATAGGGGTGTATCATATATTTTCTTACAAAGAATTATTCCATTCAATTTTAAGAATGAAAAATATATGAAAAAACCCGTATATACAGTGAGTAGAAGCATTCAAAAATCTTTTAAAGAACTATTCAAGGAAGTAAAACTATACAACAATTATTTACACATTATAAATATAAGAACATTTGCTCGTTTCATGAATTGTGGTAATTCTTTAATCTTCAAATAATTTTGATTAAATATGTAAAATGAAAATGATGTGATAATAGATTCAACATTTTTTACATGAGCACCTAATGAAGATATCTGGATGGAATCACACTCTTCTGCTGTAATTTATTATGCAATGGTCAATATAAGAATAGGCATGAAAATGGGATAGGACAAATATAAGTACTATATGTGCTATTTGGTTTGCCTAAAAGAACTTGTCCTAACTCATGAAAAAATATTTGTGAATTGTTTAAATACTCATAAGTATCTTAGATACATGTGAATTTATTTATTGTTAAATAAAAATATTTCTTAATAAAAATGGATACAAAATTAATTTTAAGGTATAATTCAAGTACAATTTTATAATAAAATACTAGTGTAAATAAATTTAATATTAAAAAAGAAAACCTCGATTATAAAATATAAGTTCAAAAATTAATTCTTTTGAAAACAATTTCAATTTTATATGTTCAAATAAAAGTATACATATAAAAAATAATTTTTAAACAATTCTTCAATTATTAATATTCTTTTACTAACAACTTTATTTTGATACTACTTTTTTAAAAGTATATATCTAAATAAAATTCATTAAAAATAATAAACAGATAGTAAATACATGTGGATCGATACTACGATAATAATTTTTTTCATAAATTGGTCATTAAAATACTGTAACTTATCCATGATATTCATTAAATATGCCAATTCAGTATCAATTATGGATTTTACCCACAAATATATACCTTCCGTAAATTTTTTTTTTTTTTTATCCACAACCATATGAGCACGTCTGCACAAGGACAAAACGAGAAAGAAAGTTTAACTACCGTAGAACAGATAATTTACCAAACTGGTATGCTTTTTTAGCAAAATTTACTGATATACATATATATATATATATATATATATATATATATATATATATATATATATATATATATATATATAAATTATAAAAATGGATAAGTTGTATTTAAGAAATACAGACTTTAAAAATAAAATCATGTTCGTACATAACGACTTCCAAAAAATTTTATACAGAAATTGTGCAGAAAATATATTTTTTTCCTCCTTAAAATAAATTCAACACTTTCGTGCCACTTTTCATTACCTGGAGAGAAAGAAAAAATCTATAAATTCAACACTTTTTATTATTTTTCTCCGCTTTCCTTTTCTACCAATCATATATTCCTCTTTTCTTCACCTTTCCTTTTCTTCCGATTCTGAATTTTCTTGCAACTTAGACGGTTAAATTCTTGTGGTATCACGCAACTTTGTATGAATTTTTTATTCTCCTCTATCACATTGCAACGCTAGTGCTTCACTCACTCTGTGGACAGGGCGGTCCTTTGAAGAGATCGTGGGGCTCTCCCAATATTTTTTTAATTTATATATATTTTAAAATTATATTTATATATTATTTTATTGTTTATATTAATTTAGTTTAAAAAAATTTAGAAATTTGAAAATTATGTTTTTTTATTAATTTTTATTTGGCTTTTCTTTTTTCTGTAACTCTTTTCTTACATATTTTTTCTATTTAAATTTTTATCTCCGATCTCTCTTTATTTTCAAAATTAAATTACAGCAAGACAAAATTAAGGAGAGAGTTAAGAAATAGTTTAGACTAAACAATTTCTTATTTTGTGTAGATTGATTTTTTATCCTTTTTTGTTCGAAGCAATACCTCTTGTATGTGACTTTTCTACATTATAGGCAGATTTCTATTTGTTACAGATAATAAAATCATGATCTAATTATTGATCGAACTCTTCTTTATGTAGATGAAGTTATTTTAGACTTTGAAGTTGTGTAAGGAAATATCTATTGTAAGGAAAAAATAATATTATGAATCTATTAAAGGTAAAGGAACCTAATCATTTGAAAATTATTAATTTTCTTAAAATATTGAGTTTTGGTTTTGAGATTTAAGTTGGGGTATTTATAATTTTTTCTTTTCCTAAACAGGTAAGAGGTGACAGATTCATATTAGAAAAATTATGGTAAAAAGTAAAAAAGTTATTTTTTTTTTCACAAGGAAGACTTGTGATGAAGATGAAAAAAATGTATGTACGTCAACTAAACTTAAGAAACTTTATGAGAATCTAAGAATTGAAGAAAATGAAAAAAAAAAAACCTCTCTAAAGTTTCTAGAGTTACATATAATGAATTTGAAAATTCTTTAGAACGTGATTCATGATTCGGAAAAGCGTCCTCAAATTTGGCAATACCTACCAAATCAAATCGACGAGCTATGAACGGCTTATATAAGATGGAGTCCATATAATGACTTTTTCAGTTTCTATAACTACAACTGAAAGATATTTTCCACAATGAAAATAATCAAGAACAGGTTGAGAAATAAGATAGAGGTTGAATCCTTAACAAGTAGTATGATAATCTATATTGAAAGGGATATTGCAACAAGTTTTAGTTCTGATTCAATTATTGAAGATTTTAAGTCATTAAAATAGCGTGTATGTTTGTTTTGAGTAGAGAGAATGATAAGAAGAAATGAAAACTATTTTTTTTTTAAATTTTTGTCGAAATGGGAACAATGTTTTTGACAAAGTAATAAAGATTTACGTATTTAGTGCCACCACTATTATTATTATTTAAGATCTATCACGAATACAAAAATTATACACCATTATTAATTTTTTATTATTTAAGATTTATAATCAATAACAGGTAAGGTATGAACAGGAATAACAAAATTATTTGTATATGTGGATATATATATATATAGATAAATTTGCAACATATGGTTAGTATTTGAACATATTTTAACATTCGTCTATATATGGGTCGGACGTAGGTATCATATTATTCATATTCACAATATGTACCTACGTGTATTTATTATACGTACAAAATTAAAATTAAATATTAATTTATATTTTATTAAGTTAAATTTAATTATAATTAAAATTTAATTTATATTTAATTTAAACTATATTATATATTATATTTATTTTGTAATTTTATTTTTAAAATTTATAAAAAAATTTAAATATTTGTGGATTTATACGGATACTCACAAAATGGATATTCGACCGATCACATACGGGTAACAAGTTAGTTTTTTATTTTGTAGGTCAAGTAACGAGTAGGCACTATCCTATTCAGTTCAACCTGTTATCGTTCCTAAATACAAACTTCTTTAATGTCCTTTACAAATTGACAAATTTTAGGTGTGTTGATTATGACAAAGTGTATGTTTCAATATATGATAGAAAAAAGGTTTAATTCCTCGGATAATCTTTGTTTTCGCTTAAAAGTTTAAATTTGGTGTCTCAAATTTTAAGTCGTCCCAATTGAGTCTTAATTTTCTGTTAGGATATCATTGACGATGTTAACTGTGTGCACGTGTCAGCTTGTGGGTTTTTTGACTTTTTTTTATTTTATTTTTTACTTTTTTTTCCAAAAAAAAAAATAATTGACACATGTCAAATTAGGATTCTACCATGTGTTAGTTTGTGGTTTTTTTATATTTTTATATTTTAGTTTTATTTTATATATTTTTTTTAATT
>Ga0209589_1005158_pt1 | contig 22248 bp, 21 predicted proteins | sample CowpeawhiteBW_FD_187525 | JGI IMG/M metagenome (GOLD analysis project Ga0209589, IMG submission 187525) | Root nodule microbial communities of legume samples collected from California USA - Cow pea white BW (SPAdes) (version 2) | ecosystem: Host-associated > Plants > Roots > Nodule | place: USA...
AATTTGAATCGACTTTATGGATACGCGATTTTTGTTTAATCTTTGAAACAAGGTTGTGTATAGTTTGGTTTCAGGTTAGGATTATAATTCATGTTCTTGGGAAATATTGTTGTTATCAATCTTCTCAATCGGTCATAATTCAAATTTCTTATTGTCTTTGTTCCTTTATCATATTACTTTTCAGGAAGTTTTGGAAGAGCAATGAAGGAGAGACTTTAGTTAATTTTAATGTGTTGGTCGTTGTAGTATAGTGGTGAGTATTCCCGCCTGTCACGCGGGTGGCCCGGTTTCGATCCCTGGCAACGGCGATTTATGCTTTTGCTACCTTTTAATGTGGTGTCATTTGCACTTTCTTCTCCAAAAGTGAGATTCCAATTGCTACCTTGTTTGACCCATCTACTCGCCTACCTCTGTGGTTCTCTAAAGAAGATTTTGCAACCTATGCATCTTTATATGAAAATCTGAAGAAACTTTATCATTTAATTTTCTTATTCATAATGTCATTGGGGGTTGGTATTGCGGTCTTTGGAACATTTAAAATTCAATGCAAATCATGTCGAGTGTTGTGTGAGAGAGCTAGGATGGACCTTTTTTATAATTTCCTACCGTGTGATTTAAATCTTTGTTGCATTATTTAACTTGAATGTAAATTTCGTTCTATTAAGGGTTACTTTTGAAAAGTTGCATGTTGTAAATTGCTTTTTTGCCAATCTTTTTTCTGAACCTTGTCTACAGGGAGGACTTTTACTCTTGGAATTTTTGGAAACTACCACCTCCTACTATAGATATTTGAAAGGTTCCCATGAATTTTTTTGGCTCAATTATGATCGTCGGATACGGATGTGCGCAGGCTATGCTGCTCCAAGAATTATACGGGTAAATTTATCAGTTCGACGTAACTACTTTGAGTAGGATTAGGTTTTAGTAATTAGATACTTGATATATTTTGTATAGTTTTAACACAAGTGTTTGCTTTATTTTAATCAGAAACTTCATAGGGATATCTTTATATTTGTTCTAGCATAATATGTTCAATATTTCCCCTGGAACTGAAGTATTGAAGATAGTAATTTGAGTGATTTTATTGTATTGTTGAATGTTTTCACCATTCCATGTGTTTAATCGTGCATGCTACTTCATTATTTTAGTTTTTTTTGCTAATACAGGTTATATATATATATATATATATATATATATATATATATATATATATATATATATATATATATATATATATATGTGTGTGTGTGTGTATGTGTGTGTGTGTGTATGTATCTGAGTCCAACAAGAACCACCTTATTATGTTGTTGACATGTACACTAAATTGATTGATTAGAACTCATAATTTGGTGGATGGAACTCTTTTGAGATAGCAGAATGGAGCTTTTCCCTGTTTGATACAAGAATATCTTTTATGTGATGGTATCTTGAAGAGTTATACAACGTGGACCTGGCATAACGAAGTTGTACACCTTTCAACCTTATTTGAAAGTCAAGAGTTTAATCCATATTGTGAGGATTGCATGGAAGATATGATTGAAGATATTGGACAAGAAAATTTTCGACGAGCACACGTGTATGGTTCATTGAAAGATGATTAAGAAAATACTTTATATCCTGGTTGTACGAGTTTCACTCGTTTGTCAGCGACACTAAGATTATTTAACATTAAAGCCAAAAATGGGTGGATTGATAAAAGTTTTAGTGAGTTACTAGAACTATTGCATCTAATGCTCCTAGAGGGTAATACATTGCCAACCCGTCATTATGAGGTGAAAAAGATACTATGGTATCTTCCAATCATACCTCAATTTAAGCATTTATTTGCTAATGTTGTTGATGCTAAAAACCTTATGTGGCATGCAAATGGAAGAAAAAGTGATGGATTGTTACGACATGCAGCTGATTCACGCTTTGCTTGCTACTTATGCTAATTTAAGTAGCAAGCATAGTTCATGGCCAGTTTTGCTGATCATTTATAACTTGTCTTATTGGTTGGCTATGAAGAGAAAATACATGATGTTATCTATGATGATATTTGGACCAAAGAAATCTGAAAATGATATTGATGTTTATCTAAATCTGTTGATAGAAGATTTGAGATTATTATGGGATGAAGGAGTTGAAATGTTTGATGCATATGGAAAAGTGAATTTTAATTTGCAAGCTCTCTTATTTTGCACCAATAATGAATTTCCAGCTTATGGAAATTTGAGCGGTTATAGTGTGAAATGACATTATGCTTGTCCAATATGTGAAGAAAACACAAGTTATCATCAACTAAAACATGGGAGGAAGACTTGTTACATTGGCCACCGAAGGTTTTTGAGACGTAATCACCCATATCGTCGACTGAAAAAAGCTTTCAATGGATGTCAAGAGGAAAAAATCCAATCACCACCCTTAACTAGAGAACAAGTTTATGAGCGTGTGTGCTAAGTAAATGTTGCATTTGGGAAAACAGAAGAAAGTTCTTGGCAAAAGCATTTGGAAGAAGAAATATGTATTCTTTGATCTCCCATTGGACAAAATTAGATGTCAGATATTGCATAGATGTCATGCATGTGGAGAAGAATGTTTGTGATAGTATAATTGGAACATTGTTAAATATCAAAGGGAAAACAAATGATGATGTTAATTCTTGTAAAGATCTAGTTGAGATGGATCTTCGTTTGGAGTTACAGCCAAAATCCCGTGATAAATGGACATATTTAGCTTATGCCTATCATACTCTGTCTAAACTTGAGAAAATAAGTTTTTATGACAGTCTACGAGAAATGAAAGTACTATAAGGATACTATTCAAATATTAAAAGTTTTATCTTAATGAAAGATTTGAAACTTGTTGGTTTAAAATCTCATGATTGTCATGTTCTCATCCAACAACTTCTCCTAGTGGCTATTCGTGGCATGTTACCTAAAAGTGTTAGACATGTTATCATTCGTCTTTGCATGTTTTTTAATAGTATTTTTCAAAAAGTAATTGAGCTTGCCACATTGGATGACTTGGAAAATGAAGTTATCGTTACCTTGTGTCAATTTGAGATGTATTTTCCTCCTTCATTTTTTGACATCATGGTTCGTTTAATAGTTCATCTAGTAAGGGAAATTAAAATATGTGGACCAGTATTTTTAAGACGAATGTACCCAGTTGAGAGATACATAAAAAATTGAAGAGGTATGTGAAAAATCCATATCGTCCAGAAGTATCAATTATTGAGAGGTATATAGCTGAAAAAGCAATTCAAGACGATGTTGTCAAGCTTCTATGTATTTGGAAAATACAAAGAAAAGTCTCCTTGTGAGATGTATGGCATAGACGAGCAAACATGAGAATCATTTGTTCAAAGTCGACTGGATCCCTTTTGGGAGGTATATTTCTTTATTCACACTTCAAATATTAAATATACACACACAAAAACACACACACACACACACACACACACACATATATATATATATGTAATGAAATTAACCATTTACATATTATTATTTCAACAGGAAAACAGAAAGAAAGTACAAGCTATACAAAGCAAAAATGAAACACCACACAAGCTTTCTCGTGGAGGATATCTTTTGCTGGAGCAAAGAATAATGAAAGAAAAGCTAAAAGAACAAATGGATTCAACAGGTTCGAATGAAGGACCTCTCAATCCTCCATCCCCTCATAACCGACATGAGAAATGGAAGTTGGCTCGTACTAAACTAGGAGGGCAAATGACATATGAGAAATAAAAAATTATTGTTGAAAGAATTATAAGTTAGTAACATATTCTGCCTTAACAATTTATTTTGTTTTGTGTTATGAGTAACATATTATTTTTACAGGATTCTCGTGTAGAGCAAAGTACACAAGGAAATTTTGTTCCCTAGGGTCGTCAAGATATATTGACCACTACTCTAGGTACTGAAGAGCACCTTGGTCGTGTACGTATTGCTGGTTATGATGTGGGTGTGAGACAATACTTTGGAAGTTATCAACAGCAAAAGATCACACAAATAGGGCCTATCACACTTGAGATGATAGAGCACTTGACTCGGGCGATAAAGGCACGAATTGCTGAAGAATTAAGGCAAGGATTTGATCAACGATGGGAGTCCATGTCCTAGCAACATAATGTGGTACAAGAAGACGATGGAGAGGAGGTCACAGAGACAAATATCTCAAACAGGTGTAAGTTGTATGTTGGAGAGGTCCCTCCTCGTTTAGTTGCCATTGGGAGATTATATCCAAGGGGGTCAACCATGCACACTTTGCAAATGTCGAATGATTTGGCTAAAGTGGTAGTTGAAGATATTAGAGATCTCACAACTCTAGTTTTAGTGCCTCTGTTTTAGTTTAATTAGAAAACTAATAAATTTTTCCTAAGTATTTTGAACCTTTAATATTTTTGTGACCGAAAGAACATTGATGGCATTCCTCCTCATAATTATTCTTAAAGAAAGACACTAAAATTATATTTTACATTATTACCCATAAATACAAGGGTTCATCCTTTATTATATACTCAACAAGATAAGTTTGTTATGTTTAAACACATCATATTGTAGAATTGCTACAAATCCATGGTTGTAAAAGGTTGAAAGTTTATAACTTGATGGTATAAGCCAACCCTATGAAAAACTAGTTCATCTTTATAAAGGAGAATTAATCATTGACTTGAGCAAATAATATTTTAATTGGCTTCCAAAGGGATTGTGTGTATCTATCCACTTTCAAACTTCTCCAAGCATAAGTATATTGTAATTATCACAAATATCAAAACCAAATACTCAACCACATGATTCATTGAGAGAGTAAAGAGCACAATTGAGAAAAAATATTTTTTTTGTTTACTTAGACCAATTTATGGAGACACAAAGGCATATAAATTCAAAGATATATTAAAGAAAGTATGACTATCTCTTGTATCATTATTTTATATTTTATACTTTTACTAACTTGAACATCAAAAACCTTAAGTAAGTAGACCTTCATTTGATACTTAAATGTTACCACCAAAGCTTATTGCTGACACATAATTTCATCTTTTTTTTTTGTTTTATTTCTTTCTCTTCATCTTTGAATTTCCCTACATTTGTTTGGTATTATTCATCAATGGAGAACAAAATCCTTGAGATCAATTCAAAAAATCAAGATTAAATAAGTTGAATTGAGTTTTGGAATAATCGTTCATTGTTTTGAGTTTGTTCTCTAATTTTTATTTTGTTCTTTAGGATTGTTAATCATGTTTACATATTTATATATATATAATCTTTCGATGACTGACTCCTATATGAAATATATAAACTCAATAATGATATCAAAGTTAATGGTTGAAGATGACCGACAACAAGAAATAATTTAAGTGTGACTCAAAGTCCCACATGTCAAATGACTTATATGTGTGAGGCTAATGTTATATATATATATAGAATCATAATCTCTCTCGATGAGCAATTCATATATGAGAAAATAACGTATCAATTGTGTATGGCTTCTTTTCGGTCCTCAAAAACATTACTCGCAAAACACTAAACAAGGATATGATACAGTTCTCCAATGTTGAACAAAATTTGCATGCAGTTTACAACCTCTTTTGGAAGTGTTCATGGTACATGAAGAGCTTTTCTTGTTGAAAAACTATTTCATAGCCATGTAGACTCCAACCTTGGGACACTTTTCTTTGTCTTTCTCATTCAAATTGACCTCTCCTGCCACAGTTATGGAAAACTTCCTTCCCAACTTCTGTTGAATAAGAGCGCCTACCCTGCAATTACTGCTGAGTCGAGCCTTTAACAATGTCCAAGGAAACAATGCATGCTGAGCACCAATCGTTACACCAGTAGTCTCATCATCTGCAAGGTCATACTTCACCTCTGCTGCAATTGCAGTCTTCGTCAGAGGGTTCACTTCAAAGTAACAGCAACCTTTCAACGTTTGAAAATAGTCATGCCTGCATAATTAGCACCCCCCAAACTTCAGCATGCACACTCATTTCGTCTGAACAAAGAAACATAAGAATACTGAGCACAAAACCATTAACCCTGCACATTGCAGAGGTATCTCAAGTTTAATAAGTTGGAAAGATTTCATCTTTATTGTCTTGGAGATCATGGAATACTCATCTAAATGAATGTACTGCATACATGTACCTAAAGTAAAGATGGTAAGTGGTGTTCCTCATTTACCTTACCTATCCAAACAGGACATGTTTTAAGGTGTTAATATCAAACCTCTCTACTTTAACTTTAATCACAAATTTGATATTACTTGAGATTTTCTGATAAATTTAGCCTCTGTTGTAGGATACTCACAAGGTCACGGAAGCAACAAGGTAGGGAGTGTTGAGGCTCAACCCAGCATTGAGACTGTTAGTTGTCCTTGTTGCTGATATGTCATAGGCAAGATTAGCTCCCAGTGAGAGAATTCTGGTTCCTATAAGACCAGAGAGGTTTGCTACAGGGCTATATCCTTTTTCTGCGTCTCCCAATAATCCAATACTTGCACTAAACCCACTGAATCTACTCAGGTGTCGAAGTTCCAACTGCAATCAAAATGATTTTGATCCCAAAACTAGTTAGCTGCAATGAAAAATGAAGACTCAGTTATTGAAGATCAAATTATTTATGGTACCTTCCCAGAGTCAGGTATGTTACATGCGAAAAGGCCCTTTAGTCCATGCACAAGTTCTTCTACTCCAACACACACACACACCATCAAACACAGTGTAATCAGATATGAAATTCCATAGCTTTTTCAGGGTTGAGATATTCACAATTTCACATCACATTACATCTTTGAGTAGGTTTTAAAGAAAAAACAAGAGGGTTTGAGCTGATGTATATTACCTTCACAAGAGAGATCTAAATTCCAATTGAAGAATCTGTAGTTGAAGTGAATCGGTGTTTGTTGACAATAGTCCTTATGAAGAACATCTAACATGAATGCAGAGTGAATGTTAATGAAAGATTAAAATGAAAACAAGAAGTAAAACAATTAGCAGAAAGAAGTGTGTAAAACCTCTGGCCTTCTTTCCAATATCAAAATATAAGCCTGGACCCTGGTTCATTTTGCCATGAAGAGTGAATACAAGTCAATTATAGTCATTGTTTATTGGGAAGGAAAGGGGTGAAGAGTACGCTTGGGTTCTGCATCAAGCGATGTTTCCTCTTGTGAGAAAGGACAAACATTGGAACACCACAAAGCGAAATTTCCATCCATCAAATTGTAACTATCGTTTACAACTGAACAGAGAAAGGGGGTTTAAACTGTTTATGTAAGAAATCATTATTGATTGCTTCGATCTTAAGCTGACTTCACTTATTAGGGTTTTGGTACATTTTTGGAAACATTTATTTAACCCAAAATCATTATTCAAGCTCCGTAACTTCCGTCGCATTTAGAGTGGTACAAATCCCTCGCATTTTCAAATTTCAATTTTCTCCAAACATAACCTTTTATTATTGTAATTGATCACATTTGGATCAGTTATTGATTGAGTTCAAGGTAAGGAATGTGGAAATTTTCGTAGGGGCAACTTTTTGAATTTTCGTTGGACTACTATTCTAGTTAGAACTGTTGCCTCAAATTTCATATAAGAAATGTTCGAGTCTTTCACTGATAAAAGCTAACATTAACATCCAACATTTTGTTTATCCAAAAATATTTCATACAAGAAAAAGAAAGAGAAAAAAAAAATACTTTTTTTTTATCAACAAAAGAGAAATATTATAACAAATAAAAGTGACATAAAAAACCACGCAACAAAAGCACTGCCACAGAGAAAAATGTATAAAAAACACCACAACAATTAACTAAATAGATAAAAAGAAGATGAGAGGAGATGAAAATGAAATGAAAAAAAATAATAATGTAACAAGTTCGTAATAATTATGATTCTCAGGTGGGACTCACCAATTTGACCGAGAATTAACCCGTTTCCGATTTGACTATAGTGTAAAACTAGTATCAAATTAATTAGTAGGTGAATTTGGTAAAATCAGTCCGATAAATAGTAAACATTAATTCAACAATTTTTTTTTAAGAAAATCATTATTAAAAGTATAAATAATTTTAATTTTTAAAAATATAAAAAAATAAAGTATTACTACTTTTTTAATTCTACATCTAAACTTATTATGATTATTATTATTATTATTATTATTATTATTATTATTAATTATTGTTTTTATATTTGAAGTTTACTTCAAGTATGTATAAGATTTAATCAATAATAAAGTTCGGAAAGGAAGAAAAAAAGTTTTAGATTTAGGTTGTGTTCTCATCTAGGTGATTACTGTACATGGATGATGGGAAGCGATGAATGTAGGGAATTTTTGTGTTTCTTTTTATTGATTTAAAAGCGAAGAAAAGTGACGATTTGAGGGATTGTGGGTCTGCTTTCACCTCATTATTTTATCTGAAAAAAATTAAGCATGGTGCTGCCTTTCGAGGAGGAGTTCTGGAATTGAAATGAAGAGCACAATGCAGATTCTTGAGGAGAGCTTCTTCCCTACCACTATGATGCACTTTTCCTTTCTTTGTTTTTACTTGAATACCACTATCATGCATTTTCCTTTCTTTCTCTTCGTTTAAACACTCTGTTGGACTTGCTACCTTTCCACCACCACGATTTGTTGAGAAGAGGCACGGTGGCAAGCACGACAGAGGTTGACGGCTCGCCGGACAGGTCATGGTGTGGCGGAGTTGACGTGGTGGATCCGTTGGAATGGGTGTTAGGAATCCAAGTGTGAGTCTAAGTCCCACATTGACCAGAATTGAGAAAGTAAAGCACCATATAAGGATCAAGGCCTATAAACCCATTGCTTTAAGGTTTTCGGTTGAGAGTGGTGTCAATGTCTTATGTGGTTAGACTCAGGTCTCATTGGTGTTATCAGGTAAAGCGTGTCCCGTTAAGAAGAACGACGGTACAAAAAAGGGCAGAAAATGAGTACTCGTGGTTGGGGATGCTTTCCCTGGAGGGGGAGTGTACCAATGTGGTTGAAGGGACTCACTCTTGAGGGGGAGATTGTTAGGAATACAAGTATGAGTCTAAGTCCCACATTGACCAGAAATGAGAAAGTAGAGCATTATATAAGGATCAAGGCCCATAAACCCATTGCCTTAAGGTTTTGGGTTGAGAGTGGTGTTAATGCCTTATGTGGTTAACCCAACAAGTGGTATTAGAGCGGATGGTTAAAAACTGGCTCAGACGAGTGCAGTATGGTCCTAGTATCGAGTGGTACAGAAAATGGCAGAAAAGGAGTACTCATGGTTGGGCAGCTTCCGCTGGAGGGGGAGTGTACCAATGTGGTTGAAGGGACTCACCCTTGAGGGGGAGATTGTTAGGAATCCAAGTGTGAGTCTAAGTCCCACATTGACCAGAATTGAGAAAGTAGAGCACCATATAAGGATCAAGACCCATAAACCCATTGTCTTAAGGTTTTGTGTTGAGAGTGGTGTCAATGCCTTATGTGGTTGGGCTCAGATCTCATTGGTGTTGTTCTCCCCAGTGAAACCCCTTCTGTAAAACCTGACAATGGGATGTATTTTTTTGTTGTTTTCGTAGACAAGCATGGAACCTGTTAAGTTTTTTTGGAACCGATTCCAAAACTGTTTGAACTCTGTTTAACCGGTTCTGTTTGTTTTTAGAACCTGTTCCATTTCACCTTCCATGCATGCATGAACGCCTTATAACAGGCGAGGAATCCCATCATTGATATCATCTGTCATTGACCCATACGAAGCATTTTCCAATCCAATAAACGAAAACGACTCTTGTTGATGTTTATCAAAGTCATCATCATCACGAAGCACATTTGAATTGCTACCTATACTTCTGGTAGCACATTTGAATTGCTAATAACCCATTCCAGCTTCACTATTAGCATGACCATTACAATGCCTCGAGCTTCCACCGAGTGCATTATCCACAGCTAAAGTTAAAAACACCATTCATTGTATTTATGTGGTAGGAATCGATACGCATTTTGGTTGGTGAAGGGCTTCACAGCAGCATGAATGGTGTGGTTGGAAATGTTTTTTTACATTAAAATAATAAATTGTCTAAACCAAATAAATTTTAGTTATTTTTTTTAATTAATAAATATTTAAAATATTTTTATTTATGATAATAATATATGAGAAACTAATTACAACTTATCTAAATATCATTTTATTATACTTTTTTAACATCAAGGACAATTAGATCATTCTACATTTTTATTTATTAAATTTAATTTTTTTTAGTCACATCAGTCAAATCTTTCACAAAATTTCACAAAAATTACTCTCAAAATCCATTCCAATATCACCTCTAAATCCTTAAGAAAGAACAACATAAATATCACCTTCTAATCAACCCAAATCAATCATCTTCATCTCCCTCAAATCATCACCCACAAAAAACACACCCTTAGTTATGGATAAATGAATTTTGAAAAGAGGATAGAAAATATAATGAGTTTAACTCCCTCTAACATAACATAATATTAACAAGTAAAATCAAAATCTGATGTTCATTAACAAAATATTAACATGCGAGAACAAACCAAAATCCGTATACATAATTAAGAAAACCTATGTTAAAATTATTGAAATTATATGTGGCAGCATGTATTCCGACGTATTATTCTAGTCAATATGATCATTAGACATATCATCTAAAAATTAATATCGTTTGATTTGGAGAACGAATTTTATGAATTACTAAACTATAAATTATAAAGACGAAATTTATATAAATTTTGAAGAAAGAAAAAATTTCAATTTCACGTGTAAAAGTAAGTATAGAAATTAAAAACATACGTGTCCCAACAAATTTTGCGTCAGAGTTATCCAAGTTGAACGGATCGTCTAACACATTTACTTCTTCCTTTAAATGTGTGGAAACTTTAAAATTCAAATATTTCGTGTGAATCCACCAAATTTCATTTGTCATGTTAATCCTAAAAATTAATATTAGGGTTCTTAAAAGAAGAAATCACTTTCAAATCGTAAAGAGTTCCAACCTATAATCACAATCGTTTCGATAACAATTATAGCACCAAGAATTTCAACCAAAATTTGTATTAATACCAAGATAAAAAGAAAATTTTCCTATATATTCTCTTCTACTACTTCCAAAAATAGCCGCAAAAATAACACAAATAGATTACCATAAATAGCCTTATCCTTGTTGCATTTAACATAGTCAATCGTAGAAGACTTCCAAACAATTATCACAATTTTAAAAGCTTTACGAACATCAATATTGACACTAAAAGTCTTTAAAATTACAAATTTTTTAATATTATTCTCTATCGTACATTTAGAAATATTCTCAGTCATTCGTATTCATTCTATAATAAAATTTACTTTTTAGAGTTGATATTGATAGGGTTAATAAATTTTTGAAAACTTCTCATTCTCCAAACACTCCGTATAACACGAATACATATATCTGGAACTTGAATACTTAGGCAATTATTAAGTAAGAACCTACACAGAAGAAATAATATAACTATTATCAAATAAACATTTAAACGTACCTTAGAACCAATTGGAAGGTTGCCACCAAAAGAAGAGATTATTAGCTCTTTGAATATTATAACATCCATAGGTAAGTAATCAAATGTGTCATAACGTTTTTCAAGAGACTATTATAATATTACACAATCACGAAATGTAAATTCTATAAAAAAAGAATCCTAATTTGAATAATTAAGCTTGCATATATATATTTGAAAAAAAAAAGGAATAAAATACACGCATTGTTGATTATATATATATAATATCAACCTAACACATATTGTTACTTTTGTATATATATAATAGATTGATGTATAGTTTTCAACTAAGGGACTTCACTTATGGTTCATTCCATGAATGGAACTTATGAGAAACATACAAACCAAAGGAAAAAGCCACAATAGCAGCTGTAACAACTCCCTTGTTTCTCATCAGAACCTCCATTAGAGTTCTTGATAAGTGTTTTTGCTCCCTCTTCCTTGTTAAGTTCTGAGAATAATCATATATGTTATGTGTATCTTTATTTCCTCTTTCTTCATTCTCGCTGTCATGTCCATGGCCAACATAATCCTCATTCACAGCATCGTGTTCCTCAGTTTCAGTTTCTTCTGCCCTATTTGAAGCTTTCTCTCTGCCACTTTCTCTATTCTCTTGTGAAGCTCGCTTGGGAACGTGCACGTGAAGGATTTCACTGTCAAAGTTTCCGGATACGTTCTCCAAATCTGCATCTGCTGGCACTGCAAATTTCAGCTCAAAGTGAACACGTTTCTGTTCATTTGTATACCTTTCGCCTTTCACAATTATGCAGCCACCGGAGGTATCAACTTGAAGACTCACCTCCTCCTTCTTGAAGTCTGAAATAAGATCGCAAATGTAACAATCATTTTTCTTGCTAGTTCAGTAATTGTGATGTAATGAGAAAACAAAAGCATGATGAGTTGTTTGAATACCGGGAAGATCTACGAGAAGAAAATGGCCTGAATCATCGTCTGTCCATCCTGAATTAGGTACGATCTCTTCAGCCTCTGGTGCTTGTGATGATGAATTTGTTCTTGTTCCAACCCTTCTGGAGCTTCTACTTGTCTCACTGGCCATTGAGAATGAGTTCAAACCTTCAAATTCCGATGATGTTTTTGTGTCTCAAAGATGTGACAGCGATTAATAATTTGTTGGAAAGCCAGAGGAAAGGTAAATGTTCTTATACGATTATTAGCAATTCCCTGATATGACGAAATTGGATGCCTTGCTTCACATTGTTATTCCATGCTTGTACCGCAAGACCGTGTAATGTGACATGCAAAAGCAATACCTTTCTTGGCTTATTATAACTCATAATATTTAATGTTCCATCAAATTTTAGATTACCAATAAACATTTATTTTAGGAATTTAAGTTCAGATAAGTCTTTAATTAAGTTGGATAAAAATGAGTAGAGAAAGACCCATAAATTTTTTTTAAGGTCTTAAATTGAAAGTATGGTCTAGTTTATCAGTTTGTTGACTTAATGTTGATTTTTTTTCATCTCTCGGGTAAACTCATTTATTTGGTCTTGAATCTTTTCTTCTACTACAAAGAAAATGTTCCATTGACAACCAATTTTACTCATCAAAAATTGTTATCGACCAATTTAGATATCAATTTATAAAATAAAAAATTATTGATTACTAAAAAAGTTACTAATATAAATCAAAAATTATAATTGACCGCTAAAGTAGTCACTAATTAATTAGGGACTAATTCAGAAACTAATTCCTTAGGTAGCAAAAACCTTGATAATATCTAGTTTGACCAATTTCTTTTGGTAATTAAAACTTTGGTATCTAAATTTTAGAAACAATTTAAAGACCAATTATAATTTTTTATTTATAATAGTGACTATTTTAGTAACTAATAATTTTTTATTTTATAATTTAATATATAAATTGGTGACTATAATAACTAACAACTAATCACTAAAATTGATTGTTAATAAGACATTTTCTTGTAGTGTCAAGAAACCTACAACACATCTTAAAAGAAAGAAAAGTATACAAGTTAAGACCCATTATTTATACTCATTCATGAAAATTATTTGTAATCGTATTTTAAAGTTTATATATAAAGTTTGTATTCGTATTGAGAACCAAGTACTACGTTTCGATTGTGACCCGATCCACTTGGCCTCTGTCATCGAACAACTAATGTCATATGCAACAATATCCCCCTCAGCAATTGTCCTACTAGAAATTCCACTTGGATTGTGACTTGGACCACTTGGCCTCTGCCACGGGACAATTGTACAACCCGCAACAATCACCCCCTTAACAAATTACCCACCAAGAAATGGAACTTGTAACCTTGGCTCTGATACTAATTGTTAGGATTAAGCGCTTACCACTTGGTCAACAGCTATAGCCATTAGTCAGAACGCAACTCTTTTTACTTAAGAGTGTAACAGCCCAAGTACCACGTTTTGATTGTGATCGGATCCACTTGGCCTCTGTCATGGGACAATTGATGTCATTTGCAACAATATCCAACGTTTGGGTGATGAAAATAACACGTCTTGAAAAGTATCACATCGTCTAGGATAACCAAGGGGGTGGGTGTTAGTGACTATATAATGGGCTCTAAATTCATGATGTTCCTTGCCCTGAGTCAAAGACACTTGAAACTAGTATTTGACTCTTCTTATTCTTATTTCTTATACTATTGTAATAAGAACGTTGTGAGGTTTAGGTTAAATTATTACTTTGGAAAGTGTGGATGTACTCGGGGTCAAAGGGCATGGGAGAGTTATTTATGTGTTTTTTTGTGTTTATTTTATTTCTCTACTAATAAAGTGATTTTCGGGGGGTTTTCCCAATAGTGGTATCAAGAGGTATGATTCAGTAGGATTTTTTCTTAGTGTGCTTTGTGGTTGCAGCTTAGTTTAATCTTCCACATCAGAAAAGATTAATTCCTTGTTGTTAGAGATCATCCTTGTTTGCTGAAGTTGCAATGAGAAATTTGATGGAAGGATCACTGTCAATGTTCTATTGATGCGGTGAATCTGCAGTTGGATTCGTGGAGGTGCAAGGACTGTGAGTCATGCTAAATCTGTAGTGAAGTTTGCGTGTGGTGAGATGCTTCTAGATCTGCAGAGGTGTTTTGCCTTTTGCATTATGGAAGTTCAATGTCTAGTGGCGTAGTTTTGTGCAGTGCTTTATTGGTGGCGGGATGTTGTGATGCCATGGTGGTGCTACATCAACAGGTGTTACGTTGACAGGTAATGCATCTTCAGCGAGGGAATTAAACAACACGCACTAGTGCATTTTAGAGTTTTTACATCGCTGTATATGCCTCGGTTCCTGCATACCCGCTGCATATAAACATGCGGTGGCATTTTTGTAATTAAATGCACCTTTTTTGCCTCGGTTGTTATACTAACCGAGGCATATAGCTTAAAAAAAATTGCGAATTCGCGCTGTTCACAAAATTTGAAATTTTTTAACTGCTTTTATGCCTCGGTTACCACAGAACCGAGGCCTAATAGCTTTTTTGCTTCAGGTTTTTTTTACCCGATGCAGTTACTTGGCTGTATTTTTTTTTGTTTTAATTCACTGATAGAATATGCCTCGGTTCTTTTATAACCGAGGCAGTATGGACCTTTTTGCTTCGGGTCTATTGCCAACCGAGGCATATAGTAAGACAATATGCCTCGGTTTCGAATTAACCGAGGTAGTATGACTTCGTAGGGTTTAAAAAACCCTAAATCCTTTTGCAGCCGCGCAAACCATCACGATTTTCTTCTTCTCCGAGCATCCCCACACCACATCCAAATCTTTTCTTCTTCTTCTTCCACTGCACCCCAGCCTTTGTTCCGGCTTCACCACCGCTCCGTGGGGGTATTGCTGGACCGGCTTTCGTCGTCCAAGGGGAGTGGTGGCGGCGGCGAGGAGGAACTCGCTTCGATGTCGAACTCGCTCATGGCGGCCATCAAGCGGTCGCAGGCGAACCAGCGGTGGCAGCCGGAGAGCTTCCATGCGTACCAGCAGAGGCAGCACGGGGGCACGGCGTCGTTTCTGAAGCACTTCGTTTTGTCAATCATCGACGATCCAATCGTGAGTCGGGTTTTCGCGGAAGCAGGGTTTCGAAGCTGTGATGGGTGTTTATGCAAAGAGTGCTCTGAGAGGTTTTGTTGAGATGGTTCAAAAGGGTTGAGGGTGGTTTGTTTGGAGAGGGAGATTGGGGAATTTGTGAAAAGGGGTGGGAGTGGGGAAGAGGTGGTGGGTGTGAAGTTGAAGGACTTGGAGCAGCAACCCTTCATTCCGCCTGCACCGCCGCTGCTCCGTCAAATTTTTTTTTTTATTTCTGATACACGATTAGGCCTCGGTTGGAGGAAACTGAGGCAGTAACTACTTTTTCTGCCTCGGGTTAATAACCGAGGCATAAACGAGAGTCTTTTTACCTCGGCAGTATATGCCTCGGGTGCGAACCCGAAGTCAGAAGTGCAAAATAACCGCTGTCGTTTGCCTTCCCTGTATTAGTGACGGTGGCTATGAAGTGTCGACGTTTGATTTGTGGCTTTTTGCAATGTCCAATGGTTTTGTGTCGTGGGTTACAACATGATGAAAGGTGTATTGTGTTTATGCACTAGCATTGGCTAATATTTATAAGGTGTGTGGTGATATACACGGGCATTGGTTAGCATTTATGCAACGTGCATGGAAATTCTTAGGATGACTTAATTTGAAGTGGAAATTCTTGGAATTGTTTAATTCCAATTGGAAATTCTTGGGATGGTTTGATTTCAAGTAGAAATTCTTGGGATGATTTCATTTCAAGTGAAAATTCTTTGAATGGTTTAATTCCAAATGGAAATTCTTGGGATGGTCTGATTTCGAGTGGAAATTCTTTGGATGGTTTGATTTCGAGTGGAAATTCTTGGGATGGTTTGATTCCAAGTGAAAATTCTTGGGATGATTTGATTATAAGTGGAAATTCTTTGGATAGTTTGATTTCAAGTGAAAATTCTCGGGACGACTTGATTCCAAGTGATACTCCTTATGGTGGAGTACGATTGTTGGTATAGGTAATGAAGATGTGTTTATTTTAATTAGGGTGAAGAATGTTGGGCTGATGAAAATAACATGTCTTGAAAAGTCTCACATCGCCTAAGATAACCAAGGGGTGAGTTTTAGTGACTATATAATGGGCTCTAAGTCTATGATGTTCCTTGTCCCAAGTCAAAGACACTTGAAACTTGTATTTACGTCTTCTTATTTCTTATATTCTTGGAATAAGAGTGTTGTGAGGATTAGGTTAAATTATTGCTTTGGAGAATGTGGATGTACTCAGAGTCAAAGGAGGGTCAAAAGACATGAGAGAGTTGTCTATGTTGTCTTATATTTATTTTATTTCTCTACTAGTACAATTATTGGGGGTTTTCCCAACACATAATCAATACTTTTGATATTTAAAAGGCAAAAAAGTAAAAGATTGGTGAAATTTTTCACAAAAGTTACGGAAATGAACGAACTTTTAAAAAATTATAAAAGAAGACAACTTGTATCTTGACCAATTTTATAGTTTAAGTAACTAACTAAAATGAAGTCGTGCTTTGCGTTGCATGTAAGACAATATTGTAATTTAAAAAAAAAAATTGTGAGATAAACTAAAGTTATATAAGGGTAACACGATTTCAGTTGTATAATACTTCAATATACATTAAAGTTTTGTACATTCTATGACATTTGCATGTTTATCTTAATCTTCCTTTATTATTTTTTATATTAATAAAGGTATGTTTAAAATCCAAAATATAATCTAACGAACTCCGAATCAAAAGGAAGTAAAACATACGAATTGAACTTGGTCATATCAAATAGAAGCAACAACAACATGCATGTAAAATAACGCAAACAGAAAATGAAATTTTACACATGAAATTAAGAAATATCTAAATTATAACTATTTGATAGCTCTTTATTTGGTATAAAAACACATCACAGGATTTTTTAGAATTTTCTAACAAATGTAAGTTTGTCAACTAAAAGAAATAAAATGGTGTTATTAAATTATTATTTTTTTAAAATATTTGTGAGTCTAATCATAGCTCATATTGCCTACGTATATAGTTAATCCTTCTGCTCTTTTCCACTTCAAATGAACATTTTTCCTTTCTTCCCTTGTCTTTTTTATTTCACTTGACGATATTCCTTTTTCTGCGTTAATGGTGGTTTTGGAGGCAATGAATATCGTACATGGAAATGGACGACGATGATAATTTGAGAATTACAATGTGATGGTAGTTTATTTTTTCACATTATATATATATATATATATATATATATATATATATATATATATATATATATATATATATATATATATGCTTTCTTTTTGCCAGTGATGGTAACAGATAGTGACAACCAGAACTTGAGATATAAGTTAACAAGAAAAAAAAAACAGAATTTGAATAAAATCGTAAATATTTATCACATTGTATAAAAATTAAGTCTGAAAAAAGTATTTTTATTTTTTACTAAATGAATTGAAGAAAGGAAGATATTTACTACCAAATATTTTAAAGATATGAAGACATCTTCACGAAAGACGTTAAAAACATGTTATTAATTATTTGAAGGACACTAGATAAAGCATTTAAAAAATAATCAATTCCAAAAATTTAAAAATCGAAATTCTTCTGCAGTCCACACAATAATTATTTAGCATGATTACTTCAATGATTTTTTAAAATAATTTAATTACTAATGTATCATCTATTTTTATTTAAAAGATCAACGGGTTAGAACTAACTTATCATTCTTTCACTAAAATATCCCAAAAATTAGACAAAGAAAGCATAACCTAAACCTAAAAACAAGTTTTCTTCCTTAGCTATATCCTCTTTCCACGGACAGGCTTCAAATTTTGGTATCTATTTATATAATTCCAAGTTTTTGATGTATGATACTAAAAGGCTACAATCACCACCGAATATATAGCAGACATACCGAAATCAACTCACACACAGGGATATAGCATTGAAGTACCATAGTTATCGGTTCTACCACAAAACTACGGGAACTTAAAATGCTATAAAACTAGGGTTGCAAAGAACACAAAACAACAAAACATAAGCTTATCAATCATCTTCAAGACAAAGAAACAAGAGTTATGGAATCTACCAAGTTCAGTTTGCTGTTCTTTTACGTAATTTTCCTTGCAATACTCCCCACCCTTAAGGCCAACATAGGTCACTTCGACCATGTCTGGCATAGGCGAATGAAGGAAGCAAGGGAAGCTGCAAAAAAGGCTTACAAGCCAAACCCCATGAAAGTTACCGCTGAATTCAATGCACAAGTCACGAGGTATATAAAATATCTTTATATCTTAATCTCTTTTCTCTTCTTCAGTGCATGCAACAGATGAATATATGGTTTCTTTCACAGATCGCTGAAAGGGTCCAACAGCACGAGAAGGGACTTGAAGAAGAAAAGTTCTGGATGCAATCCGACAAACCCAATTGACCAATGTTGGAGATGTGACAAAAACTGGTTTGAAAACCGCAAGAAGCTTGCAGATTGTGTGATGGGGTTTGCCCACGGCACAACCGGAGGCAAAGAGGGGAAAATCTACGTGGTGACCGACAATTCCGACAACGAACTAGTGAACCCTAAACCAGGAACATTGAGATACGCGGTTACTCGACCAGAGCCACTGTGGATCACTTTTGCGCGAAGCATGAACATTAAGCTGAAAGCAGAGCTTATGCTGACATCTAACAAGACCATCGATGCACGTGGTGCCAATGTGCACATCAAAGATGGTGCCCAGATAACGATCCAGTACGTGAACAACATTATCATTCACGGATTGCACGTCCACGACATTAAGCAAGCTAAAGGTGGCCTTATAAGAGACTCCGTCACCCACTACGGCGTTCGCGGCATCAGTGACGGCGACGGGATTTCCGTCTTCGGATCTACACATATTTGGATCGATCATGTTTCCATGCACAATTGCTCTGATGGCCTCATCGATGTCATTGCTGCGTCAACTGCTGTTTCCATCACCAACTGCCATTTTGTCAGACACAACGACGTAAAACTCACTTCTTTCTATCTCTTCAAACATTTCTTTCATATGCATGCATGAATTAACGTTGTTCGTTTCAGGTTTTGTTGTTCGGCGCCACTGATAGCTTCTCGGGAGATAAAGTGATGCAGGTGACTTTGGCTTTCAACCATTTCGGGAAAGGATTGGTTCAGAGAATGCCGAGGTGCAGATGGGGCTTCTTTCACATTGTTAACAACGACTACACTCACTGGCTAATGTACGCCGTAGGTGGCAGCCAGCAACCCACCATCATCAGCCAGGGGAACCGTTTTGTTGCCCCGGAAGACATAAATGCAAAAGAAGTATGCAATGTTACATGTTCATACGACAAACTCTCAAACAAAACCATACACAATTTTTTTTTTTCAATTATTAACAAGGTTGTGGCACATGATATATATACACAGGTGACAAAAAGGACTCAGGCAACTAAAGAAGTGTGGAAGGATTGGAATTGGAGATCAGAGGGTGATTTATTCGTGAATGGAGCCTATTTCGTGGAGTCTGGGAAGAAAGTTACAGCAACTCCCAAGACAGACGTGATTGCACAATCTGCGAAATCCGTGGCTATTCTGACTCAAGATGCAGGTCCTATAAAATGTGTTGTAAACAAGCCCTGCTGAACTAAACATGGACCACTGCACGCTCAAAATACAGAGCTTGCAACACACATACGTATATATATATATATATTATGTATATATAAGTCATGTACAGACCCTACGCGAATGCTTCTGGGTTTTTTCAATTTCGTTCTGTCGCTTTCTTCTTCCTTTTCCCACATAGATTGTAATTTTTGGGATGGGAGATGAAGAGAATAGTAAAACTAGAATGTACACAGTCAATAAACTATGCAAAGCCAGATTTCTTAATGCATGGCTGAAATTCTCAATCCTGTATAAATTTTTTCATTCTACACAAATTTTCATCTTCAGATGAATTCGAGACTTTAAAATATTATCGGATATAATAAAATATTTGGAATCTCCAAAAACCTTTATAAAGTTATAGTAAAAATCATAAGGGATTATGAAAAAAATATTGCAGTAAAAGAAATAATATCAGCACATATAATTTTAATAAAAAAGTAATGATATTATGTTTAAAAATTCAATTAATAATAATATCATATCAAAACACCACAAATTAAAGTTCAAAACATAAAATAATAACAAATAATAAAATGTATGTATTAAGTTTCTTTCTAATCATCAGATTCTTTTTTAATTTCAACATGATTGTTTTCAATGTCATCATCCAATGGGACATATCCCTTCTTCTCTTCCCCATCTGAGAGACTCTTACCAAAGTTAAGTAATCTTTCAAACTCATAATCAGAGCTATCACAAAATTCATTTTTAACTTGAATTTGAGTTTGTTCTTTACCCTTTGGTTGTGTTGGAGTTGGAGTTACACTTAGACCTTTCTTAGAAGCATGGGAAAATCCAATAACAATACCACCACTTGATGGTTGCTTTCTTTAATTGATTGCTTGTTTCCTTTGTATAAACTATTGTTTCTCCAATACTTGAAGCTTCATAAATAGTTGCCCAATTAAGAGTGAGATCATCATTAAAAACCAACTCATTACCCATGTCTTCATTATCGTTATCATCATCAACTTCTCCCACTAACCACTCATAACATTCATCAATGTCATTCAATAGAATAGGGTCTACTTCATCCCTAACACTGTATCTTTGAGCAAGTTGTTGATTATACTTTATGTAAACCAAATCATGCAACATTTTATGGTCTAGCCTATTCCTTTTCTTTGAATGAATCTACATTATGAATAAGTAATATGTGAATTAATTTCTTTCTACAATTTACAAATAAGATGATAATGAAATGAGTCATGTCTTATTACTTGCTCAAAAATACTTCATTTGCGCTCACATCCTGATGAATGTCAAGTTTAAAATCTTGATTGCTAGCTTTTGTAAGTTGGGAGTTGCATGCCCATAAATCTTCCACCATTGAGCTACACAAGTAAAGAAAGTAACTTAGAATGTAACCATTATATCTTAGCGCGATTTAAAAAGTGTTTTAGTGTCTCACCTAGGGCTATGGTTTTCCTTGATTCTTTGGCAAAATCATTACCAAAGAGTCCATTTGCACTCTTATAAAGAGGCAACTTGGTGAAAAAAAATTGTTACACATCTTTACTTGGCACCAACCTCATGATGCAATTATCATTTGTAGGTTCTAAATCATATTCCATGTCTGGGTTAGAATAAAAGAACTATGGGTCCAAGAAGTGACCAACAACATGTAGGGATGGCTAAAATACTCGTGCCTATGGATATCCGCTGATAAAATATGTGGTGGATAATTGGTACCCGCGGGTAGCGACTATTTTAATACCCACTTATAAATGGGTTGGGTGCGGGTATCATACTACCCGTGCCCAAAGGTACTTGTAACCCGCAAAAAATTAAAATTAAAATTTAATTTAAATTTTATTAAGTTAAATTTAATAAAATTAAAATTAAATTTATATTTTATTTGGTTAAATTTGATTAAAATCAAAATTTAATTAAAATTAAAATTTAATTTATATTTAATTTATATTATATTAAATATTTTTTATAATTTTATTTAAATAGTTTATAAAATATATATATATATATATATATATATATATATATATATATATATATTTTTTATATATAT
>Ga0209589_1005159_pt1 | contig 22247 bp, 6 predicted proteins | sample CowpeawhiteBW_FD_187525 | JGI IMG/M metagenome (GOLD analysis project Ga0209589, IMG submission 187525) | Root nodule microbial communities of legume samples collected from California USA - Cow pea white BW (SPAdes) (version 2) | ecosystem: Host-associated > Plants > Roots > Nodule | place: USA...
TTTTCTTCCTTTTTTTTTTTTCTTTAATTTCTATGTCTTGTTAATTGGCAAGGGGTGATTAAAGAAGGGAACATTGTCGTTTATGTTGGGAGTAGCTACAATAAAAATAACACAAAATTGTCGTTTATATATGGCCATATATGTAAGTAAGCAAGAGCATTGCCTCCTCAAAGGAAAAGGGAAAAAGCTTCATTTGCATGATGCACGTTTTAAATTATGGCGTCTTTTCAAACTCGATTCACTTAATCTTCCAACTTTTGTCTTTAATTATACGCCATAGTATTAACTATATGTTTCGAGATACATAGGTTTTTTTTTTTTAAATAATAATAATTTCCTTTTTGAAGAAAACAAATCTCGTATTTTTGGTAAAACAAGATCATTCGAAAAGTTGAACATAACGTGCGGGGAAAACTGCTAAAAATATAAATTAATTATGGTTTGAGGGAGATAGTATTGTTGGAAGTGGCCCTTGTTTTCATGAGAATCTAAAATAATGACAATATAGAAGCATTAACAACATTTTTTTTTTATTATGTTAGTCATCGTGATGATGTTGTTTTAATTATTTACATCAATGACGTTATCATTGTCTTATGAAGATAAATTTAGTATGTTGACGTTGTTTTAAAATTAAGTGAAATTAATTATATATTTCTATGCATTTATTTGGTTATGTTATGTTAGAACTTAATTGGAAAAGTTCTTCTTAATTAACAAAGATTTTAAAAGCCATTTTTCCATGACTTTTGAGATTTAATAATCTTTTATATATACTTTTGTATTATACTTGTTTTTGCTTTGTAACTTTTTTATTTGAATTTGAATTGGTTTTTGTAAGTTAAAGCACCGGCGATTGCTATAGTTTAAAGCAAAAGCTTAAGGAGATGAGAAAGAACTCCATGGAAAGAGAAATTCTTTTTTAAAGTGTTAAAGACACTTTATTTTCTAAGTACCATGTGTACACTTTATTGGCAAAATATTATTAAGAATTGTAAAACTACGAATAAAATTGATTAGATAAGCATTTTAACTTAGAAATCTTTAATTTAAAAGGTCATCCAATAATAAAAAAAATATTTTTAAAGATCTATATTTGTAAAAGTATATTTACTATAACCTTTTTCTCAAAAAACTTAACAGATAAATAAATCTTTCAAGTAGTCAACTATCATGTTCTTGAATGCAATTTCTTGTTTGTTTGGGTTTTTTTTTTTTTACTTTTTAAGCAAGTAAATTTGGATTAATTAATAACTTTTTAGAAGACCTATTATATTTTTCTTCATTCATATAATCATTTTAGGCCTCTTGAGTATTTGGTCTCTAAATTATTTTCTTTTTTTATTAAAAAGAGATTTAAACATAGGTTACTTTTTATAAAATCTTTGACTTTAGATTTTCAGCATAATTTCCTACATACACCCTTACTAGGTATATACATTTGTGTATTAAACTAGATATTTGTGGGTATATCAACCTGGAAATGACACAATAAGTCTACACTAGTGCAGATTTTGTTTTTTACCTCGCCTTATATGTCTCGGTTGACCAGGAACTGAAGCATATAATGGCACGGTGGCACTTTTGCAATTTCAGACAACTTTTATGTCTCGGTTCAGCTAAAACCCGAAGCAAAAAAGGTTATATGCTTCGGTTAAAAAAAAACCGGTGTCAAAAGTGGCTCATATGCTTCGATTGCACAAACCCGAAGCCAAAAACGTGGCTGGTTATTTCAAAAATGCAGTAGCTGTAACATCTTTGGCCTCGGGTGACACTGAACCGGGGCCAAATAGGGCTATATGCCTCGGTTATTAATTGAACCGAGGCCATATAGTTTAATTAGGGCACAAAACTCGCGAGCCCCTTTTCTCCTTCCCCGCGCTGCACATTTTTCCTCTCTCTTTCTCTCTGTAAGCTGCTGCGCGAAAACGAAGACGATGACGCCTCCACAATGCGAAAACGAGAACCACCACTGGCGAGTTGCAGCAAATGCGAAGTGAGGATCCCAATGAAAATGAGGACAGAGGTGGAGGAAGTAAAGAGCGATACTGCATCTGCTATGATAAACAAAGTGAATATCTGGTCGCGCAAGAAGATGGGTTCCCCCGTCTTGGTTGTTTCCGCCGGGAACAGTGAAAGTCGTTGCGAACATGATGGTGATTATGAGAGTACCCACGAGAGTGAATGAACTAGCAGTGTCTTTGGCCCATTTTTCACCAACTTTCACCATCTCCACATGGCTTTCACTGAATATCTCACGGGGCTTCTTACCCAGCCGTTGGAGTTGCAGCTCGAGCAGATGGAGACACTTCCATGGAGGCGAAAGAATAACACCTCCTCGTGTTGTAGGCACCATGACAGATCTGCAAAGAAAACCAAACCAGAACCTAGCACCGCCGTGACGCATTGTCGTTCCAGGCGCAAAAAGAAAATGACTCTATGGCCTCGAGTCCCACTGCAACCGAGGCAGAAAACGACTCTATGGCCTCGGGTGATAACCGGGGCCAAAAGGTCTCTCCTTTTGGCCTCACCCCAATATACCTCGGTTCTAAAATCGAAACAGAATTACGAAAATAACCGGGGCCAAAAGCCCTTATTGCACTAGTGCTATCAAGTCTCACTAAGATATACTTTGACATCACATAAAAAAATAAGTTAATTCATCTTTACAAAATCAACTAATAAGATGATGATTGTCCATTCATATGTGTTTTAATTTGACCTCTTTTTAGTTGATTATGAATCTTGATCGAGTCCAGGTTCTTTATTGGTTTCTTAGATGTTGCTATCTAATGAGCATTAAAAAAATATTGTATTGGTACTTTAAAATATCTTTTTAATATATTTTAAAATGTTAAAATTAGTGGTAATTAATTAATGTATTATAGAGGCACAATAGAGAAACAACACAGAAAGATCTAGTATAGAATCCAAATTCATCTTTACCATATTTTAAATAAGTATTTTCAAATCTCACTTCCAAAAGAAAATTACATAGTAAATATGATTATATAAAATCACAATAATGAACAACTCATGCATGAAAATTGTCACATATTTATATTATTACCGATATAATTTTACTTATAATAAAGTAAAGTAGCCTTATTTTAAATTAGATTTCATTCACATTATTAAGCATTTAACTCAAGGAATTAGGGATAAATCCTTATTATACAATACAATATTATTTATGTAGAGAGACAAAACAATAATAAACTTTCAACTACATCTATAACTTCCTATCTTATATCAATGGTTTAATAATAAAATAAAATACAAATGATCAATACAAGAAATTATTTAATTACCAATGCAATTTTATCGTTGATAAAATATAAATTTTTGATAAATTTTATCGATAGAAATAAATATGCCAATAAAACTCGTCGATAAATTTAAATTAATGAAAGAATTATTTGTTGATAAATTTGGTCAGAATTCGTAGTAAAATTGTAAGTGTTGGATTTTTTGGTTGATAAAATGATATTACATTTTTTGGTAAAACTTTTTGGTAAATTTGTTTGTAATTTAATTTCTTAAAATTTGTTGATAAATCGAATACTAAATTTTTCTTCCAATACTGTGAAATATGTTTATAAATTAATTAAATATGTGTAAGAAAAAGAAAACAAAAAGTAAAAGGAGGAAAAATAGGAGAAGGTGGAAAAGGAAAAGAAGAACAAGAGGAGTCAGAGCCAATGCGACGATGAAGAGGGGCTAGCGATGCAACAACGATTGCAACAGAGTGACATGGCAACAAAATGACAATGATGAAGGTGATGCTGGCAACAAAGGAGAAAAGGAAAGAGTTAGAGAAGAAGGAGAAAAAGGGGTGGGAGAAGCCCAGAGTGACCATAGCTAATAATAAGAGGAGGAGACGAAGAAAAAGGAAAAGAGCAAAAAATTTAAAAGTAAAAAAAAAAAAGTAAGAAAGAGAGAGGAAGAAAAAAAGTGATATTTATCAATAAATTGTACTGATAAGAAAAATTCATCCGTTTTTACTTATGGACATTTTCTAATAAATTTTTTTCTCTGATAATTACCTATACAAAATTACCGATAGGTTTTAGGCATAAATAATATCAATTTTTATTATAGTGATTATTGATAACACCAAATAGATTAATCGGTCAATTGTTCGAATATTATTTCAATTTAATTATAGTGTTATGACTTTTAATCTTTAAGTATGAAGTTGTCTTTTAATATATATATATATATATATATATATATATATATATATATATATATATATATATATATTACTTTCTTTTACGAATAAATAAGAGCCTCGAGGCTGCATGGTTGTCCATCAATGAAAAACAGCAGTACTTACGGATACCTACACTTCAATCAAATTTAAAAGGAAAATATTTGTTGGCTATTGACAACTTTCTCTTACAATCTTAAATGTCATCTTTTAATTGGTTTTTCATTCTTTTATTTTTTCATTCTCAATATTCTAAAATCATTTAAAAAATGACACCTCATGTTATAAAAAAAAGTTATCAAAATTTAATAGTCAAAATATCATTGCCGAATTTAAAATTCATTAAATAGGGTACCAATGACTAAAACAATTGTAATCCCCTCACAGTTTCCATCGCACGAAACAATCGATGGATGAAAGAAAAAACCAAAATATTGTTAAGCTCTGTACATTTACATATGATGGGGGAAAAAGAATAGTTGGAGATGAAGAAGTAGTGAAAGAAGGCAAATGAAGAATGTTCCAGCAAAGCAAGTGAGACCGAGAGTGCCACAAACCAAACCAATCAACTCAACTATGTTTAACTCTTTGTTTCCTCTGATTTTGTCGTTACACAGTGGGACATAATTCCAACCATGTTGAGATCTGCAACACCTTTCCAATCTCTCCTTCACCCTCACCATCTCTATCCTCTTCTTCAGAACATTCAAATCCCCATCTATGCTCGTCCATCTCTCTGTTCATTCATCATTCCAAATCATTAATCACAACAATGCAACAAAACTTCAAAGAGAGTACTGTGAGATCAGTATCGTGAATCTCACGTCGATCAGAGATAAGTCGATTTTATAATATATAAGTGAGGTGCAATTCTCTGTTGATTTTTTTCTGTGGTGTTTATCTGCTATGTCTTTAAAATACACTGATGGACACTCATTTTGATGCTTTACAATATATTAAAAGCACTAACAACAGTGTATTTTGAGAGCACAACAAATGACAACACAAGAAAAACCAATAGAGAATCTGGACTCGTGCAAATCTGATCTTACAAATTGGTTTTGTAGAATTGAGTTAGACTTAAGCTATTACCTTCATCTTGAAAATTCTGAACTTTGATCAGACGTGTATTGCTTCTCTTAAGATATGGCCTTCTTGGTCGAACGAAAAAGAAAGAAGGAAGAGAAGCAGCCATGGCAGTTTTTTGTTGCAGCAATAGCATTATCACTCACTCGCCAGTGTTGGAACGAAATGTAGGAGAAGGGTGTTTGTATAAAAGTATTGGTGTAGCTTAAATTGCGGAATATATTTAAGGGTTTGTTAGGGTTGTAGGTACCCTTTGAGTTCTCTTATACGACACTAGAAAAGGGTGTTTTAGGGGTCAAGAATATCATGATGCAAATGCCATGCTTTGAAGAGATAAATAAAAAATAAATAAAATTGATAACGCGTACGTGAAGAGGAAAGGGTGTGGGAAAAGTCATGGTTGCAATTAATAAATGGTTAGCACCCTCACTTTGGTGTTATCTATTCATGGATTACTTCAAGTGACCGGCTTAATTAACTAACTAATCATTTTTGTTTTCTTCTCTAAACTACATATTATCCCATAAACATACTTCATGCATGCACAATACTTTTTTTTTTAAATATATTTTTAATTTCTAATTTTTAACGTTAAATTAGAGTTAATATCTGTTTGAAACTTTAATATAATTAATTTTGTCCCAAAATTTAAAAAAATGAATAGATATAATCTTTCAAACATTATCACCTTAAATTTGTATCACGTTTAAAGTTGAGATTTGAGATCATTTAACACATTTTAACTCGATATCAATCTCGAAGACAGTTTACGATACATTGTTGGCAAGCTGTATTTCTTGCAAAAAAAATACTTTAATTACAATTTGTCTATGTTTTCTTTTTTATCTATTTCTCTGTCATATTTGAATTGGCATTGGTTTTACCAGGTCCAATTTGTACCACGTTGTCTATAACAAAAAACAAAATGTATACCATTTACTAAGGTAGTACTCATCTAATCCATTCGCAACATTTTTTTTTTCCTTTTAAAAAACAAACTTGTTTTCTTAAAAAAAGTCAGCGTGTGTCGTTTTTGTCTTTATCAGCAACAAGAGTCGTTGACATTATATTTTCCATCCTTTCCACTTTTTTTTTTATTCTTGAGAAAAGATATAATTGTTTTGATATTCTTTTGGATAGCAACCAAGGATCACACTATTAATTAATTAATTCAAACAGGTAATCTTCAAAATAATTCTTATTAAAAAATAAATTTATAAAATTAGTGATTTAAATTTAGACAGTATCATGAAATAAATTTATATTGTCAGTTAATTTAATGCTTATTCATGATTTATATCGATGTTGTGATAATAATCTATTGTGCTTCTGTTTCTAACTGTTGAAAATCAGTAGAATGAGAATGGGCCTTATTCAATTATTGGGTCAGGCCCAATTAATTCAAAATGATTTGCTGATGGAGAACATTTGTTGGGCTAACCCAAGCCCAGCCAAGTCATATTTAACTTGCTTCAACAGTTACGTTTATGACTTTCATGTTTTTTTAAGACAAATTCTTAATTCACCTCTATATTTTCGTTCTGCATCCCCTGAATATAAAAATTCTCATTTTTCTGTTTTTTAAATTGTGAAATCTGAAAATAAAAAATTATTTTCGAATTATATAATTTAGAAAGCTTTCAAATTATACAATGTAAAAGTTATTTTTTATTTTTAGATTACACGATCAAAATAAATAATAAATTTCAAATTATATGTTAAAAATGACTTTAAAAAAAGTTGAAGAGACTTAAGAACAGATAATTTCCAAAATATACAACCTATACATTTTTTTTTAATAATCTGAAAGTTATTTATAAGTTATAAATTGTATAATTTTTTTCTTTCATTTTTAACGTCTAGATTACCTGGTTAAAAAAGATAAAACAGTAATTTTAATATTCATGGTTGTAGAACAAAAATTATGGATTTGAAAATTATAGGCCGAACAAGTAGATGAACAAGTACAAAACCCATTATGATTTTTTTGAATATCGATCCCAAACAAATTTGAATTTAAACGTTGCAGATTATCTAAACCTATATCATACTTTACTTTGCTTTATTATTACAATAACAACAATAAATAATTATAACAATGAAAAAATAAGTTTCTAGTATATCTAAAATCCATCAATTTTGACTTTGGTCTTTATAACTTCTACTCATTATTTTACATTTATGCATTTTGAAATTGTTATTTATAGTTTTCACAAAATGCTTGAATTTCTTAGATGCTAAAATGGTATGTAATAAATATTACTACGTATCAATTAATATAATCACTTGACTTTTGTTGAACACATTATTAACCAGAGTCATTAGGATAAAAGTAGAACTTTTAATTTTAGATAAATATAAAATACTTTTGTAAAAATATCAAAATCAAAACTGTTAAAAGAAATATATAAGTGGACGGTGTTTGAAATATACTCTTTTAGGTTATGGTAATGTGATAAGAGAGAGAAGAAAACAAACTAATAATATTTTTCACGTATTTCTCTATTTTTATATTCAATCATTCAATTTTTTTCGCTGTACCAATAAATATTTTTGTATCCAAATTACAATACTATTTATTACAGGTTTGCTTATTTTTTTATTAATTTTAAATCCATTATCACGTCTTGTGTTTTATTTACACATTATTGTATATTTATAAGTAATTTAATAAAAGAACTTGTACGAAAGAGATAAAGATGACGCGTATTAGGTTTTTATGTTAAATTTATTTTCCAACATATGTTAACCTATTTTCGTTTAATATATATTTTCTTTTAACCGACGTAGTAATTTGGATGGGTGCGATGAGTTGTGATGAATGGCTACAAGTGGAGGTGCGCGAAAATCGTTGAAGAAGTTAACATGATGAAGGGCCAGGATTGAAGCCTAGTGAAGATTATTGATGTGGTAACTTGGGTACCACAAAATATAAACCGGATCATAGCGCAACAACCAAACAGCACTGTATTTTAATTTTCATGTTATAAATATTAGAGAGAACAGAACACAGAAGGCACAGCGCCGCCTCAAGCTCTATCCCTAATCCCTATCTTATTCTCTCTGTGCTCGCAACACGCTCCTGCATCCGATCTAAGGTACATCGTTTCTCGATCTTTATTGTTGTGGTTGTTTCTTCTGATTCACTTGCATCTACATATGTTTTTTGTTTCATCATCGTGATTGTAATGTTAATCCAGATAGTAATGTTAGTAATAATCGACACTCATCGATCATGGCGCCACGCGTATTCTTTGTGGGGGTTTCCATCGGAAGCACCACACATGTGATGACTCTTTTCCTTCTCTAATGTTCGAATGTTATTGTTGTGGCACTTCGATGTGTGTTTTCTAGGTTTCCGATGATTCTGTTATGTTTTTTATGATATTACGATAACGCTCAATAATTTGATTAAATTATTTTGCGTTTTAGGGTTAGGATGCTCATCTTTAGATAGATGTATGAAAACTTTGGGAATAATGATTTATGTTCTTGGTTTTTCATTGGCCTTGTATATGATTTGGTTGTTCGTGATGGGTTCTGGCTAGGTATTTGTCGTTGGTTTTCAATATATTGTTATTTATGATTAGGACTTGCCTTGAGTTTCGATGTTGTAATTTTAACAGTTGTTTTTTTTTTCTCGATTTGAATTTTAGGTGTTCTTGAAGGTTCATTTTGTTGGCTTGGTATCCGTGCAAGTTCTGCGGTGGCAGATTCCAAGGTGAAGGCGTGACGTCAAAGTTTCTTTCATGTTTGAACAGGCTACTATCCATTTGGGAGCAACTGAGCTGCTTGGAGAGTATTTTTCTTCTTCTAGAAAAAATTATAGACCCTCATCACCGCAGAGAGTTATCTGTATGCATCGCGAGACATACCAGAAATTCACTCAGTTTTGTGGTAGCGGTTGGCCACCTTCCATTATCCCTGAAGGAGATTCTTCCAGGCTACAAGCTACTTTAGAGGCCGAAGTTGCTGCTGCGTATAACTTGAATTCTTGTGTTTGCTGCCACTGAATATCTCTGAGACTTTGTCCGTCAACATGGCTTTACAGAACATTGGTGCTGCAAACAGCGATGATGCCTTCTATAGGTACAAGATGCCTAGGATGATTACGAAAATTGAGGGCAGAGGTAATGGCATCAAAACTAATGTCGTCAATATGGTTGATATTGCAAAGGCATTGGCAAGGCCAGCGTCTTACACGACAAAGTATTTTGGTTGTGAACTTGGGGCCCAGTCTAAGTTTGATGAGAAGACTGGGACTTCTCACGTCAATGGAGCCCATGATACTGCAAAGCTTGCTGGCCTTCTTGAGAATTTCATCAAGAAGTATGTCCAGTGTTATGGTTGTGGAAACCCTGAAACTGATATCCTAATTACCAAGAATCAGATGATCCAGCTGAAATGTGCTGCTTGTGGTTTTGTGTCTGATGTTGATATGAGAGACAAGCTGACTACCTTCATCGTTAAGAATCCTCCAGAAGTAAAGAAAGGTTCCAAAGACAAGAAGGCCATGCGGAGAGCTGAGAAGGAGAGACTCAAGGAAGGAGAAGCGGCTGATGAGGAACAGAAGAAAGTGAAAAAAGATGTCAAGAAGAAAGGTTCTTCATCTGCAAAGGATGGCACTGCAAAATCCACCATTTCAAAGAAGAAAGGAAGTGGCTCTGACGAAGACCGCACATCGCCTACTCACAGACAAATTGAAGAGAAAGAGGAAGCTCATGACGAAGATGATGATGATGATGGCGTACAATGGCTAACAGATACGTCACTTGATGCTGCTCGTCAACGTATCCAAGAACAGTTAAGCGCTGTGACAGCCGATATGGTTATGCTTTCTACAGATGAACCAGAGAAGAAGAAAAAAGCAGCAAGTAATGAAAATGGTGGTTCTCAGAATGGTAACTCAATGAACTACGGGACTGTAGTCGCTGAAGTGAAAGCAAATTTGAAGAAAGGTTTTGGAGCAACCGAACTGCTTTCTCGTCTTGCAGCACTTCCTGCACCTGCTCAAGAAAAGATGAGTGCTCTGGTTGAAGCTCTGTTCGAGGGAACAGAGAAAGGTTTTGGTAAAGAAACTCTTAAGAAGAAGAACTATTTTGCTGCCTCTGTTACAGAGGAGGGATCCCAGATTTTATTGCTTAATGCTATTGAGGAATTCTGTTGCAAGTCTAATTCCAATGCTTTGAAGGAGGTTGCCCTGGTTCTGAAGACACTGTACGATGCTGATGTCTTGGAGGAAGAGCACATAGTTATGTGGTATCAAAAGGGACTGAAAGGCGATAACAAGAGCTCCAAGATTTGGAAGAATGCTCAACCTTTCATTGACTGGCTTCAGAACGCAGAATCGGAATCGGATGAAGAATAACATGTGATCATTATGTATCATGGAGGAAGAAAAACTCTTGGATTTTCCAGTACTTATGTTTGCTTGCTTGTGTCATGTCCTTTATTTCCAATAAAGGGTCTTGTTGGCCCCCTCTGTTGAACTGCTATGATCTTTCAAACTTGTTGCGAAGGGTGCATGCCTGTCTGGTCTTTTAGTATGTACGCGTCAGTGTTTGGTTCTTGAGTATTTTGGCTTTTTATGTTAATGTTTTGTGCTTATAATAAAACGTGGTGTTTTCTGTTTTGTCTAATGTTTTTATGTTAATGTTTTAATATGATGGTGTTTTCTTTACCCCTTTTACTTTTAGTTTTTGGTGGATTATTTGGGAAAGGTTTTGATTGGGGGAGGCTAGAACAACTCTTTTTATCATAATCGATCGAGTATATTTGAGTCAAACTGTATGTCATCTTAAAATATTTTGTTCTTTATCCATTTTAGCTTTGTTGGATAGTTGGGGGAGGTTTTTGTTGAGATGCTTCCGACAATATCTTCTTCTGTTATTGTGATTATCAATCGAGTAATCATATTCTAGGAAACCTGCATGTAATTGTATAATTTTAGTTTTCTTGGCTTGTCGGGTGAGGTTTTGATAGAGGATGAATATGAATTGGGTAAGGTATATTTTGGGCCAATTGCGTGTGGTTCTTATTCAGATACTAATTCCTCTATTTCCTACGGGTGGGCATGGATTGGATATTTAATGATCCAATCCACATCCATTTTATATCCAAATAATTGGATTAGATTTTTGACCCAAATCCATTTTTTTAGTAAAAGTAGTTTGGATTTTTTTAGAATCCAGATCCAAATATTTGGATCAAAATTTAAATCCAATCCAAATATTTGGATCAAGTTTAAAATCCAGAATCTATTTTTAATAAAAGAAATTTAAATTGAATTTCTTAAAACTTGTGTCATTAAGGCCTGAATGATTCGAATGAGATCGACAATCCGGACGGACCCGACAGCCCGGACGATCAAGACCGGCCCGATGACCTGAACGGGCTCGACAACTCGAACGGGCCGGACAAACCGAACGGGCCCGAAAACACAAACAGGCTCGACGACGCGAACGGGCCGGACGACCCGAATGGGACCAACGACCCAGACGGGCCAGAGACCCGAACGGACAGGTCCAAATAGTCGGGCCCAATCAGGTAGTCGGGCACGTTCGAATCGTGGGGCCGTCTGGGTCGTCAGTTATGTCAAGGTCATCAGGCCCGTCTGAGTCGTTGGGCCCATCCGGGTCGTAGGGCCCGTCCGGAACGTCGAGCCCGTCTAGGTCGTAGGGCCCGTCCGGGTCGTAGCGTTCGTTCGTGTCATCGTGTCATCCGGGTCGTAAGGCCCGTGTAGGTCGTCAGGCTCATCCGGGTCGCCAGGCCCGTCAAAGTCGTCCAAGTTGTCATGTCCGTCCGGATCGTCGGGCCCATTCGGGTCGTCGGGCCCATCCGGGTCATCGGGCCGTCTGGGTCGTCAGGCCTATCCGGGTCGTCGGGCCCGTACAGGTCTTCGAGCCCTTCCGGGTCATCGGGCCATATGGGTCGTCAGGCCCATCCGGGTCGTCGGGCCCGTACGAGTCTTTGGGCCCGTCTAGGTCATCGGGCCGTTTGGGTCGTCAGGCCCATCCGGGTCGTCGTGCCCGTCTGGGTCGCCAGGTCGTCCGGCCCATCCGGGTCTTAGGGCCCGTTCAGGTTGTCAGGCCTGTTCAAGTTTTTGGGCCTGCCTGACTCGTTCGAGTCTTTGGGCTGCCTGACCTGTTTTCGTCATTGGTTCTGCCTGGTCCGTTCGGGTTTTCGGGTCCGCGTGACTCATCAAGTCATTGGGCCTGATCGACTCGTTCGGTTTGTCGGGCCCGCCTATCTCGTTCATATCTTTAGGTTCGTCCAACCTCTTATGGTTGTCGGGCCTGTTCGATCCGTATAGGTCGTCGAGCAAGGCCCATCCAAGTCTGAATTTGGTATAGTTCCTCTCAACCTTTAGTCTAACTCAACTAAAAATTTAAATTGAAAATTTGGATTGGATTTGTTGGATTATCCATATTTAAAAATCTTGATTTATAAAATGGATATCAAATCCATAAGATATATAAAATGTAAATTAGATTGGAATCCATATCCATTAAATAAATTTTAAATGGATTAGATTTTTAATAAAATGAATTATAAATGGAGTGGATTGGAGCAAAAGTGAATTGGATCAAGAAAATTAAATTTTTTGCCCACCCCTACTATTTCCGTATACCGGGATGCGGGGTGTGCTTGGTATATGGGCTCAAATCTAGCACTTCTCACGTAAACTTCATTTCAATACGAAAAAAAATGTAGTTGAACTTCTATTATTCTATAAGCTATCTATTATTTTATAAACAATGATATACATACTTTTTCATTTCATATATATTAAATATTTTTTTTCTTTTTTATTATATCATATATCGTATAAATTTATCATTTCTATCTCCCCTTTCCGATTTATATATTTTTTTTAATTTTATTATGAGAGCTTATAACTTATTTGAATCTGTTCAAAGTTATTTTTAAATGTTTTTTGAAAGTTAAAATTTGTGTGCTTTTAAGATGGATTTTAAAACTTTAATTTTATTTTAAAATTTATGTTTAAAATTTATACAGTTTTTTGTAATGATATATATTATGAATTTTTTTTACTTAATGATTAATGGTTTATAATTATTTGCATTAATATTATTATTTTAAAATTTATATGATCAAATCTATCTTAATCTTACTTTTGCATTTTATTATTTAATTATACCATTAAGATACGATCGTAGGTTAAGAATTTCTGCTTGCTTCAACATTTTCGATATAAGGTTACGAAATAAAAAGAAAAAAAGTATTAACGTGTATAATAATATATAAAAATATCACAAATGAATAAATTGTATTTTAATATTTTCAGTTATGTATTTTCTTTTCTTTAATTCTTTACATTATATTATGTTTGTAACATAAATTTTCTGACTAAAAATGGATGGGTCAAGGATTTTACAGAATCCAAGAGATTAGTTTTTTTTTTTACATCTTGTCTTTCATGTCTCGCATCCTTATTTGTTCTCCTTCCAAAAATGAAGCTCTAATTTCAAAGAACAACAATTCAATTCAACCTTGTTTCTGTTTTACATCTTTACCTCTGAAGAATTACTCTACCAAAGAGTTTGTTTATAAAGTTTAATCGATTTTTTTTTTGTTTTTTTATTATAGGAGATTATTTAGGTAATTTTATTAGGAAAATATATTTAATTTTTGTTAGCTTTTTTCTTCTCATTTTATTTAAATATTGAAAGAGGTATAGTGTAAGACCCAGTTTTCTTACCCTAATAATTTAAGGGCTGATCTTAATCTATTGGGCTTAAGGGGCTGGCCCATAGGGTGCTAAAGCCCCTAAAGCTGTTAGGGTCTCCCATTCAGCCTTCACTCTTGCAAATAATTCCTCAACCGTTGCCTTTCTTCCTTCCAGAGTTCTGCTAGGGTTAGCCGTCAACTCCCTCTAAGCAAACTCAAGTTCTTCCACTCCATGTAAGTGGCTTTTGAGCTCGTAGTAATCCTCCTCTAGTTTTATTTTAGCATTTCCTCGAGGCTCATCCCAATGACCTCGTTCTGTTCTGTTCCGCTATTTTTTTCCAGCGTTTTATTTTGTTCCTAGAGTTTTTGCACTCCATTGTTCAGTGTCGAGGTCGCGTCGGGACATTCTGCTAGCTTATCTCCAGGTACAGGGAAGTTAGGGTTTACTGTTTTATTTTGTGTTCTCACATGCTTTGATCTTGTTTCATGAGTTGATGTTTGGTTGCCATCAAAAATGGCTTGGGAGCTGTTAAAAGCATGTTTTGGTCAGATTGGATGTATGTGTCTACGCAAACAGTGACGAGTTCTAGTTTTCTCGCCCAAGCAAGTGTGTCTCGCCTAGGCGAGATTAATAGCAACTCGCCCAGGCTGCTTGCATGAGATGTCGCCTAGGCGACGAGCTTCTGTTTTGAGCGAGAGCCCATCTCACTCAAGCGAGGAGGTCTCGCCTAAGCGAGAGGGCACGACAGTGCCACTGTTCCTGATTCGAGCCCTCGCCTGAGCGAGACTCTTTTGCCTGAACGAGAGGCTGAGCGAGGAGCATGTTTGCTTTTTGGTTTCTTTGTTTTGGGATATTGAACACATGTTTGGACCGATTATGCCTTTTAAAGTATGAACTGAGTGACTTTGTGTGAATATAATGAATTATGGTTTGGAACTTATGAGCTTAACATGAGTTGTGAACGATGAAGTTGGATAATTCTTAGCATGTAATGAACATGAAATGGTTGGTTATGAAAGTGGCATGGTATTGATATGGGATATAATTCTATATTCATGGTTTGGGAATGATGCGTTGGTATGGATTTCACATGTGATGCGAATGAGGATGGATTGTAAAGGTTGGCATGAGATTTATACATGCATGATAAACATTACTTGTTTGATTATGATTGGTTTGTAGTCAGTGCGTAATTCCTTGAAATCTCTAGGTGAGATTTCAGAGTCGTGTTTCAGTGGTCAGGGACATAATTCCATGACCCCTGATAGTGGGAATTCATGGTGGTGCCTCATTTATATAGTCTGGTAAGGATTCAAGGTAAGGTTGCATCCTGACACTCTAAGGAGTCAGTTAGTCTCACTTATAGCGGACTGACTTTTGTGGTGAGAGTAGCATGATGCCCGAAACTCATTAAGGGCTAACCTTGTGTGTGGGGATTGAGACATTGTAAAACTTGTAACAATTAGCTCGGGGGTGGATCCGACTAGATTATATGTATCCGGATGAGTCGAGTCAGATTCTAGTGTATTGTTTGAGAAGTCATAACATGTTTGAATGAGATATACTGTTAGGATTGTGTAATGGCATGTGACTGCTTGATGAACTGTTTCTACTCTAGCTTATCCTGTTTGCTTGTTTGGTTGTCTTGTATGTGGTTCTTCTCCTTTTGCGATGATCATCAATTTATTGATGTGAGCAGATGCGAGAGGTTCTAGCGGTCAACAGGGGAATGGTGACTCCGCTACTTAGCCCGTCTAGGCTGGATCCCGCTTAGTGGATTTTCTTTAGGACCACGACCCATGTATTGACTGTCCTTTTAAACTCCCAATTTTATTACTGTTAATATCTGTATATGGTTAAGCTTGACATCGTTACGTACCTTGGATAATTGTATGAAATTACCTTTAAACTCTGAGACTACGCTACGATGTTATTTTAGTGTGACGCTTCCTTTAATTACGTTTATTAATTAAATGGAGTGTTAGTTTGGTAAATTAAAAGTAATAAATTGTACAATATTATGTACCACTAAATGTGTAGTTTAAGATGATTATTTTATGGGTTATTTTGTCTAATGGTCTAGAATTTTTAAACAAACTACTGACTATTGTTAAACCAAAGCTGAATTCCCAACTATACTTTGTAATATTTTATTTTTTATTTTATATTTTTGACCTAGATTAAAGTGTTTTTACTATATATTATTACGTCCTAATTTTCAACCCTAAGTATAAAAGGGAGTTTTTGACGTTTAATTCGAAATATACTCAATACCTTTTTTTTTTCTATTGTCGATAAAGTTAACAAAACCAACTTTTTCTAAAGACGTTTTAGAATAAAAAATTAACAATTTTCAAGTTAAATTTTATTTATACAAAAATTAATTTACATAATTTATTTTCTAAATTTTTATTTTTATTTAAACATTAGTTTTAGCTTATATTTAATGTACATATATGACCTAATATCATTTATAGGCCTAAAAATAATAGTAGATCACTATTATAATGCTCCTTAAATTATTGAGAAATATTGTTATTATTTAAAAGATATGCATATTTCAATTATCATATAATCAGTTAATATGTAGATCCAAAAGATCAATAAATATAACATCTTACCATATATAATATTCATTCAACACTTAATTATACTATCTATTCTCATACTATTCATTTATTGTTACTTTTATTGACTTAAACGTTAGATAATTTTTGAAAGTGGACTTTTCCTATCATTAAGTATCACACATATTTTTCTTCTAAAAAGAAATACAATTTATTGGAAATTCTACATTTAATATTCATTATTATTTTTCTTATACGTATGTTTATTTGATTTTTTTTATTAATTCTCATAAATTCTAATTCGTCTGCTTTCCCCATTCTTCCAAAAAAATGTATTGAAATGATTTATAATTAGTTTTGTATGGTCGATTTATTATTAATTGCTCGTGAATATTTTTCATTCATAATAGATGGATACTAAAATTAGAAAAAGCATAAAATAATTCACAAACTCAAGCTGCTAAAATGACATAAAGAAAATGAAATAAACAGAAATAGCGAGGGAAAGAAAAGAATGGTCTAGACCTCATTAAAATATTACGTAAAAAAAGAAAAATAGAAGGGTAGTTTGAAGTTTACACATAATGAGGGCTTTCATTGGTTGGTATATATATAGACGTAAGGGCATTGGTTTTGCCCAGCCTCGTCTCCTTCACAAACTCTGAAGAGCCGCACCTTCTAATCACTTTCCTCTCTTTCGCTTCGCTCCGATTCTTCTTGCCTTCTGTTCCCTTCAACAACTTCTGCAGGTATCATCACCTCCATTCATCGTCTTTTCGTTTTTGTTTTTTGTTTTTTTGTCTCTTGACTTATCGGTTCCTTTTACATGATTATTTATTCTTTGTTTATATAATCGTTTATTTTCATTTCGAGTTTCACCTGGAAAAACCTAGATCCGTAATAACATTTGTTTTAGCTATTTCTTTTATCGATGTAATTCATTTATTTATTGGCGATTTGTTGTTGTTGCTGCTGCTGCTGCTGTTCTTCTTTTGTTAAGATTTTGATGCGATTAAGATCTGATAATTTGTTGACGGTAATTTTGTGCCGTGTGTAACAGTGCTCCGTCGTACGCTAGCATTTGGCTCTAAATATTTCCACGTTTGCTGTGTTATCGTCAAAATTATCTGTTATTATTGATGATTGATTGTTATGATTGTGAATGTTTTATATTGTTTTGATTCATACTTAGAGTTTTTTACTTTCTGTTTGGATTAACTGGTTTTGTTTTATCTTGATTAGAAAATTATTTGTATTGTGATGATTATTTGTTAGGATTGAATTTAATTTGTGTTATAATTTTGATATTAGGGTTTTCAGCTGCATGTATTATCCCGTTCTGGAATAATTATACCATTGTTTAAGGATGGTGTTGATATAACAATAGTGATTATTTCTGTAAAATATGTTGATGAAACCTACATGCCAAAGCCTGTTGGCTGTGCCTGAAATTTGTTTGAATTTGGATTTGTCTGCGTTGGATTTCGAATAGAGCCAAATAGATTCCATTAATCGATTTTACATATTCTTCTGCATTGGATTGGGCTTGATTTTGGTTGTTGTCGTTGTTCTTTGATGTTAGATAGAATTCTTCTCCATTATTTAAGTCATTTTGTAAGTTGTTTTTTTTTGGAGATTGACTTCAGGTATGTGAAATATGCGGAGTATGATTGCTACTATTTTTTATGCGGTGTGGTGGATTTAATTTTTTATTTTTATATTTTCCAATTGTAATTAATATGTCTTCCTTGTGTCTATGTTGTTATTTGATTTTGCGACTTATCCTGCGGTTATGTTGTCAAAGTTATGTACCTTTTACCTTTATAATATTGGCCCCTTTACAAAGTGCTTGAAGCTAGTGTTTCAGAATTGTAATTGAAATAATGTAGCCTGTAGTTTTTGACCCAGGTGTCCTGCAAGCAGATTTCAAGGTGAAGGTGTCACGTTGAAGTTTCTTTCATGTTTGAACGGGCTATTATCCATTTGGGAGCAATTGAGTTGCTTGGAGAGTGTTTTTCGTCTTCTAGAAAAAAGAACAGGCTGGTGCCGAGGAGGCTCGGCTGTATGCATCGTGCGCCTTACCAGGAACACACTGAGCTTTGTAGTTGCTGTTTGCAGCCCACGATTTCTCTAGGAGGATCTTTGTGATAACAATCTACTGATCAACATCATTATTGCTTCTGCGTTAACTTTGAATTTCAGTATCAGCCACCTGTGTCGTCTAGCGTGTTTCTTTGAGACTTTCAGGATTTGTGTCATCATGGCCTTACAAAACATTGGTGCTAGTAACAGTGATGATGCCTTCTATAGGTACAAGATGCCAAGAATGATCACCAAAATCGAGGGCAGAGGTAATGGCATCAAAACAAATATTGTCAATATGGTTGATATTGCGAAAGCCTTGGCAAGGCCAGCTGCCTACACAACAAAGTATTTCGGATGTGAGCTTGGAGCCCAATCAAAGTTTGATGAGAAAACTGGAACTTCCCATGTTAATGGCGCACATGATACTCCAAAACTTGCTGGCCTTCTTGAAATCTTCATCAAGAAATATGTCCAGTGTTATGGTTGTGGAAATCCTGAAACTGATATCTTAATTACTAAGAGCCAAATGATTCAGCTGAAATGTGCTGCTTGTGGGTTTGTGTCTGACGTTGACATGAGAGACAAGCTAACTACATTCATCATTAAGAACCCTCCAGAAGTTAAAAAGGGATCCAAAGACAAGAAGGCCATGAGGAGAGCTGAGAAAGAGAGACTGAAGGAAGGTGAAATGGCTGATGAGGAGCAGAAAAAACTGAAGAAAGAGGTTATTAAGAAGAAAGGAACTTCATCTTCTAAGGATGGTGCTCCGAAATCTACCTCTTCAAGGAAAAAGGCAAATGGCTCCGATGAAGACCGTGCATCACCTCCCCGCAGTCAAATTGATGAGAAGGATGAGGCTCGTGACAAGGAAGATGTGGATGACGACATAGAATGGCAAACCGATACATCACTGGAGGCTGCTCGTCAACGAATTCAGGAACAGCTGAGTGCTGTGACAGCTGATATGGTCATGCTCTCCACAGATGAACCAGAGAAGGAGGAGAAAGCCAGAACTAAGGTAAGTGCTAATTCTGAGAATGGTAACTCTTTGACCTATAGGACACTGGTTGCAGAAGTCAAAGCAAATTTGAATAAAGGTGTCAAGGCAAAGGAGTTGGTGTCCCATCTAGCAGCACTTCCGGCATCTGCTCAGGAGAAGATGAGTGCTCTGTATGAAGCCCTGTTTGAGGGCATTGAGAAAGGTTTTGCAAAAGAAGCAATTAAGAAGAAGAACTACCTTGCTGCCGCAGTTGCTGAGGAAGAGGGTTTGCAGTTGTTACTGCTGTGTGCAATTGAGGAATTTTCTTGCAAGTCTACTTCCAATGCGTTGAAGGAAGTTGCCCTGGTTCTGAAGGCACTCTACGACGCTGATGTGTTGGAGGAAGAACACATAGTGAAGTGGTATCAAAAGGGACTGAAGGGTGATAACAAGAACTCTCAGATTTGGAAGAATGCTCAGCCGTTCATTGAATGGCTTCAGAATGCAGAATCAGAATCGGATGAAGAATGAGACTGTGTGTGGAGTTTGTTACTTATGTTGCTGCTTTGCTTCTTTTATTTTTTGAATAAAGGGTCTGTTTTGCCCTTCAGGTTATTATTCGTTGTTTTAAAACTAGACATTATGATGTTTGCTTTTGTTTCGGGACTCTGTTACATTAACGAGGATGAGACTCTCTTAGTGTTGTTATATTTGTCTTTGGTTTTTTAGCTTGAGCTCTTCGGTCCACATTGGAAGAGCATTTGAAAACAAAGATCCACGTTCTGTTATGTCCTTGACTTCGCCTAATAAATGGTGATCGTGATAAAATGATTTTGAAAATTACTTTGGCGGGTTGAATTTTGCCCTTGATTTTCCAGGCATTCAAATTTTACTAAATATACGTTTTTCTTTTCCAAATTTAACCTTGATCTATACATTTGAAAGGTCATTTTTTTGTGTGGCCTTTAATTTAATATAAAGAGCATTCGTAGGACTACTGTAGCCTTTGCTGTATTGAGAAGATTTATCTTAACCTTTTTTTTATTGGTACAATGGAAAATTATATATATATATATATATATATATATATATATTAAATATTTGTTTATTTTTCATTTTAAATTTGCATTTTTTTTAATCAATAGACTTTATTTTCACAAAATTTTATTTATAGTCATTTTATTTTATACTTTGTTAAATTTTGAATTTGATGTTGACTTATAAAATTTTAAAAGTCATATTAAAATATTGATAGGAATCATAATATAATTATAATATAAAATATTATATATAAAATATAAGAGATATAATATATGGTACAAAAGAAAATTGTTATTTTATTTTATTCTTATATTTTATATATATATATATATATATATATATATATATATATATATATATATATTTTAAGAAAATCATTAAAAAATTGCAAATACCCTACCTAAACAAAATAAATAAAATATATGTGATGGGATTCGATTTGATTTAGTTTTAATTTAACATGAAATAGTATTAAAGTAAATATTTTATATTTTAACCACAACTAGTAGTTAAAAGGCAATTTATTTTTATATAAAACCTAATAACTTGGATGTTATTATTATCGTAACTTATTTTACCATATTTAATTGATAACATTTATACACTAAGTTTCAACAATTTTGTTAGTACAAAATAGTTTAGCATTTTTTATAATTTCGTAGTGTTTTGTAATAAAAACTTGTTGACCTATAATATTTTTAGTTATTATATTATTTATAATTTCAATGTTTTTAGTAATATGACCTATACTACTATTTTATAATTTCAATGTTTTTAGTAATAAGACCTATTTCAATGTTTTAATTTTAATTTTGAACTAAATTCTTTCGTTATAGAAAAGAAAATCAGAAAAAAGAAAAATAGATTATTTATTTTTTAAACAGGGCTTCACTTCTTTTTGACTATCTTTGAAACCCCGCTCAAAATAAAATTTATATCGCATTCTAAACATGAAAGCGATATGAGAATAACTTACAAGATTGATTCACGATGGTACATTAGACATGAAGCCGAATGCACTGTATAACAAACTAAATACAACTAAGATATTTTTTTGATATCTTAAGTTATGATTGTTTCTCATCCTGAAGTTACCATTTTATTTTTTTATAAAAATTGCTTAATTATTTGATATCAAATACAAATTACTTATTTTTCAGTGTACAAAGTGATCCTAAATCAATGGTGATGAGTAGTAAATGAAAAAAAAAATGTAAAAAAAAAATGTAAATTAAAATTCAACCCATTTTATTTTGCTAGAAGCAATTGGTCATGGAACCATAATGTATAGTGTAGTACGTCTCTGCTTACCCATGTTTATGATCTTTCTCAACATTTTCCTTTTCCAGTAGAAGGGGTTATATATTGTATATACAACAACATCTAATTACACTAATGGCACTTCCAAAGGTTTTTTTCTTCAATTTGTTCTGTTTTTTCCCTTAATTTTACATTAAAGATAATCATTACTCCACTCTAAAGTTTACCACTGAATCATTTATATTGTTTTCCTAGTGTGCTTGCATAGGAGATTGCTCATGACCCTGTACAAAACAAGAAAAAAAAAAAAAAAACAAAGTACTT
>Ga0209589_1005160_pt1 | contig 22246 bp, 8 predicted proteins | sample CowpeawhiteBW_FD_187525 | JGI IMG/M metagenome (GOLD analysis project Ga0209589, IMG submission 187525) | Root nodule microbial communities of legume samples collected from California USA - Cow pea white BW (SPAdes) (version 2) | ecosystem: Host-associated > Plants > Roots > Nodule | place: USA...
TTTTTTGTTTTTTTTTTTTTTTTTTTTTGCTGTTGTTACTTTCGCTTTTTATCCTTTCTTCAATGTTGATTACGAGGGGAGCGCAACTGCGGGAGAGGCGAAATTAATTTCACCCCTTTTTTTGTGGGTTGCTCTAAATGCTAATTATGAGGTCGTGGAGAGAAAAGCGAGTTTGATTCGAAAATGCGAAGCTTAATTATGTTTGAGTTGTAATAAATTGGTGAATTATTAGGAGCCATGCCGATCGGGGTATGGCAATTTAATGAGAGAAAAAGTTTTACTACTTCTACTACTACCACACTATTATCTAACCATAAAAAAATTTCGGTTTTTTCTTGAAAGAAAGAAACGGTAGTAATTTTTAATGTGGTTCGTGCAAGGTCGCTGCGTATATCAGAGGATTTAATTTACTTGGTTTCCCTGACTGTCAAATCCCTCAATTAATGCCGAATTTAAATTATGTGACCCAATTGAATTGCTTCCGCTTGAGGGCAATACTAATAATGATGATTTCAAGGAACGTTATACCTAAGTGCAGTGGTTGCAGAGCGGTGGTGGGGATAAGAATTATGAAACTGCAGTGTGTAAGTGTGTGCGTGAGAGAGAGAGAGAGAGAGAGAGAGAGAAATGTGGTTGTTTACATGGATGGGAAGCAAAGGCAGTGTTGGGCTAGCTGTCAAAGAAAGAGTAGAAGAATGGGTAAGGAATCTTGACCCTTTTTGTTGTGTTTCCGAGTGAGGGGAAGGTGCCAAGAAGCGATGCAGGCATTGTATGTGTTTTTCTTACGCATCCACCGGTTTTATTATGTTATCTATGTTTCTACTTCATGCCTCTTTTCCCAAAGCACCGCACCCTAACACCACCAAGGACAACCTACATACATATAACGCTAATCAATATCTAAACTCTATGTTTATGACAGCACAACATTTTACGGTTGTGATGATTGGTTTGGTTTTGGTGGAGGAGTGAATGTGAAGAGAAAAAGTAAGATGTGTGATTTGTTTTGGGGGTGTTGAATGAAAGGTTTGAATGATGGGAATTGATGAATTGTGAGTGGAAGAGGGGCATGAATGGGGACAGGGGGGGAGAGGAAGTGGGAGTTGTGATGATGAAAGGGAAGAAAAGATGGTGTTGGTTTGTTTGAATGATTTTTGAGGACTTGGAAGTGTTGGTTGGTGATGCATTTATTGGGAATTTGAAACTCAACATGTGCACTGCTCTGAAAACACTAGTCCCAGTCCCATTATCAACGCCATCATCTTCTACTACACTTCGCCTTTCGCTATCATTTTTCACAAACATCTAACACAACATGCCTCATGTGCCATGTTTTCATTTCCACCATCATCATCGTCGTCGTTATTATTATTGGATAATAACATTTTCAAACTTCACACTTCTTTTTTTATCATCGACACAATTCAAGCATCCCATATTTCACTCTCTCTCACCAATACCTTTACGCTTTATGTGTCTCTACAACAATTTCATTATGTGCACACAATAATAGAAAATTATAATACAAACACATTGATATTATTTTTTGTTTAAAACTACCAGTTGTTGACAAAAAGAAATACTTAAAAACTAATTTATTTATATGGCATGGTTGACTTGAGTATATTCATGTTTTGACTCCTTATTCAATGGTGGACAGAAATAGGTGAGAAGGAACTAAAAAAAAAAAAATTGTAAAACTCAAACTTTTTCTGTCTCGTGCCAAAGAGGAAAAGAGAAAGGTAAAAAAGCTGTCTTTCCTAAAATTTTCTGATATATATATTTAAAATTTTCAATAGAATAAATTATCTTTCTATATACTTTCAAGCAGGTTTTTGTGCTATCAATAATCCTTATAAGTTTAAATGTAGTTTATCGTTTCAAACATGAAAGAAAATTCACGTGTGTAGAGCTCAAATATGAATTAAGAAAAACATACTAATGTTCTTCTTCTTATTGTTAAAACTCTTCAGGGTCTGTTTGGTAAAAATTATAAATAATCTACATTTGTAAACTAAATGTAAAGGTTATTTAAGTTCTTTAATATGATTTATTTTATTCCATTCATAATCTTTTCTGTTATTTATTATTTTTACAATTTAGTAATAAATGTACCAAATTAATTATTAGAACTAAACAATAGTAATAATATAATAAACAAAAAATAAATCTTAATAATATATTTATTGATTTCTATTAGCCTCATAGGTGTATCTTTCTTTAAATATCATATTAAAAACATTAGAAAACACTAAATCCGAATATCAATATTCGAGCATTGATTCACTATATGATAAATATTAGCTATTTTGCAAGTTTTAATAACTATAGTAAATATTCACTTAAGTTTGTATGTTTAAGTTTGTATGTTTAAATTCTTATTTAGAAAGAGAAATTATCTTATTTAGAAAGAGAAATTATCGGATCAATAATTTGGTAATTTTATTTTTAGAAGAGAAGAATCACGTCAAGTCATTTGACTTTATATTATAATAAAATAAATAATAAGTTTATCTTGTTGTAACATATCTTATATCTATCATATTTTCATACTTTTTAAAAATTTTAAACACTCGTAATATTTCATATTCTAATTATATTATATGACTCCTAATATTTTATAGTGTAATATACTCATAAAATTTCATAAATCTGTATCTCAATTAAGTTCGCATCAAATTCTCAAGATCAAAATATGGACTTAAGTAAATATTTACTTTACTTATTTTTTATAGTTATGAAATGATAGATAAACAAGTTTTTATAAAATTATGTTTGAAGAGGAACAATAAGGTAGTAAAAGAATGTGAAAAACAGAGCAATTTTGGCACTTGGGTGTTTGTAACTCAAATGTTGACTTAATTCAACGGCGAAATTGCATTTTCTTAACAATTATTCCAGGAAAAGCAAAGCATACTTAATAGAGAAACTAAACTGTTTAATATATGAAAAAGTAAAAGGTGTAACTAGAATAATTATAAATAACTAAGTAATAACATACTCTCAATCATTGATCATTAAAAAAATGTTAACTACTCTATTTAATTATTTATATAACTTACTACAATGATTTTGAAATAAGCAGGTTAGTAAAAAAAGAATACCAATCATCTTAGAGAATACATAAATCTTGATAGATAAACTTTTATCATTTATAATGATCATATCAATTATATTACTCTTACTGTAGAGTTTCATAAAGAAAAAACTTCATATTTCTTCTACATGATCTTATAAGAAACATGATCATTATAAAATATCATAACGGCATTTTTTTTCTTAAAAGAATAAATAATTGGTTCAGATGTATTTTATTTTTTTTAAAATAAGAAAAAGAATCATACTCTTATAACAATAATTTTAATTTTGTTAATACTGTCTCGGCTAGCACTTGAAATGATTAAACATGTGCCTAGTCATTTCTAATATTTGTTATTGATTATTAAAGAAAAAAAATAGTAACATTAATATTCAATTAATATTTAAAAAGTATTAAGGATTTTAAATTATACAACAAACATTAAAAGATAGAAGACTTCTTGCATATTATCGTTAGTTTTCTTTTTTAATAAACACAACATATGTCAATTCTTTTAATAAAGACTAGTTCTTGTATTATGAGTACAATTGTTTTTTATTGTACTTAAAAAACAAAACATGTCAGTACGTTATACCAAATTACTTATTTATAATTTTCAAAATATGTCTATACTTTTAACGTTCTTAACTATACATTTTTAAACATTATATAATTTAATTTCTTCCGTCCCCAAAATATCATTAAATATGATGTTTTATATATTATTGACTTGAAACAATATTAAAAATCGATTTAAAATAGTGAGACAATAAAAATCCTCAAAAATTCTGAAGTCTATATTCTTTTCTATTCAAGAAATATCTGTATAAACTTTTACACAGACAGATCGACAAATATAAAATAAACTAATCTTCAAAGAATGAACACAAAGTAAACCCAGGGCTTTATTGAATGCTAATGTGTATAGGATAAAAATATATTATAATTATTTGAAAAAAGTAGATATCAAATCATGTTTCTGTTTTTACATCTTATTATTGCCAACTAATAAACTCTTAGTATAAGAACATTATAAACTAAGAATAAAATTTATGAAACATTTTCTCAAATATTTATGGTATTATTTTCGATAAAATTAAAGTTCTATCTCGATAACTCGTTTAATAAAAAACGATACTAAAGTACTAATCTAGTTGACATCCAATTTTGTTCGAAGAATCTGAGAAGCATTTAATTAAGAAAGTACATTTAAATTTCTCACATAAATGATTTTGTTGTTTGAAAATGTGCTAAACCTATTCATACAGCTAAAATTTAATTACTTAAAAAGTTAGTCTGAGGGGAAAAAAATATGAGTCTAATTTCATAGAAATTATGCTCCTTTACTTAGACCTAAAAATAATGTTGAATCAAGTACTCTTATAGAAATTATTTCAACCAACGTTATATTGTGAGGAATTATTTGAACTTATGTGATCTACTTATTGAAACTATACCGACTTACGTATACATCAATCATGTCGTATTACGAGTAGGAAAAATAATTTCGCTTGCTATTTTTTTCTTACAAAGAATTTATCTAAATATTTTTTTAATAAAATTGATTGATGATTTGAAGTTAGGGTTTGGACATAGAAGAAGATGAATTCAAAATATAATAATATTTTTTCATACAAAGCTATTGGTAGTGTGGGGGCTTATAAATAATTCAATTTTAGAAGTTATTATATATCTATATATATATATATATATATATATATATATATAATGTTGATGTTGACCAAAAAATGTATAATGTAATTAATAAAAGAGGTACTTGAAGAGCAGATGAAGACAAGAAGAAGATGAACACAAGTTTGAGGTACGTTGAAATTAAGATTGGATTGATGCTGACAATTACTTCAATAAGCAGCAGCCACCATGCCCACTTGGCAACTCTTTATCTGCCGTCAAAGCACAAGTTTTTTTCCACTTTTCACATGCACACCCACCCACCATGGACCAACTACATTCAAACTCACCATTAAACTATTTACTTTTGTCTTAATATGTTTAATGTTTTCAGAACCAAATCACAACGTTGGATTCAATATAAGAAAACAACACGGATTTCACTTCCTACCTTTCTTCCACTTGCACTGTTTCATGTCTGAGTATTGCTTGCCATGTTCATTTCTCAGCATCCATGCATGTCACTGTAGCTCTTCTGAAACCTATATTAGATTCAGAGAACGACCGTTTTCAATGAAGATGATGACCTCAGGCTTCCATCATTTCTTTGACCAATATATATATATCAACATATTATATACTTATAACTTACGTAATACCATAAACAAGTTGCATCACTACGAACCTGATGCATAAGGTTTGTTTTTTCTTTATCACCAAAAATATACATTAATTAGAAGCATAAGGTCACTTCAACTCATGTACAATATATATATATATATATATATATATATATATATATATATATATATATATATATATATATTACATCAATATTAAATATAGATTTTTTCAAATATTGATTCAAGTAATTTGTCTGAATTAAAATTCAATTCAAGTCAAAGTATGTTATAGTAGGAAAAAGATATAATTATATAATCTTAAATGTATAAATTAAGTAGAAAAGCATCTAACACATGAATCCTATATATGTAGTTGATAATTAATGTCTTAACACCTACTGATTCCCGCTGTTAAAAACAATATGTTTAAAAATTTAACGGTTTTTGTTTCTTACAAAAGCATTCTTCCCCCACATGTAAAGCTTTTTCTACCATCATCAAATTTCAGGATTAAAAGAATTACTTTTAAATTTGAATGACCAAAACAATTAACCTAAATTTAGGAGAAAATTTTAAACTAGCATGCATTTAATAAGAAAGTTAGCTTCAGTTATTGATTTTATAAACTCATTTACTTGTTGCAAGTTTCTGATAATTCGTATTTTTTTTTCATTTGTTATTCTTATAAATATGAGATTATATTAAATGAACGTTAAAGAATAGATTTTTGAGTAGCAATAAATGAAAAAAATTCATGTTCAATAACTTTAAGTGTTAAAAATATTTCTTAATTTATATGTTTTTAAGTTGAAGAAAAACATAAATTCTGTATGTTTGAAGAAAGTAACTTATGCGTGGTATGAAAACCTAATATGTTTTAACAAAGAAGGGATCTCAAGTAATTTAGAAAAAAATATAGAAACCAAATTATTAATTAAAATTTTATTCGATTGATATGTAATTATTTCTCAAACAATATTTAACATAATGAACAATATTGAATTAATTTAACATACAATGGAGTTGATTGAACTAAAAGAAAAAAAAGTGTTGAGCCAAATCAAAATTTCACTACTACAAAAGTAACATTTTATTTCGGTTATTGAGGTGTAACGACATCGATTTTTCACACAATGTATGCTACTAATATAATAAGATCACAAATTTTTACATCGGTTGTTGAATCAATATAAAATCAAAAGAGATTACAATGGAATTATTATAACCAATATACTATATAAACCTTGTAAGTGAAATGAAAAAAAAATGTAAAATGATATATTAAATCATTTGTTTGGAACAACCGATGTAATATTTATATACCTGATATATAAAATATATATATTACATCACTTTTGACACTAAACAATGTAATATCTATTTTTTTTTTAATTAAATTTGGTTTGTATGTGTCTCCAACCAAGTTTCCTAGTTCATCCAAGGAAGTCGTACTTGTGGTGCATGCCTGCTAAGTTTAAAATTCCAACCCGTAGTCATCACCACACGATTTCAATACCAAATACATTAAAGTTGTGCTGCCCAAACATGATTTCTACTTTTCAGAAACCAAACCAAAGTCACATGACTTAGACAAGATTTCAACGGTGAAGTCGTATGCTTGACATATGACTTGGCCTGTGACTCGTAATAAATTTAAACTCTATTCATTCTCGTAATTTTTATTTAAAATTGTACTAGAAGTGTAAAAAAATCTTAAATATGAATGATAGTAGGAATAAATAATATAAACCATGGTGGTGGAAAGATTTTCCATAAGTATGTGAGGAGGTGGGAGGGATTCTAAAGAATTGGGAATTACTTTTAGAATGGAGAAGAAACTAGTACGACTACAAATATCTGAATTCTTGCAAGAATTGAATTCGAAAAGAATGCACAAGGATAGAGAGAATGAATGGGTGTGGAAAGAATGATAAGGTGGGTTCATATATAAGAGATTTTACTTATAACATAAAATTTTAAGGTTTATGTTTGTGGGTCTTGTCTTTCTTATATACTACTCATATTTTTTTATTTCCAATACATTTCTATTGACTCTAATTGTGATGGAGTCTTACCACAACAAAACATACTTGGCTCTACTTGAATCAGACAGAAAGACAAATTAGACTCTGATATCACTATTGAGATTTTTTTTACAAGAATAGATTAGGAAGATTAACAACATTTTATGTATGAGCTTTCCATATTAAAGGCCGAAGCTACTTCCAATATAAAATTTAAAGACTTAATATTTATTATGTTTTGTTTTTTTTATATATGTCACTCAATTTTCTTCACTTTTACCCAACGGTGAGACTTAACCAACCTGCTTCTCATGTCAACACAAAGCATAAAAGCATCACAAACATAGCTCTACCCTTGGTAAGCTCTATATTCTTATATGTTATCGAACAACTATATATGTAATACTTTGTAAACTATCACAAAAAAGTCTTTTGTTGACAATATTTTTATCTTTTTATGTTAGGCATGGGTGACTCAAAGGTTTGGAAGGCCTAAAGCAAATTTAAAAAATGAGGCATTTTACTTAAAATTTATTTTTTTGAGTTTTTATTTATGCAAAATTATTTATTAAATTGTCATAATTAATTTCATTTAACATTTATTTCTCAATAGATAATAGGACTAATCCGTTTAATATTGCTTGAGACATTATTGATCTTAAATAAGTTTTTATTATCTTTAGCTTAACATTATTCTGTATATTATATATGCATTTGCAAAATAATCTATTTTTTTTATATAATTAAGAATTTCAATTGGTTTATCATTTTTCAAACCTATAATTTTTCTTAAGATATTTAATTCTAAAATTAAATCAAATTCATCAATATCCAAAGAATTATCATGTTTTAAAGATTTTTCAAGGTTAATCATTTTTCTTTCAAAAATGAAATATCTACACACTGTAATACACGAGACATTTTCTCCTTTTTGCTAGCTTCTTTTTGTTATTCAATTAAAGTCTCAATTCTTCTTTTCTTTTGAATTTTTCAATAGCCTGATTTAAATTTTCTAGTTGCCATATCTATATATTTTTATATGAAATAAAAAAAATGAAAATATATAAAACACTACTAAAGATAAATATATAAAACGAAATGAATTAAAACAATAAAACCTGGTTCTAGTTGTCAAGAAAATAAACTCGATAGTAGACTTGCAATATCTTAAAGTCTCGAGTCTCTTTTTCGTTCTTAAGTCTCAATTTTTTTCACAAACTTACAAAGTTGTTTATTTTAAGATTAATCATTAATAAAAATAATTAAAACAAAATTGCTCTTCTAAACTCGATAGTAAGTCTTCTTTTTTCCTGAACTTGAATTATCTTTCTACAAAAACTCAACTTTGAATTATGCTCAAATTAATCTATTATCCACCAAAAGACTAAACCATAATCTAATTAACAATTTTGTAAAAAAATCCAGTTTTTCCTTGAGATATATGCAAAAAAAAAAAATTCTCGAAATTCGTAAATCTAAAAGTACCTAAAAGTAAAACCAGACAAAAGAAACACATTTATAATTCTAGTACAAATCCAAAACAGAATAAAAATAACAATAACACAAATAGAAAGAAAAAACATACTAACCAGAAATGAGGATAAAAAAATTGGTACAAACGGATAACATGAGATTCAAGAGATTTAAGAGATGTAATATGTCAAAAGCCTAGAAAAAGGACTATTAGAAGAAGATAAAGTGATAAGAGGTAAGAGAAGTCATAAAAAGATAAAAGAAGAAAATAGATTCCAAATTAATTATAAGAGAATAAAGATTGCTAATTATCTTTCTTGTAAACAAAATTATAATTTACTAAAAAAATATTTTAACTCATTAATTCTCGCTTTTAATGCTAATAAAAATTAACATACACTAATAATAATTTAATTAAATTTTATTCCCAAACATAAATTTATAATTAATTTAATAGAGTCATACTAGTAATAAAATATTTTTTTTGAGGTCTTTTTTATCTCAAACATAATTTTATAATTAGTTTAATAAAGGTATATTAATTAGTACTTAAAAAAATTTGAGGTCCTTTTTTTTCTTAAATATAATTTTATTATTAATTTAATATAGAAATATTAGTGGTAAAAAAAGCTTTTTTAGGCATTCTTATCCTTGAGGCATGAAGCAAGTGTTTTACTCAGCTCTAGCCTTGACTTGTCCTGATGTTAGGTAACACTGTATAGATGTATGTAACTTAATTTAAGTAGACATAAATTTATGTTCGACCTGACTAGATCGGATGTAAATTTTGAATGTGTTTTTCTTTTTTGAAAAAAAAAAAACTCATTTGGTTTTGGTTGATGAAATAAAAAAAAAAATCAATACAATATAACTCTCCACTAAATTTTCAAACAAAAAAGTTTAATCTAACCTAAAATGAGTTAAATAAACAATATCTTAAACTACTATATATAAGCTAGACTAGAGAGGAAGGTTACCCATTACTCCATATAACTTAAACAGTCACGTTAATTTAAAAAATAAAATGAAATTTAGACTTTTAATTTCAATAAAAATTGCTAAACCTCAATCCAATCGAACAAAAATATTTCTCACACAAAACAACTCAAAGAGACGAAAAATGAACGCCCTTTAGGTCACCAATATCGAAAAAAATGAGTTTACGACATTTCTACTAAATAAAAGAACGAGAACACTAAAATTGTAAAAAATATTAGGCATAAATGTTATAAAAACATTCAAGTCTAATATCTAACGTAAATTTTTAAATTTTACGTCGAATTAGAACAGATGCAAAAATGTTGTTTTCAAATACAAAAATATCTTGAGACATTTTTCACGTGAGATCCTTGAATGTTAGGTATTAATTTTGACGAATAAATATTTTTCTACAAGTGATAATTACCTCTTACTGTGTCGTACCTTTGCTCCACAACGAGTTTCCCTGCAAGGTTCTGCAAGGCACAGTCAGATATTAACCAAAGGGTATTAGGTCACTCTCGATTTGCCTGGCATCCGATAACTAATAAAAAATATTTTTTTAATAACTAAATTTTTATAATTTTTTTAAGTGATTTTTTATTTTTTTATATTTTAAAATCAGTTAAAAAATATTGTTTCATATTATAAGAAGAAGTTATCAAAAATATTATTATTCCCCATGCTTTTTATTGGAGCCGAAAAAGGTAACATAGAATATTATATCATTTGGAAAGTTTTTTTCCTAGAGTTACAGGGGAATAAAACCTTTTCTCAAACTAAAATTAATTAAGGAATAACTTAAAACCAATTTTTAAGAAAAGTTAGAATCATTAATCTTTTTTATAAAACTGATTTTAATTTATACACAAATTAATTTTAATCTACAACAAAATGTTTTTTCAAAGTTCAAAGTCTACCCAGACTGAACTTGCATTATTGTTACAAAGTTCAAAGTTTACTGCAGAAATCTTTAACAACGTGAAATTTCATGCCACATTCTTCACTTTTACGCTTTTTATACGTTGATTTTTGAAAGAAGAGATTACACAAGTTGCATAACAAGAAGAATACATATAAAGAGAGGAACCAATCACATTCCATTACCATCGATGTTAGATTATCATCGATCACAGACACTCAGAATTACATGATGATCAACCTCCCTGGAAAATACAATAAATAAGGTGTCGAAAATGGAGACCTATACATTGAAGAATAGAACAAAAGCCAGACACAGCATTTATTATTTACGACAATATCATAGATAATAGATATATTATTATTATTATTATTGTTATATATATGTTACTATACGTTGGTGTGTGGATTTGATTTAACTGGTGTCTCTAGCACAATGCGTGATTTGGGTGCAACCACGAGTGTAAGGGTTGGCACGAGTCCTATCCTGGCAATTGTAGTACGAGGTTCCGCGTTGACCACATGGGATCTGGTTGGCATTGAGAGCACCATAACTAATGTATTGTTGTCGCGAATTGAGTGTGCGACGGCTGGATTCAGAATCTAGCAGCATCTCATTGTCGTCTCCAACGAGATCCATACCAACTCCAGGGAAGCCAAAGTCATGAACTTTGGAAGCTTCAGCCACCATGGCCAAGGCCATGGCCAGGACGAGCAAAGAGAGCCACACCTTGCACTTCATTTCGGAAGGGTAGGCTACGGTAGCTGATGAGTTTCTGTGTTGGTTCTTATTGGAATGGGAAAACAGAACGAGAAAACCAAAGGCTCTGAGGATGCCTTTATCCCTGCCCTTCCTGCACTAGCAAGAGACCAAGAGGATATAGGACAAAACTCTTGCCTAGGTAGTTACTTTCTAGGGTTAAAATAGGATAGGGTTTCTAGGGTTCAAACTTTCGTGGCTCTGTTACTTGTCGTTTAACCTAATTTTCTGTTATGCCCGATTCTTCCTCCTTCTTTTTCTCTTCTGCCTTACAATTATCACACAATGCTCCTCATCCATCTTCTGCTTTCAATTGCATGTGTCATGCATCACCAACATGCCATAAATCCAAAGGAACGTGTTTCTCTAGCTATAATAATGATCCTTTCCGGATACTATAATTAGAAATGTGCTTATTAGACATTAAGTTTGTCCAACGTTATTTAAAAATGTGACGAATGGAAATAGTAAAAGATAATGTACACAATAATGAGACGCTTATAATACAGTAAATAACAAACAGTGCGGACAGGAACTGATTGTTGCATTTTAGATTATAGGTTTCTTCGTTCCTATAGTAATCACCTTAAAATATTTTATTAGTTCAACTTAAAAAGCCTTCTTCTTTGAGAAAAAAAAAAAACATAGAATTAATTCAGGTATATTACAAAAAAAAAATGTTGTAACCTTCAACTTCATGTTAGAAGTTTAAATGTGAATATATAAAATGTTCAATATAGAAAGAAAATACATAAATTTATTTTCTTATAATTTAAGGTTTTAGGTGGTATTAATCTTTTATAATATTTAATTGGTACTTTCCTAAGTTATTAGTGTCCATTATAAGATTTTTTTTTTTAAATAGTGACAAATTTTACCAATTAAAAATAATTAGTTTTTATAATGATCAATATATATTAATTTATAAATTAAAAATATTGGTAATTAAATTTTTTTTATTATGAATAAAAAAATTATAATTTATTTTTAAATTGATAGTTAAAATAATTTTATCTAAATTGATTATTAACATTAACTGGCTATCAGAGTTCTGATTACTAAAAAAATTTAATTTTAAAATTCTTTTTAATTAGAGAATTTATCTCTAGATATTTTTTATCACTAAAATTAAATATTATTTAAAATTTTCTTGAAACTGACTATTATTTGGATAATGCGAAGGACCAAACATCAATTGCAACATGTATCTCCATTTTCTTTTACTTTTTTTTTTATAATGAAAAAACAACTTTTTAAAGTTTTTATATTTTCTAGAAAACATAAGTTAAAATGTATTTAAAAATTTCTATTACATCTGAAAACATTCTAAAAATATTTCTATATTACATCTGAAGGTTTTTTTTTTTATATATAATCAAAGTAATCTTTTTGGCGGTTTCTCAGTTTATATCGGTGAAGAAATTACATATTTTTTTTCTGAAATTTTAGTGATTATTATTGCTTTGGAGCAAGTGGAGAAATGGGATGGATGTTTGATAGGATTAAAGGTGATTCTGAATATGGTCATAAAGGTTTCCCTTATGAGAAAATAGTAGCATAGAATCTATGGCAATAGATGGAGGAAATGTTTGTTTCTGTTCTCTTTCTTGATCTTTCATTGATCTCACATTTTAAGAGAGAACAACACATATGTTGATATAGGTTAGTTACTTTTGCTTTTTAGAGTAGAACAGTTATATTTGGTGGGATAAAATTCCTAATCTCATACCTTATAACTTTTCTATAGAAATGAGAGCGACTTTCTAATTTCCTTACATCTTCTTTTGTTTTTTTTTATTATAACGAGTCTTAATAAGGGATGACAAATAAATTCATTTTTGTGGATATTGATCGAACTCATTCTCATTTTGACAAGAAATCTTTGTATTGATTAAGTATGGATATGGGAAATACCCAACTTTTTCAATTGGGTATTCGGTCGAAGATGGGAATATATATATTCATCCTGTCCACGTTTCCTTACTCGTCATAATACACATCCCCACCATATCTTTGTTCTTGTTTAAGTTATTAAAATACTCATTGTCTATGAAGTAACCATATATATATATATATATATATATATATATATATATATATATATATATATATATATATATACACTACACACTTTCTAATTTTTATTGTTTCTAATTATTTGGTTTGTCATAAAATTTATTTGTATCTCCAAAATATTTTTCGTCTTATCACTACCTTTATACAATTATGTTAAAATGATTTATGACAATTAAATATTTTTTATGACACATTTGAATATTTCTACTCCTTTTTAATATTTTAATTTTTTGTATTTTTTTCATGTAAGAATGTTTAACACACTCGACTTAAAGTGATCAATAGCATAACCTTTCATCTACCAAGGTAATATACAAAAGTTATATTCTTTATTATATTATTATTAATTTTTGTTCCATTTGAAGAATTCTTTAATTTTGCTAAAATAATATTAAAAAAAAGTGTTATCTCTTTACTATTGACTATGTTGATATTTGAAAAAAAAAATTAGATCTTTAAGGTAATTTTCATCTTACCATACCCTTAATTATGCATTTCTTTTCCGTTGTGTGAATTAATGGTCTCTCAAATTGTTTACAAGACATACATTTAGTCATTTTTTAAGATTTTTATTTATTTTTTATTTTTATCATGTAGAATACTATTTTGAAATTTTTAATATAATTATTTTATTTTCTAACCCATTATCATACGCGTAATTTTATCATCACAATTGTATAAATAAACGTTATTTACTATAATATAATAATTTAATGTAATTGTCATAAATCTTTTTTATACACCATCCAACATATATTGAAGTTCAAGAGATGAAAGATTTGTTAAAATGTTATTATTATTATTATTTTAATCTTTGTTCTTTGTGTGATTTTGATCAAGAAATGTATTATAAATTTTATGAGTGTATAAAAACAGAAATTTCATTAAAATTTAAAAAATTGAAGTAAAAATGCAAAATATTTTTTAATTTGAAATTTTTTTCCTTTTATATTTTTGTAAAAAGATTTTTAAATTTTATCAACTAGGTTTTATTGATGCTTGCAAATTTAATAAATGTTTTGATTTTCATGAAATTTCATTTGATATTCTAATTTGAAATGTAAATAATTATAATTTCTTTATAAATATTTGATATTGAAGAAACTATTAATATTGAATATTTGATAATATCATGTTTTTTTTACCGTAATTTTTATTATTTGATAAAAATTAATTAATTAATATTGAAACAATAAGAAAATGGGTATTGGTGTGCGTACGAGTATATACTCGTTACCCGATGAGGATGAAGATGAGACAAAACTTTGATATCGTTGAGTTTGGGTACAGTGATAATGATGATTTTTTTTTTCTCTATGAATGGATATGGGATTATGGGAGACAGTTTTTGTCGCCTAAGCTATCCCAAAGAAACTGAATTCATCATCTTTACTAATATAGTATAAGGATCAACTTAGATCAGTTCAAGGACAAGACTAGGGATGTCAACGAGGCGTATAGGGTATGTGTAGTAGTTTTCCTGTATCCTACCCGTTAGATAAATATTCGTCGCGTATCCGTACCCATATCCGTGCGGGTATCCGTTATGTTGGTACCCGCATATTTTGTTAATATCCACGGGTACTCAAAAGTATTTATAAAAGAAAATTTTAGTATTTAACAACATATTTTAACCTTAAATTCAAATAGGTTTAAGTTTTTTCAAATAAGTCCTAGTTTTGGTTGTGTTCAAATAGGTCCCAATTTTCATCAATTTTGTTCAATGGGTCCTTTTTTGCTAACATTGTTTAAATCATTAACGAGACCATGAACAGTGACTGTCACGTGTCACTTCGTGATTTTTTTGATTTTTTTTTAAATTTTTTTAAAATTTTTTTAAATGTACATGTATCAACCCAGTAGAGTGTCATGTGTCACTTCGTGGTTTTTTTGAATATTTTTTAAAATTTTTTTAAATGTTCACGTGTCAACTCAGTAGCGTTCTATGTGTCAAAATCAATGTTCTATATTCAATTTGGTTCCTATATTTGTTATTTTTGTTCAATTTAGTTCCAATTTTTGTTAACATTAACCAATTTGGTCCCTCTCCAAATTGAAACCAAATTTAATTTTTATATTAAAATTCATATTTTTTATTAAATATTTTTATATAATATATTAAATTTCACATTATTATAACTTTAATATAAAAATTAAATTTGGTCACATCTTCGATAGAGATCAAATTGGTTAATGTTAACAAAAATTGGGACTAAATTGAACAAAAATAACAAATATAAGGACCAAATTGGGAACAAAAATTAGGACTTATTTAAAAAAAACTTGACAAAAATTGGGACCAAAAAGGTATTTTATCCATTCAAATAAAAATACAATATATAACATTCATAAATTTTAAACAAAGTGCAAAATAATTCATTTGCATAGTATTAAATGATAGTTTATAAAGAAATGAAAATTTTTTAAAACCAATTAATAAAAAATAATCCATTTAAAATTAATGTGTTAATATTCTAATAATATTTTTTATTTTTTCTAATTTAAATTAGAACATAGCTATGCTTAACCCCGAAAGATTAATAGGAATTTAATTAAAAAAATCCACATTTACAATAAACTTGAAACTTCTGATATTTTTCTTTATGAAACTCATGTCAGGTATAATTATGTATATTATAGTGTTTTTGTTAGACTGACATCTTAAAATACACTAATAATTTACCATAAAAAATAATATTAAAAAAGAAAAATAATAAAAATAATATATTGTTATTAGACTCCTTTCTTTTTCAAAATTTTATATGTAAAGAAGTGTAAAAACTATTTGAAAAAAATGCATGTAACTTTTCTTAAGAGTAACCCGAAAGAACTCTAAACTTTTAAAGGATTAAGATTAGCCTAGATTTAAAATTGATGTTTATTTTAATTTATTTTAGAATATGTTTAAAAAACAATTGGAATACACAGTAAAACTTAGCTAACATAACATAACCTTGAAAGTGTGAAATGAATACATGAAAGAAATAAGATCTTTTTCTTTCTTTTTTCCAATCGTTATGCTCTTTGAAATTCAAGTTTTCCACATTCAAAAAAATCAAGTCTTGTTCTCTTTTTCAGAATGAATAATCCAAAATGTCTGTAATGCAATATTTTTACACGTGAAATAACTCTTTTTAGAATAAAGAGTGAGCAATCTAATTTTCGATACATAGAAAAAAGAAAAAAATGTTCGTTGATACTATTCGATGATTATTTGAGAATTTTTATAAATTTAAAATAGTATTAATAAAAATTAATTTTTATATTTTTAGAAGAAATAGAAAATAAATAATAATAAAAAATCATATTAAATACCGATATCTTATAAAGAATTTCCCTCATGTGAAGTACAAAACTCAAAATGACAAAGTGAGAAGCCCAAAAGTTTGGGTCATTGTTGAAAGCCCAATCAATTTTACACGTCAAAATATTTTTCCTTTTCTTTTTAAACCTAAAAGGCTAAATCTGGTAGAATGAGAGATTAACGGGAAATTGGGATTTGATTCAACGGCAAAAAAAGCCCTAAGCAACTTGTTACAATTTGCGTTCGAAGATGGAGCATCAGCACGCAGAAACAGATGCTGGAGATGTATCATCAGCCCAAGCAGTTCTGCTAGGAGCACTGGCTCCTGGTGTTAACGTTCGTATTTTACTCTGCGATCACTTCTATTTTTAATTTTATACTATCTTTTCGCTAAATTTGTGTGATTTTTGTTGCTGCTGCTGCTTTTTTAATTCAGGGTCCTACATGGATTACTTTAAAGTCGACTTTTTTAATGTTGGGTGTCTCTCTTGCTGTTATGCTGGCCCTGGCATTCTCTTCCAGTGATTCATGGTTGATGTTCCATGTTGCATTCTTAGTTATAATTTGCGTCACCCTATTTTTCCTTCTCAGCTGGTACTTCCATTCTTCCCTATTTGAAAATTGTATTGCTTTCAGATTGAAATTGAGATTTTGTTCACAATGATGATTCCTACTTAGTGTGCATCCCAATGAACTCTAAATTAAACATTTATTAGCTAGGCCCTGATGTTATTTCCGGAATGACATAACTTGGAAGTGTTGTTATTGTCGCAGGTAAGGTCAAGTTTTGTGCTTCATGTATGAGTTAAGCTTTTCACTTCTGTATGTGCGTGTTTTCTTTTATATAAGTGTGTCTGGCGCTGGCACTCCATATGGCTGGGCAAAATATTGTGATGAATCGATGATGTTGTGATTCATGGATCAAATTAAGTTTTTTCAGAGTGATATAGCATCGAAAGGAAGGAATGTGTGTGTATGATTAGTTAGTGTACTGTGATTCTGTAGGTGGTTGTGCTCCATTCTTGGGGAAGATTGCAAAAGTGAAAATAAAAGGAAAATGCATGTTGTATCATGATAGCATATGTTTAAGTAAAGCCGTGAAAAGCATCGGTTTTCTTTTGACATCTTCTTACGAGTCAGTTGTTTACAACTTTCTCTGATGAATTTTTTATATGCAGTACTTAATACATTTTCTGTGCAGGTTTCTTGCCGAAACTGGTTTAGTTTCTGTTAATTATCAAATGCGTGAGATGGGATTAGAGCATAAGGATCATTCAGAGAACCTAAAGAGCAAATGACTATTTCTTAAAATATTGCTCAGTTGAATTTCCGAGGACATTTTCTTGAATTGTGTAGGGAAACTTCGGTTGAAATCTTTCACGATGAATTGATCGGCAACCAAATGTTCCAGATTTCTTAAGAGAAACGAACTAGCTGAAAGGTTTATGTTCTGTCAGCTACTCTTGTTTAATGATACGATGAAACAGATGCATTGGCTGGGGAAACCTCCACTAGAAGTGAGTTTCTTTTGATATGCTGTTGTTGTCTAATGAGGACACTGTTTATGTTGTCTGATTGCTAAATTTGTTACATTCTTTTTTTTCCGATTGTGGATGTTGCTGCTGGATACCTTGTAGTCATGTACGTTGCAAGTTGTATAGATTTTATGATGATTTTATTATTTCTGCTTGTTTATGTTCCTCCACGCACTGAATTCATAGTATAATCACCTTAATCAACTACAAGGATATGTCTTTGTCTTCCAAATATATTTTTAGTCTTTTATAATATTTCACGCATGTCTTGGTCTTTCCAAATATATTCTAAGTCCTTATAATATCACATCTTGATTTTAGTTTTCGTAACCAATTATAAGGTTTTAGAATATCCTGTACGAAATATATGCATGACTGAATTCGTTTCCATTCGAAGGCAATACCTTCATGCAGTGTATATTCGCTACATCCACTGTACCTTCAAAAGCTAAGTCACTAACTACACCTTATAATATGAGAAATAACTATCGGAACAAATACATTAGAATATTATCTTCTATGTATGAGCAAATGTATTATTGTTAGCTGTTGGTTTCTGTAATGTTGACGATCTACGTCAATTCAGAAGCAAAGAACTACAGTTTGCTTGAAAAATCTTAATATACACACATATATACAACACGTGTAGACAAAACGTACTTAATAATATCTTAGGAATTGATACAATCTGAAACATCAAAAGTAATTGTGCAAATGAGATGCACTGTGTTTATCATCAGTCATATATGTAGACGTTTTTTCCCCCAGATGTAATTGATTTTTCTTTACCTGGAATAGCACATCTATTTAATTGCATCAGTTGTATCAAGAACATAAGCATGTAAGCATTTCAAGCTTTGAACCTTGAGAAGGACAATTGAAGTCCTCAACCAGGGTGAAGTCAAGCATAAATTAAACAGGCAGGTAAAGAATATATTAATCAATCAGAACGAGTAGCTCTTTGAAGAAACTATTCATTTTCAGAAAACATTAAAAAAATTGAACACTGTTTCACTTCCTTGACAAGAATTATGAGCAGCTCTATATCACCAAGATTGAAATCTAGAAGTTACATCGGCTTCACAAAGATTGAAATCCATTACTTCCACAATTCTTCCATTGGAATACCCCGCTCCTCAGCAACCTCACGAAACTGCTTCATTTTCTGCACAGCAATAACGGTTGCTCTGGCATTGTTGAGTGCATTATTACTCCCTAGTTGCTTTCCCAAAGCATTCTCCACTCCTGCCATTTCAAGAACAATTCTCACAGCCCCACCTGCAATAACTCCAGTACCCGGAGAAGCAGGTCTAAGCATCACCTTCGCTGCTCCATAATCTCCATCAGATCTGGAAAAACAAACAACACAAAAATAAGTATCAGCTATCAGAACAGAGACAATAACATACTTCTACTCTAAGTTAAACTCCAACTCTATCATCTGATAGAGTAGTCATAATACTATGCTTGCAAAAATGTGATCATAATACTATGCTTCTAAACCACCGTCAAAACGATAAAAAGGATTTCTCCAAACTTTTACTTTTAACTCGCACATGTACCAAGTCAATTTCATTTTTTTCATATTTAATTATAAGAGAACCTCATGGATTCAATCTTGGATTCAAAGACACTTGCAGATTATCATAACAGCATAAATGGGTGACCAGAAGAAACAAAGAGTTTAGAAATAGATTGTAAGGTGAGGTAAGGTCGAGAAAGTACCTGTGGGGAAAAGTGGAGTACTTAGTCATTGGCACCTTTACGATGTTCCTCCTGGCATTGGAGGCGGACTTCTGAACGGCGGCGACGACTTCCTTGGCCTTGCCAACTCCGACGCCGACTTGGCCCTTCTTGTCTCCGACAATGACGACAGCTCTGAAGCGCAACTGCTTCCCTCCCTTAACAACCTTCGTCACCCTCCTCACCTGGACAACTCTCTCTTCGAACCCGTCGCGGACCTTCTCCTTCTTCGACCCGGACCCGAACCCCGTGTCCTGCTTCACCAGGGCGTCCGTTTCAAAGACGTCGTTCCCGAGCACAGAGACGCCGCTGAAGGCGGGGCCGTAGAGCTCCTCGTAGGCTGCGGCGATCTCCTCCTCCGTCTCGAGGGGGCCATCGTCGAAGGAGGGAGGGGCGACAAATCCCTCCGGAGGCTCCGGGGGGTTGAAGTCAATGTCTTCCAATGGGTTAACGTTGTCGAAGAAGGAAGTGTCGATGTCGTCGGAGGGTTTGGATTTGGCGCAGAGGAGGGAGGGGTGGTGCTGGGGTTTGGCGAAGAGGAGGGAGACGGTGTGCGGTGGCGAAGGGAGGAGAGAGAAACGGGAAGAGGCGGAGAGAGAGAGGGAATTGAGAGCGGAGGAAAGCGAAGGTGCGGCCATGGAAACAGGGAAAGCTTATCCTGATCCTCAACAACACTCAGCAACAAAATACGTTTGTGAAGAAATTAAGATGAATAAATTTCAAAAGATAAAAATATGAATTTCCTTATTCTTTTTCTTCCAAAGTTTTTTTTTTCTTTCTTGTCTTAATTTTTTAGATGAGCGAACTAATTTTATAAAAGTGATAATATATTTTAGGGTTAAATATGTTTTTATCTCTTAATTCTAAATTTTAGAATTAGTCAATTTTAAAATTTTGGACTAATTTAATCTTTTATTTTTTTGAAATTCGTTGATTTAGTTTTTTTAATCAAACTTTTTAAAGTTTATTTGGCATTTCAATCGTGTTTTATTATAATATTTGACTTAACATTAAAAAAATGTGTCAGACACTATAAATAACTCAGATACAATCTTGAGATGTGTACAAAACATCAAATAAACATAAGAGAAGTTGATTAAAAGAAATAAATCTACATACCTTGACAAACGAAAGAGTAAATGATAATAAAAATTTGAGATAGACTAATTTTAAAATTCACTAAAAATTAATGAATAAAAAACATATTTAACCATTTTATTTAAATTGAAATTAAAAGAATTAAATTTAGTTCTAATTTCAATAATTTCGTGAACATGTACTTTTTGTCTTAATATTTAAATACATACTAATTCTTATTTTAATTTTTCTTTTTTGCGTCGTGAATATTTTTTTCGATAAAAAGATAATGACATGTGTGTAAATGATTACAATATTAGTTACTTATTTACGTAAAATAGTAATAGTAATCTATAAAAATATATAGAGGGAATTCATCTTTTTTGTGTTCACTTTTCATTTTTCAATTTTATTCTTAATTTTTATTTTAAAAATTATTTATTTTATAATTATTTTTTTAACCGTTTTTTTAAATCTTTTTTATTTTGACCGTTATTCTAAAAATTTTTTTAACAGTTATTTTATTTAACAACTATTTTAAAATTTATTATATATACTAGCGTAAACATATGCGCTCGTACTTGTGTATACGCATTTTTTACATATACATGATATTATGTTAGTAGGTGATAATATTGTAATATTATTAAGTTAATATATAAAATAAAATTATATTTATTAAAAATAAAATGAAATATATCAGAAAAGACGAGAGAATAACGGTTGATAAATATGGAAGAAGAGAAGAAGCAGAAATAGACCATTTTATAAAAATTTTGTAAAATTAACGGTCAATTTTCAAAAATTTATTAAATAATTATATTTTAAAGGGTAAAATTAGAATTTTGAGATGTGAATACAAAAGAGGGAATCTCTTTATATATTACTAGCGTAACACAGGCGCTATCCGCATGTGTGTATACATTTTTTAAATATGCGTGATATTATATTAGTAGGTGATAATATTATAATGTTATTAAGTTAATATATATATATATATATATATATATATATATATATA
>Ga0209589_1005162_pt1 | contig 22242 bp, 19 predicted proteins | sample CowpeawhiteBW_FD_187525 | JGI IMG/M metagenome (GOLD analysis project Ga0209589, IMG submission 187525) | Root nodule microbial communities of legume samples collected from California USA - Cow pea white BW (SPAdes) (version 2) | ecosystem: Host-associated > Plants > Roots > Nodule | place: USA...
TTGTTTCCTTCTTGGATATGAAGGGGTTTGTGTATTCATGAAGGAGACTCATGTTGTTTTGGCACTGCTCACTTTGGGTGTTTAATCCATCTTCATTCCCTTAGCTAAGTGACCGTATGGAATCTTTTTTGTCATTGTTTATTTTTGGTATAACAAGTCTTCAAAGATTTTTCTCCTCTTAATTGATGAGTACCATTTTAAGACAATGCCTTCTTGCTGGCCACCCTTCGCAATTCAAACCAAGTACTGAATTATTGCTTCTATGCGTAGTAACAGTGTCTACCATGGAATGTGTCCGACCTTTATGATTACGTTCACCTCTCTTCTGGTCAATAAAGTCTTAGTTGTAACCTACTAGACGTTTTAGAATATATGCTGTGTTGTATTCTGCCAAACTGACCGAAACGTGTCTGTGTGTGCTGTCTTGTTGCATTAACTCGCGAACTCCTCAATGTTTCTCGATCGTTTTTTTTTTTTGTGCTTTAAAGTGTTTTGCCCCAATCAATAAGATATGTTTTTGAAGTGTGTTTTTTTGGGCGCTCATGTGCCTGTCGTGTTGTATTGATCGGTGAATTTCTGTATTTTTAATCCTGTTTTTGTGCTTGAAATGTATTTCTAAATCTATGTGATATGTTCTTGAAGTGTATTTTTGTGCACACTCGAGTGCCAGTCAGGTTGTATTTACTAGTGAATTTCTCTGTATTTTTCAATCCTAATTGTGTGCTTGAAGTGCATTGCTCCAACTCGAACTTATATGCTATCTTATTGAAGTGTATCTATTTGTCCCTGTGCTTGTTCCTGTCGTGTTGCAATTAACTAGGTAAAATTTCCTTTATTTTTCATTTCTTATTTTAGGGGCTTGAAACGTCCAATATGTCTACATGCTATCTTATTGCAATGTAATTCATGTGCGCATGTGTGTGCCTGTCGTGTTGTTTCTATTTTTCAATACGGCATTTTGTGTTTGAAGTGTATTTCTCCAACCTATATGGTATGTTCTTGAAGTGTATTTTTTTTTTTTACAGGAGTTTGTCGTGTTCCATTAATTAGTGCTTGAAGTGTGTTCAATCCTGTTATTTTTTGTGTGCGTGAGTGTGTTAGTTCAAACTGTGTGGTATAATATTTTTCTTTTGTGCAAATTTCTAACTACTTTATCACGCAACTTTACTGGAAAAAATCATCTGTGTGGATTTGAAACATGTTTATTTTGAACTTTAAAGTACCTGATTGCATGCGCTCGTGCTTTAAAACAGGTGATGCTTTGCATAGTCTGAGGACTAATTTACAGGACCCTAACAATGTTTTGCAAAGTTGGGATCCTACACTCGTCAATCCATGTACATGGTTTCATGTAACATGCAACAATGACAATAGTGTTATCAGAGTGTAAGCTGCTTGTTCCTTGATATCTGTCACATATATGTTAATTCTGTTTGAATAGTTTCTGTTAACTTAACTGAGGACGACTTCTCTAATGGTTGCTTTTGATCTTTACTTTGTTCTGATGTCAGTGATCTGGGGAATGCTGCTTTGTCTGGTCAACTTGTTCCGCAGCTTGGTCAGCTCAAGAATTTGCAGTATTTGTATGTTATCACTTGATTTGATATTCCAATGTTTTTTTGTTCTTTTGTAATTTAATTTTGTATGGGCCTTGTTAGTGAAGTGACAACTTTTACTTAACTTGTTTAATTTGGACATGTGATTATAAATTATTTAATGTGACTCTCATGTTGGTTCATGATGTAATGGGGTCCTGGTTATTGAATCTTCAATATCCAGCTGGATGATCATGTTGTGTGTTGGCAATAATACGTGGTTTCTGTTCCTTTTCATCTGGTTTTTATAATTCTTTTGGACTGCTAGACAGACTAGGTGATGATGCTTATCTGTGTGCTGCTCCATCCTCACTTAAAATTATCTGTCTAGTCGTTTCAATGGAATGATTATTCATATGAATATTACTACGGGGGAACATGGTGTTCTAACGTTTAAGTTTGCTATGCAAGTCAACCTAATGGATTGATTTTATCTGTGTTTAACATGAGAAAAAAAGAACTTGTTTTACCTTGCATTTATTTTAATAACTCTATCCTTATGCAGAAGATGGGGTGCTCCGGAATCTAATTATTGAATTTCCACGAAATATTTAATTTTTGGGACAGATGCTGCTTTTACTAATATTGATTGAAGTATCTTTTATCTTCGTAACTTTTTGATGTAAATTGTTTTTCATAATAGGGAACTTTACAGCAATAACATTACTGGCCCTATCCCAAGTGACCTGGGGAATCTTACTAACCTGGTGAGCTTGGATCTGTACCTAAACCGCTTCACTGGCCCAATCCCAGATTCATTGGGCAAGTTGTCAAAATTGCGTTTCCTGTGAGTATAGATTCTGAATTTTTTATTATGTAAATAGCTGTTTTTTTTTTTTTTTTTTTCTGTTGAAGGGTAAAAGATTGATCTGGTGTTTGTCAATCTTGTGGATCTTAATATCCACATGGTTCTTAATTCTTTTCTCCTGTTATGTCTAAGGATAGCCGGCTTAACAACAACAGCTTGTCAGGTCCTATTCCCATGTCACTGACTAATATTACTGCTCTCCAAGTTCTGTAAGTGCCACTAATACGCCATGCATTTTTCTCTTTATTATTTCTACGCGGTGCTAATATTTTCCCCTCAATTTGTGTCACATGTAGGGATTTGTCTAATAATCATCTATCAGGAGTGGTTCCCGACAATGGCTCCTTCTCATTATTCACTCCTATCAGGTCTCGTACTGAAATTCGTGTTGTTGTCATATTGGTTCTGATATGTAAGTTTTTTCTGAACGTGCTTCCTATCTCAGTTTTGCAAATAACTTGGATCTATGTGGACCTGTTACTGGGCACCCCTGTCCTGGTTCTCCTCCATTTTCTCCTCCTCCTCCTTTTGTTCCTCCACCTCCAATTTCTGCCCCAGGTAATCTTCCTTCTGTTGCAATTGATCTTTTAGTTGTAAAGGTGATTTTACCAAGCTTATGGTGATGGCTATTTCAATTTTCTATTATAAAGGTGGCTTATAGTTGCTGACCATCATACAGAGGCACCTGTGTAGATGAATATTTTTAGTCATGCTATGGGACTGAATTTGTTTTTTCACTTGTGGTGTTTAAGATCTCTTCCAGTTCTCTGTGGAAAAGATTCTAGTATTTCATGTAAACATGTTGAGTTTTGAAGATTAAATTCTTTATTAGCCCATTTGGAATTGAAAATCATTGGTCAGTCATATCTTGTAATATCCTCAAGATTCGGTTGTATTGCTGCTCCTACGTGGTTTATATTTGTATAGAAATGTTTATTTATGTTAAACATAAAGATAGAAGAAACAGTGATGATCCAACCTTTCTGTATATCTAATTTCAGGAGGTAACAGTGCCACAGGAGCAATAGCTGGAGGAGTTGCTGCTGGTGCTGCTCTATTGTTTGCTGCACCTGCAATTGCATTTGCCTGGTGGCGTAGAAGGAAACCACAAGAATTTTTCTTTGATGTGCCTGGTGAGCCATACTTGAACAATGAATGTAACAGTTTCTGAACTTATTTAAAGAATATAATTTGACTTGATTGCGTATGTTTGCAGCCGAAGAGGATCCTGAAGTTCATCTAGGACAGCTTAAAAGGTTCTCTCTACGAGAACTGCAAGTTGCAACAGATACTTTCAGCAATAAGAACATTCTTGGGAGAGGAGGATTTGGTAAGGTATACAAAGGACGGTTGGCAGATGGTTCATTGGTGGCTGTGAAACGGTTGAAAGAGGAACGCACACCTGGTGGGGAGCTTCAGTTTCAGACTGAAGTAGAGATGATTAGCATGGCTGTGCATAGAAATCTCCTCCGACTACGTGGGTTTTGTATGACACCAACAGAAAGGCTACTTGTTTATCCCTACATGGCTAACGGAAGTGTTGCCTCATGCTTAAGAGGTAGATCTTCTGTTTCATTTTTTTTAGCTGTTACTATTCTTTCATTCCTTTCTTTGCCCCTCTCCCCCTCCCCATCTTGCTTGGAACAGGATTCTCAATGTCGTATTTACCATTTTTCCCGTAATTCTATTTTAGCATAAGCTTATGAAAGTAGTATAGTTGTTGGGTGGTCAAGCTGTGACATGTTATATGGGAATGATGAAAACATCGAACAAGTTATGCACTTTTTTTCTTTTAATTTGGTCAAAAGTATACATTTACACCCTGTGGTTTAAAAAGGAACCTGTAGCTGTAAAAGCCCCTGAGGACTTCCTCAAGTCTAAAATCTTAACTGGTCTTAGCTCTTCTCTTAACTTCTTAATGTCATCTATCTACCCATTTAGAGCCTGGGATTTTGGCCATGTTTATTTTATATTGTTTAACCAGGTGTTAATTGCCATTAACTTAATTATTAAATTTATTATCCTTCAGCTTGGAAAAATATTCTCAATTTTATCATTTTAATATGGCATTAATTGGGAAAGTTTATTCCTTAATTCCAATGCTCAAAGCAAAAAGAGACGCTAGAGTAAAGATATAAAAACTATGCTGTTTTATGGAATTTTTTTTTAAGCTTGACTGCCAAACTGGAAGAAATCAAGGTGTGCATAGTAGCACACATTCTGTGCTTAAAGTAAATATAGTTGGCCACCTTGGATTTTTAATCATTCAATCATTCTTTATTTTAGAGCGTCCTCCACATCAAGAACCCCTGGATTGGCCAACTAGGAAAAGAATAGCTTTGGGATCTGCAAGGGGTCTTTCATATTTGCATGATCACTGTGATCCGAAGATTATTCATCGTGATGTGAAAGCTGCAAACATATTACTGGATGAAGAGTTTGAGGCTGTTGTTGGGGACTTTGGATTGGCCAAACTCATGGATTACAAGGACACCCATGTGACAACTGCTGTAAGGGGCACAATTGGTCACATAGCTCCTGAGTACCTATCCACTGGTAAATCTTCAGAGAAAACCGATGTTTTTGGTTATGGTATCATGCTTCTGGAGCTGATCACTGGACAGAGAGCTTTTGACCTTGCTCGGCTGGCAAATGACGATGATGTTATGCTGCTTGATTGGGTATGTTTAGCCTAAAAGTATATTTTGTGTTTCAGTTATTGTTTATCATGCAGTTAATTTCATGCAATTCCTTAATAGCCGGAGTACCAGTTCTTTTTATATTTATTGTTAGGAAGAATGATTGTGTCCATCTATAATGTGCATAAGATGTGTATTGCATATGATATATATCTGACATGCAAATATGGTTAAAGCTTATTAAACAATAACTATATAATACTGCAAATCCAAACTAAGCATTATTCTTCTTCCAAGCACGATTCAGAATATTGACATTTCTTTATTCGGTAAAATATGCATCTGAGCTATGCCAAGGCAAGAATCACAAGTATTCCAATTCCCTTTTTGTTTGAGTAGTTGAGAATTATCTGCTGATGTATTTTCCAAAACAAGCTTTCTAATATGTTTAAATTTCCCTTTTCTGTATTATATAATGTATGTAAATCTAATTCAGCTGAATGTTTTCACAGGTAAAAGGACTCCTGAAGGAGAAAAAGCTTGAAATGTTGGTTGATCCTGATCTACAAAACAATTACATAGAAGCTGAGGTAGAACAATTAATCCAGGTTGCACTGCTCTGCACACAAGGTTCCCCTATGGACCGACCAAAGATGTCAGAAGTGGTGAGAATGCTTGAAGGTGATGGTTTGGCAGAGAGATGGGATGAGTGGCAGAAGGTGGAAGTTCTCCGGCAGGAGGTGGAGCTGGCCCCTCATCCCAATTCTGACTGGATTGTCGACTCGACCGAAAATCTGCATGCAGTTGAGTTATCTGGTCCAAGGTGACCTTGGCACAGTAGTAAATTAAGAAGAAAAGAAGAAAAGAAGAAAAGAATGGATTTATTTATGACTTGTTTTTTAGCTATAAAAGTTTTCTTTCCATTTTCCTTTTTGGTTCCTTCAAGTGCCATATCCTCCTGATTAATCTCTTGTAAGTCCGCTGCATTATATTCATTTACATTTGTGCATAGGGGTCGCTTTGTCAAGTTGCAATTTGTATCATCTGCTGCATTTGATGAAGTGATTTTTACTAGATGAAACAATGGCCACTTAATCTTTTTGTACACCCTTCTTTCATATTCCTTCAATCTATAGTTTATACCCTATCTCATCTCATACATGTTTTGCATGATTGTACTAGTGGCCCTAAAAGCCCTAGGAGTTACATTTTATTCAGATCGTTCTTGCTGAAAACCTATGTTAAATGTGGATTTTGTTGAAGTTTTTCACCAAATTATGGAAATAGTACCATTGACAAAACTTTGAAGCCATGATTTTGTGTAGTGGTCTGTAATACACAGGAATTTTTCTTGTAAGATCAGAAATTTTTATGCTTTTAAAGAACCTCAAATTGAAAAACTGTTTCCCATCGACTTTTTAGCACTCTTAGAAACTATGTTTTGGGAATGATTTTTAACCAATTCTTTTTCCAAAATATTTTCACTTGCTTTTTCTACTAAATGATTTTCATGGAAAGGTAGAAATATAAATTTTCCAAATTAAAATGGAAATTTTAATGAAAAGATTACCGTGTTGGCTTTGTTAAATAACATAATATGGTAATAATTTTAAAATTATAGTAGATGTCAAAGGGAATTTAAATGAATATATTTTATTGGCCAAACATACTTTAATTATTGTTTAGAATTATAATTAACATAGGGGCATTTCAAGTATGAAAGCTTTATATAATACCAAACAGATTCTCTTTTTGAAAAATTTTCCTTGTGTAAGTTAATTTATTTGAGCACTAATAAAAATTTCAAGTTTTTCTCTTTTAAAATAAGCTTATGAATGAAGTATTATAATCTCATTTGTATCAAAAATTTATCTCCAATCATCATTTTTTGTGAGAATTACTATCACCAAAAAATCCCAAAATATTTATTTCAGAAATAAAACATTTTTTTATGTTTAAATCATAAGAGAATATCAACTGAAGAAAGATTTAAAATGTTTTTGAAATTGAAATAACTAAATTTTATAATTTTCCTACAAATTTAGTTATTTCAATTCCCCTATCTTAGGAAATTAAATCTTCCTACAAATGACATCTGCAGCATCATAATTTCCTATTTTAAGTATATTACATTTTATTGTAATATATATATATATATATATATATATATATATATATTATTTTCAAATAATATTTCTTAAGTTTAGTCACTTTAATCAAATATGGTTGATAAAAAAATTTAATCTAAATTTTGACACACCATATCAAAATAACACAAAAAAAAAAATGTACATGTTTTTTTATTCCAATAGCTTATTTTCTTCATTTTTCCCTAAATTTAAAAAAGTATTATTTCTTATCTTAATTTATCTAAAATATTGAATTTCCCAAAACATCCGTGTTAAACTAGTCATAAGATAAAACAAAACAGTAATGAATTATAGTTGAATTTATGTTTTTTTTTTTCAAATATTACACTTATAATACCTTATAGCCTTTTTTTTAGAAATTCACTATCATATTATTTTTTATCCAAACTATATACACAAAATTTGATATCAATATAAATTATTTAATATCTTAATCATCATAATGTATATTTTTCAAAATGTAATATAAATTATTTGATTTTAAATTGCAGTAATATAAACTTATAATTTAACGGTTTATATATATATATATATATATATATATATATATATATATATATATATATATATATATATATATATATATATATATATATATATATATACACGAGAATAATATTTGTCACTTTTCAGTGAGAATAATAATTTCGAATCACTTAAAAGCCTATTCCACACCTAGCAATGGAATAAAATAAACTAAAAATGATATAATAAAAAAAGAAATATAAAACACTAATGCATGTTAATTTGATGTTTAAAAGATAAGGTATATAAAAAAACCTCATTTCTTTATCAATCATGAATATCATGGCGTGATTTTTTTCTAATAAAAAATGGTGTGATATTTATAGGTGCATGTATGACATGCAAAAGTCAATGAAGAACACGCATAAAGACGACAACATATATGTCTACACCGTGTGAGATCCAATCCTGTCCATTCAACATGCACGTGTGTTAAGATTAATAATTACGTAGAAAAGACACCACATGGATCACTATAATGAAGTTCAATGCAAAGACAAAAATCAGAAAACAGGTTTCAGTTTCCTTCAAAACTCGTACACATAGTTTATTCTAATCGAATGCCACCCATATAGAGCCATAGCAAAACTACAACCCTTAACTTTGCGCTAATCACATTCAACAAAGTTATAATTGTTTGGAATAATTCAATTCTGAATTTAAATTTTACATAAAAATAACGAAATCAAATACTATATAAAATAATTTACAAATTTAATATTTTAAGATTTTAAATAAAGTAGTGTGAAGAAAAAATGTTTATCTAAATTTTTTATTTCTTACAATAGAAACAGTAAAGCAGGTTTTGGAAGTAAAGATAATATAATTCTATAGTTTATGAATGAGGTACAAATCTTATCTTACAAACTTTTTTTATAAGTGGAATTAGATTTAAAATTTACTTCTTAACATAGTATCATAGTTGTTGTTTAAAATTCTTAATGGCTAGTCTGTATAAATCAAAGTCCTAGCATAAAATAGCAGAATAAAATGTCAAAGAAAACTTACTTAGATGAAAAACTTAGCATGAAGAAACAGTGAGAAACTAACTCTGGTTGTTGTTGTATTGAGAAGGTGTATGATATTGGTACCCTTGAATCTAATAGCTGCCCAGCCATTTTTAGGCACTGGTACTGTATTTAAAAGTGGAGGGTCAATGGAATTGTAGGTACACAAATGTAGTCACTTATCAATGACTTAGTGCACATTTACTATTCACAGAGAAAAAGTAAACTTGCCTTAAAGAGTACTTTATAGTGTTAGTTTGATAATGATTGTGACATGTAAAAACCAAACCAAATAGATTAAAGCCACAACAACAAAGTTTGTGAAATGAAATTTTGATTCATACCTGATTTTGAGCAAAGAGGAGACAGACCACCAGTTTTTGACCATTTAAATTGATAGCATCAGCACTCATTGGTGACCCTCCAATTTTATGAAATTCTGTGTACACCTTGTTGACATTCTTCTTCCACCATAATGCTTCACACAAATTAATAAAAACTCTTGTTAATTTTTTAAAATGTTATGTAAGTAATTGATTATTTAAGGAGACAGCACAACTGTAAAGGCTTGCCCAATATGATTGAAACTTCTGCATCAAGTTAGGGAAAAGGGTAGGCACTATGCTACCTTGAGTACACAATTATTGCCCCATGTATACAGTGACTCTTGACCAGTCACTATGAACATGAAAAATAAGGTCCTGCTTGAATTTTTCTCTAGCTTTGACTAAGCATTGAGTGATTTGTTCAATGCCATTTGGCCATGGACTCATTATCTGCGTCACACATCATAAAAAGAAACGTGCATCTGCCGCATTAGTGTCACTGGTTGAGGATTCAGTGATTTTTTCTCGAAAAAAATCATGTGTACAAAAGCTTTGTGGAAGCATTTATGGAGGATTTGCATTTGAAAATTAGAAGAAGATATTTAGTTGGTACAAGTTAAGGCGTATTAAGTTTTGTAATTAAACATGGTGCTTGCAATCTGTTTAAACATATAAGATGAGAACGTTGTGCTTGTTTTTTCCCTTGCCTTTCAGAACTATGTTGTTATGCAGCCTATAACACTTTACACCTTCAAATATACTACTTACTGAATATCAGTAAATAGCAATTAATGGTCCCTTATATTAGTAAATATGCTGTAAACTTAACACAGAAATAAACTATCTAATACTTCATAATAGTATAATCTGTATCAAGGTTACAATAATCGCATTCGATAATTTAGACCACCTTTATTATGCAAGGGAAAGCACAAATGTGCTGCTTTTTTTGTGAAACGTGAAATTGAATACTTCTACTTTCAATATCTACATTCATTGCAAGAACAGCCACACGGGCACCACAGATTATTTCACCATGAACGAGATGCTCCTGGTAAAGCAATGAAATACGGCAAAGACAGAAATAATATGTATTTAATTCGACCAATAATCCAAATAACTTATGCAGCTGTATATTACTCACTCCCGAGCAACATGAAAGTCATAAGGAAAAATGTGTAGTAGTATTAGAATTTTTTGTCACAATCATGACTAGAATACCTATTATCTGAACTATGAAATCCAAAATTTGAGTTTTGTGAGGTGAATAAGTTGGGATATGAGAAATCCGAGCAAGCATCCACTGAAGGCAATCTGTTATGCTGATGAGGGGATTTGTCATGTAGGGAAGAACCAGAGTCTTCCTTGGGCGTATCAAATGATGAAAAACTTGATGAATGAGAGCATGAGAAGGCATGCTCATGTTCCACATCATTTATGACATCACCATCATGGTCAATTGCTGTATTTTGATCAGTGAAATGTCCCTTTTCTGTTTCAGATTTATTAGCAACACTTGTACAGAATGGATTCTCAAAGCTGCTATCTGACACATTTGCTCTATTTTTTTTGGTATGCTTAGTACTACGGATTTCAGCAGTTTCAGCAGCAGCCAACACATCCTGTGACTCTAGATTGGCTTCAGTTTTTGTCCTAGACGTACACTGTTTACTTTCCTTTTTACCAAATGAAGTAATGGGTTTATCTTTGTCAAATGATTCAAATTGGCTTGATGAGTGAAGATCAACTTCACTGTGTTTTTCTGCGGGAAGAGGCAGTTTTGACTCACATTGACTTTTAACGGGGCCATTCTGACAAGGAGATAACATGTTAACACAATGAAGTGAGAAAAAGAAGTAATAAACTAAGAATACCATAGTCATCTTATTTTTTCATCTGGCTAGTAAATCCTAAATAGCAATACTATGTTATACTTACCAGTAAATCCTCGTGTTTTTTAAGGATCTTGGTTTCTGAAGCAGTTGGATCCCAATCTAAATTATGCTCAACGGCAATTTCTTTCAGAAAGTTCAGTTTCTTTTCCTCTGAAGGTGCTTGAACCGACAACAGCTCTATTAACTGCCATTGTAATTCACATTGTTATTATTTGACTGTGCAAATTGATGAAAAGGATACAAGTAACTGATTACAAGTTTTTTCTAATATAAAAGTTCATGGAACCTGGCGATTAACACTGCAATCAGGGGTGACATGTGCTGCTGAAGATACAAAACCCTTTCCATATTTGGAAGCAAATAGCGATTGAACCTGTAACAACTCTGGCAGATCAGCGCATCTCGGTGCAGCAAAACATACACTAGATATTGCTTCCTTCAAATCAAGGGGACATTCCCTGAACAACATTGAAAAATCAGATTTCTAACTCCAAAACAATTACACTGGTTCATTCAAATTATTAACTTATTATGCAACAATGTGTGTCCTCTGCAGTGTTAGCTCCAAGAGACCTTTGCATGTATGAAACTAAATGCAAAATATCACATTTTAACAGCTGCTCTGTTTAGAACAAACAAATCGAAAAACAAGTTGGTCATTCATATATGTCGTTCTTCCTCCCTCTTACCAATATCAAACACTTTCAAACACAGGCTTTTATATTGGAATGTTGACTCTTATCAATGCATGTGCATGTTTTGTGATTGTTGCTTTGTTCTTTTGCAAACCTTTGTGATTGGATCATCGGAAGGCGTGCAACAATAAGTTCACAAAAGATTTGAATGATATCTTGAGCAGCCATCATGTTCTCCTCTCTCATAACATGCTCCACCTAATATCATCATTAGCAACAACACCAGGTGGAAAAGTGTTCAAAATCCTGAAACAGAAACATTAAACAGTATACATCCCGTGGAAGCGAAGGGTATTATTATTGATACCTTAACAATGGCCTTGGTTTCTTGACCAGCCTCAAGTAAAATAGCAACGTCATTTCGCATCTGCTTTAGCTGAACCTCTCTTCTGTTTCTAAGCAACTTTATACGAGGAATTGTGAGCTTCAGCAAGGTTGCACTGAAAATGGAAAACAACAAATAACTTCAGCAGAAAAAAATAAAACTGAGGAGCAGATAAAGGAGACAAAAGTAAGTACCATTTGGAGGCTTTAAAGGCTTTGTTGAAGAAGCAATGAAGCTTTGGCATGGTGAGGATGAATCTGTGTAGGTAAAAAATAGCAGAGGGCTTAGAATACTGAAAGTAGAATGGGAATTCATTAAAGTTGATACCTTTGCGTAGCAAGCAAGAAACCAGAATGTGGGTGAGGCGTAGTATTCAGATTCATTAAACACATCCACATCTTCACCTTCTTCTGTTCCTACTTCGTATTCTCAGATTCATTATATAGAAAATGGGTAGTGAACTTGTCCATTCTAAAAACATACAAATGGTGATCACAAATGAATATAACATGTCATCAGGTAAAGAGACTAGTTGAAATTAAAACCAAATTAAAGTGAATTTGAGTTTTATATTTAATTTTTAATGAAAGTCCCAGCAAAACCCATTCACGAGTACTCAAATACTGACAGAAACCTCTCTGGGGTTAAGGACATTGTTTATGGTCTCAGTCAGAGTGGTTCAGTTTTTACATTTTTGTAGTTTATTTATGTTCTGGTTCAGAAAAATACGACATAATTCTTCACCAAAACAAAAAAAAAGTTTTTATGACTTGCTTAGGCCAAAAAACTCTGTCCCTTGACCATGGGAGTAACTTTCTTATTTATATCATAATCAGTTACAAAATATTGATCCCCAAGATTCACCAAATAATAACTAAAAGAGCACCCATTATCTAATTCTAAAATATTTCCTAAAAATAACCACTTCTCTCATAAACGAAATTATCTTCCATCTTCTACACCCAAAATAAAATATTTAAAATATAATAACCACCCTACTAACCCAAAAACATCGCCAGATATAAAACTGATCAATGCATTCTCCCTCGCCATCATACCGAGACTAAATACCCTCGGTTTGACTCCAACTCCCCCTAATACAGTATCCACACTCGGCACCCTGCCGAGACAACACCCCCTCCTCCTCTCAACCTTAAACCGACTTCCTCTGGTCCAGGACATAGCACTCCAAATTGTGCACGATCTCGGCTTTAAGACGAAAAGAGCAGAATTTGTCTTGTCACCCCTGTCCTTCACTACTTCCCGTAAAATCATCATTACTCCCTACAGTTACGCATCCACATGTAACTTATCTGCCGTTACTCCCTGCATTTGCGCCCCCACGTGTAAACCATCCAACGGTCACTCTTTCAACTTCCCCTTTTTGAATATTAAACGACGCTTATTTCCCCCTTTTCAACTCCCTCCATTAACCATTTCCTCACTCCCTTGCATTCGCCTCACTCTTCACTCAAGCTTTTCACCTCCCAACATCTTGCTCAACCGCCATTTTCTTCCTCCAGGTACTTCTTCTTTTCTCCTTTCAAATTCTACACCTGCATTTTCTGGTTCTTTGTACTGGTCCCTTATACATTGTCTCTGTCTCTGCACTGTGTTTTAGCTTGTACCTTCTTTTTCAATCACCCTAACTTATTTCGAGAAAAAACCCCTCCTTTGGTATAGTTTAATCGCCCTTCATGAACGACCATTATAACGCCCTCTATTCTTGGGCCCCTCTGGCCTTGCGGCGAGAAACCTCCACCATGACCACCCTGACTAGGGTTAGGGCTTTTAGGTGCCACCAAACACTGTGTAAGAGTAATGAGTCTGACGTAACTGTAATTGCTTGTGAAAACGATGAACCCATCTGCAGGGATGGCAACTTATTCCCTATTTCCCCTCACAAATTTACCTTCATGTATATTACCTTATTTGAGAAATTAGGTTTACGCCTTCCCTTTAACACCTTTGAAAAGGAACTCCTTACTGTTTTGAACGTTTCTCCTTGTCAGCTTCACCCCAACAGCTGGGCCTTTATTCGTGCATTTCAAATTTTATGTACCCACTTCGGTATTACCCCCTCAAGCAACATGTTTCTCTATTTTTTCGAATTGAGATCCCCTCATAAGCAACTACTAGCCTCTCTTAGCGGAGTTAGCGGCCGAGCCCTTCTAACCTTATATAACTCCTCCTACAAAGGTTTCAAAGGCATCTTTATAAAAATAGTCGCCTCCGACCAGAGTCCTTCCCTTTTAGAAGGCTTCCCTTTGTATTGGTGTCAATCACCTAATCTTCAATCACCTCGGCAATTAGACGACCTGGACCCCTCCGAGAAAAAAGACTGCTTGATGCTGGAACAACTGGATGTTGTTTTTGACACTCGAAAACTTTTAGAGCTGGAATTCCGAGTGGTAGATCTAAAATTCCACATCGGTACTTACTTTACAACTGTTCCTTTACTATAACAAGTTTGACATTGATCCTCTCCTTTTAACCGATCTTATTTCTTTTTACAGAGAACCTGATGGCGATGTCCCACGAAGATATGTTGAAACGAGCCCGCCAACTTAAGAGACAAAAAACCTCCACCCCTGGTGCAAGCCCTTCAGCGCCTCCTCCCCGAATTGAGCTTCATGAAGAAGCCTCGGAACCCGACCTCGAAGCCTTAACCCGAAGATCTAGAGCCCGAGGTAAGAAAGTTGTTGAGAGCACCTCCTAACACTCGACCTCCCAGACTCCAATAGCTCCGCTTCACACCGCGGACGATACTGAATTAAGCTTCTGGCATCCCCAATTCCTTCACTCCCAACATAGCCGGAAACACAATTACCTTCGCCACGACGTCAATCTGCTAAGAGCCCAAGACCCCCAAACTCTCCATGAAAATCTCCTGGCTGATCTTCATAGGGCAGAGGCATCTAGCATCATGCTGATGGACCAGTTCAATCTTCAATCCACCCAGAAATCTCTTGACCTAGAACAAAAAGATCGAGCCTTGGCTCTTTCCAAAACCGAAACCTCTCGCCTGACCACCGAAGTAGCTAAACTAACTACCCAAATCAAAAAATCGGATGAATTACTCGCCGATCTGCAGAACCAACTGAAAGTCCTTGAAGCCGAGAAAGAAAAATGGGTTCTCAAAGAGAAAGACTTTCTCCATAATTCAGAACTCCTTAAAGATCAGATCGGTTCCTCGCTGAACATGGGATTCCAACTAGCCCTAGAGCAAGTCCGAGTTCTTTACCCCGATGCAGATTTATCACCAGCGGACATCTCCAAGACGGTGGTTGATGGACAACTTGTTGATATTGATGACTAGGCATTCCTTTTTCCTGCTCTCCCTTTGTTCTTCGAACTTTTAACTTGTTTATTTCTACATTTCTACTTCCCAACTCTTACTTGACACATTATGTTTTGAATTTCCTTTTTACTTTCCCTATTCTCTTCTTTCGCAATTTATATCAATTAATCCGACTAGATAATAATTCGTTTATAAACTGATCTCTTAATCTCTCAAACGCTCAAATAATAATTCGTTTATAAATCAAACCCTTAACCCTACAAACACCAAACTAAAGTAAACAATAACTCGTTTATAAACCGAACTTCTCAATCCTGCAAACACCAAACTAAAGAAAATAATAACTCATTTATAGTCCGAGCTTCTCAATCCTACCAAGCTAAACAAACACTAACTCGTTTATAAACCAAGTTTGTTAAACACCAAACTAAAATAAATAAGAACCTGCTTATAAACCAAGCTCTCAATCCTGGAAACACCCCGCTAAAGAAAATAATAACTCGTTTACAAACCGAGCTCTCAATCCTGTAAACACCAAAATGAAACAAACACTAACTCGTTCATAAACCGAGTTTGTTAAACACCAAACTAAAACAAATAAGAACCTGTTTATAAACCAAGCTCTCAATCCTGGAAACACCCAACTAAAGAGAATAATAACTCGTTTACAAACCGAGCTCTCAATCCTGCAAACACCAAAATGAAACAAATACTAACTCGTTCATAAACCGAGTTTATTAAACACCAAACTAAAACAAATAAAAACTTGTTCATAAACCAAGCTCTCAATCCTGCAAACACCAAAATGAAACTAATACCAACTCGTTTATAAACCGAGCTCTCAGTCTCGTTCATAAACCGAGCTCTCAGTCCTGTTCATAAACCAAGCTCCTAATCCTGTAAACACCAAAATGAAACAAATACTAACTCGTTTATAAACCGAGTTTATTAAACACCAAACTAAAACAAATAAAAACCTGTTCATAAACCAAGCTCTCAATCCTGCAAACACCAAAATGAAACTAATACCAACTCGTTTATAAACCGAGCTCTCAGTCCTGCAGAAATGAAACTAATACCAACTCGTTTATAAACCGAGCTCTCAGTCCTGTTCATAAACCAAGCTCCTAATCCTGCAAAACACCAAATTAAAGAAAATAGAACTCCTTTTAACCTCGAGTGTACAAACTCAGAATTTTAACCTCGAGTGTACAAACTCGGAATTTTAACCTCGAGTGTACAAACTCGGAATTTTAACCTCGAGTGTACAAACTCGGAATTTTAACATCGAGTGTACAAACTCGGAATTTTAACATCGAGTGTACAAACTCAGAATTTTAACATCGAGTGTACAAACTCGAAATTTTACATGTGAAACGAAAATATTGTAGTATTAAAAATCAAAGCATAAATGTTTTCACAAAAAGCAAAACAACTTAACCAAATTTTAACTAAAATAAAAACGTAAATTTGCTGCATTCCATGTTCGCGGGATTTCCCTCCCCTCTAATGTTTCCAACTTATAAGCTCCTTCTCCCAACACTTGCTTAACACGATAGGGTCCAGTCCACTTCGGCGCCAATTTGCTATCCATCTGAATTAACTGTGCTTTCCTTAATACTAGATCTTGTTCTTGGAACTTCCGAGGTACTACCTTAGTCTTGTAACTTCTCTCTAATCTTCTCTTCATTGCCTCATTAGAAATCTGAGCCAAATCCCGAACCTCATCTATAACGTCAAGGTTTGCCTTCAAACCAACCTCAGAAATCTCTTCGTCAAACAACCTTACTTTCCCGGTGTTCTCCATGACCTCAATAGGGATCATAGCATCAGTTCCATACACCAAAGAAAAAGGAGTCTCTCGAGTAGTCGTCTGAGGAGTGGTATGATAAGCCCACAGCACTCGAGGTATCTCATTTGGCCATTCTCCTTTGGCCGCCGCCAATCTTCGCTTCAATCCCCTCAATATCACCCTATTAGCTGCTTCCGCCTGCCCATTCGTCTGAGGATGCTCCACCGACGAGAAGACCTGTTTAGTTCCGACTTCAGTGCACAACTGCTTCACCTGTGAACATGCAAACTGAGTTCCATTGTCTGAAATAATTCGACGTGGCACACCAAATCGGCATATTATATTCTTCCAAATAAACTCTCGGACTCGCCCACCCGAGATGACAGCAACCGGTTCGGCTTCAATCCATTTTGTAAAATATTCTACAGTCACGATCAAAAACTTGAATTGCCTCATCGCCTTGGGAAACGGACCTAAAATATCTATTCCCCAAGTGTGAAAAGGCCACGGTGCATTAATAGAGTGCAGTACCTCTGGCGGGGCATGACTCCAATCGGCATGTTTCTGACATGATTCACATTTCCTGACATACTCCATACAGTCACCTTTCATAGTGGGCCAAAAGAACCCTCCTCGGATTATTCGCAGCATCAATGCTCTTCCCCCTACATGGCTTCCACAGATTCCCTCATGAAGCTCGGCCATGAGCCGATCTACCTCCCTCCTTCCTACGCAAATCATCAAAGGTCTGGAATATTCATACCTAAATAAGTGACCATCTATCAGCGTATACCTGCTTGAGTTTTTTTTTACTTTTTGTGATTCATTGGAATCCTCAGGTAATTTACCATCCGCAAGATAACTCTTTAAAGGTGCCATCCAAGATTCTTCGGTTGCCACAATCTCCATCACTTGGTGCTTTTCCTGCGTGTCGACCCGAGGAGCTATTAATGTCTCCCTTATCACTGACTTATGCTGCCCCGGTTTCGAACAACTAGCCAACTTGGATAACAAATCAGCTCGGGAATTCTGCTCCCTCGGAACATGCACGAACTCAAGAAGAACAAAGTTCTTCGCAATAGTTTGGACAACTTCCAAATACTTGGACAACTGCGGGTCGCGGGCTTGAAATTCCCCATTCACCTGACCTGCCACCAGTACGGAATCACTTTTAACCAACAACCTAGTAATCCCCATCTCTTTAGCCAAAAGCATACCAGCTATCAAAGCCTCATATTCTGCTTGATTATTACTGGCTTTGAAAGCAAACCTCAATGATTGTTCGATTAATACCCCTTCCGGGCCTTCCAAAACTATACCAGCAACGCTACCCCTTAAATTGGAAGCCCCGTCCACCGATAATATCCACGTTATCTCTCCTACACCCTGATTCTTAACAGGCGGTTCGGATAATTCTACCACAAAATCAGCCAAAAACTGGGCCTTGATCGGTCCTCGCGATTCATACTGTATCCCATATTCCGACAGCTCTATTGCCCATTTAACCAACCTGCCCGATATATCAGGTTTTTGTAATATGTATCTAATGGGAAGATCCGTCATCACTTTGATACTATGATTCTGAAAATAATGTCTCAGACGCCGAGCCGACACAACCACGGCCAATGCGGCTTTCTCTATAGTGGGATACCTCACCTCTGCACCATGGAGCACTTTGCTTACGAAATATACCGGTTTCTGCTCCCCACCATTTTCTCTGACTAAGACCGAACTGACAGCATGTTCGGTCACCGATATGTACAATGACAACTCAGCCCCTTTTTCTGGTTTACATAACACCGGCGGCTTGCTCAAATATTCCTTCAATTTTTGGAATGCTTCCTCACACCGATCAGTCCATTGGAACCGTTCATTCTTCTTCAAACATTGAAAGTAAGGAAGACCCCGATCCCCACTTTTGGCAAGAAAACGAGACAAGGCCGCCATCCTTCCTGTCAGTCTCTGCACTTCTTTTACATTACTAGGACTCCTCATATTTATAATGGCTGCACATTTATCGGGATTAGCTTCTATCCCCCTCTCGGTGAGTAGAAAACCCAGAAACTTTCCAGCTTTAACCCCAAAAACACACTTCTCGGGATTAAGCTTAAGCCTGTATTTGCTGATTGTAACAAACAATTCCTCCAGATCTTCCTCATGCTTCTTCTCTTCCACCGAAGTGACCACCATGTCGTCCACATACGCATGAACATTTCTTCCCAACATGGGTGCTAAGATTCGATCCATCAGCCTTTGATAAGTAGCTCCCGCATTTTTTAACCCAAACGGCATTACTCGATAACAATAATTTGCTGCACCTCCCATAAACGCCGTCTTATCTTCATCCGACGAATGCATCTTGATTTGATTATAGCCCGAATAAGCATCTAAGAAGCTTAGCAAAGCACAGCCCGATGCACTATCAACTAGGGCATCTATATTAGGCAAAGGATACGAATCCTTTGGACAGGCATTGTTCAAGTCCGTGAAATCTACACACATCCTCCACTTTCCGTTAGACTTCTTCACCATCACCACATTTGCTAACCAGGTTGGATACTGTATCTCTCGAATATGGGCCGCCTCTAACAATTTATGTATCTCCTCGGTTGCCGCCTGAGCACGGTCTCCACTCAACCGCCTACGCTTCTGAACTTTAGGTTTAGCCAACGGGTTAATATTAAGCTTGTGGCATAGAAAATTGGGATCAATCCCCGACATATCAGTCACACTCCAAGCGAATGAAGAAAGATTCTTCCTCAGCACTTGGATAAGCTGTTGTTCTTGCTCCAGACTCAGATCGCCCCCAATTCTCAACTTCTTCCCTTCTATAAGCACCTCCTTCACCTCTCCCACAGGCTGAGGCCTTCTTTCAGGGTGCACCAACCTTGGATCCAACTCGGGATCCGGTACTACTTCAGTTGTGCTTACTGAGTATGCTACTTTCCTCCTTAACCTCAGACTGTCTTCGTAACATTTACGAGCGGTCTCCTGGTTTACAGCTAAAGTGAGTACTTTCCCCTCCTCAGAAGGAAACTTCATCTTCAAATGTATTGTTGACACTACAGCCTTTAACTTATTGAGAGAAGGCCTTCCCAACAACAAATTATATGATGAAGGAGCATTGACTACTATGTAACGTATAAATATGGTTTTGGCATCTTCTTTGTCTCTAAAGGTTGTTCTAAGATCAACATACCCTTTAACCTCAACTTGATCTCCAGAGAAACCGACAAGCACTCCGTCAAATGGCTTTAATTGATCCATCGGTATTTGTAACCCTATGAAAGTACTCCAAAACATCACGTCGGCAGAACTTCCTTGATCAATTAGTACCCTGTGGACATTCCTTCCCATCATAATCACCGACACGACTATGGGGTCATCTTCATGTGGGATTACCCCTTTTAAATCATCATTTGAAAATGTTATGTCCGGAGCTTGCCTCGGCTTGTCCACCATGGCCGCAGTCATGACACTCCTTATATATCGTTTCCTAGCCGAGCTGGTTTGGCCTCCTCCCGCAAAACCCCCTGCTATCGTATTGAAATCCCCCAAAATGGGTGTTTCATGCACATCGGGAACCGTGCGAATCTCAGATGATTTCTCATCGGCACCCGACTTCAAGAATTTTTCCAGAAGTCCCCTGTTTGCTAAAACGGAAAGTTGATAATGCAAACCATAACACGAGTTGGTGTCATGACCTCTGGTTTGATGAAACTCACACCAAGCATCCAATCTACTGCCGAGTGCTCTCCCCGCGACGTCAGGATAGCGCAAATGTTTTGCTATCTCTACATCCTCCAAGATTTGGGCCAGTGGCACCTTGAGATTAGGTATTTTCCGCACTTGCGGATACTCGGTTCTTCGTTGTGCCACATAAGGGATTAAACGTCGATCTGACTTCATTTTAGGAGGAGTTCTTTCTCTCCGATAAGCTCTCATATCTCTTTCACTCTTGGAATGAGCCACTGGTCTTTTGTCTCCTGCCTTTTTGTGGCGCATGGCCTCCTCAGTCTCTATTTCCACAGCTGCCCTTTGTCTAATCTCTGTAAGGCTCTTCGGTGGATATCTGTACAAGGACTCACCGAACGAGCTGGCTCGAAGTCCTTTCACAAAGGCTTTTACGAGCAAACCCTCGTTAGGGTCTATCAGCCTCATACTGATATTGGTGAATCGATTAAGGAATTGTTTTAACGTCTCTTCGGCGGTTTGCCTTATATCAAACATGTCTGCCATCTCCACTGGTTTGGCTCTATTTGCTGAGAATCTCTCCAGGAAAAGACGTTTGAAATCATTGAATGAACTGATAGACAAATTCGGTATAGTGTTAAACCATTCAAGGGCAATTTCGGTCAGCGTACCCACAAACATTTTGCAACGTATAGCATCATTACCACCTGATATCATCATCCGAGCCTGGAACGCTTTTAAATGTAATTCAGGATCAGAATTCCCTGTGAAAGGTGTGATTTTGGGAATCACGAAATTCTGCGGGATCGGCTCGTTCATAATCGCATCTACCAGAGGACTGGCATCACTCACATCGGGATTCAACCGACATGGATAGCTGAAACCAGCCCTAGTAGTCTCCAATCGGCTTTGCATATCTTCGTTCGCCTTCCGTAACTGTTCTTGCTGTCGAAGTGCTTCCTCCAATCGTTGATGCGTTTCTTCTGCATTTTTTCGCAACCTCTCTCTTTCTCCCAAAGCTTCTTCCCTTAACACCTGTAAATCTTCTTCTGCCTTCTTGCGAGCTTCCTCTCTCTCTTTTTCAAGCTGAGCCTGATCAGCCTCCGCCTTCATTCTGATCTCCTCATTCTGCCGTTGTAGCTCCAGTATGCTCTGCATTATCTGTTGCCTAGTAGGCCCTTCACGCGGCCCTTCACGCGTCGCTCCTCTGCCTCGATTCATCCTCCAATTCGTCTCTCCCTCTTCTTTTTCTTTCACTGTTTCTTATCTTGATGGGGTAAGGATCGAGTTTTACCGAGCCCCACGGTGGGCGCCAATGTTCTGGTTCAGAAAAATACGAGATAATTCTTCACCAAAACAAAAAGAAAGTTTTTATGACTTGCTTAGGCCAAAAAACTCTGTCCCTTGACCATGGGAGTAACTTTCTTATTTATATCATAATCAGTTACAAAATATTGATCCCCAAGATTCACCAAATAATAACTAAAAGAG
>Ga0209589_1005172_pt1 | contig 22210 bp, 11 predicted proteins | sample CowpeawhiteBW_FD_187525 | JGI IMG/M metagenome (GOLD analysis project Ga0209589, IMG submission 187525) | Root nodule microbial communities of legume samples collected from California USA - Cow pea white BW (SPAdes) (version 2) | ecosystem: Host-associated > Plants > Roots > Nodule | place: USA...
AAACAAGGAAATGCTGTAAATTTTAATTCAATGAGATTTATAATCTGAAGGAAGAATATTTTACACGTTATATATGACAATTTTCACACTTTGTTCAATAACCCATTACCGATGCAAAACTTCAGAGCAAATCAATATATACACAGAGGACTATATATCTTATCTTATTTTATCAATGCTTCTTCCTAAATATCATTCTGTATTAGGAAGGCCTTGAAGTAGACCATGATAAAACAAAACCTACATTCTTATTCATTTCATTTTGGGTGAGGTTAGATGTGTTTGATATTTGAATTTGAAAATATAATACAATATTTTTTCTACTGAAGAATGGGGTGGAGCTAAGATGCAGGTGCAAGCATGCTTAGTAGTCAATGTGCCTGTATGGAAAATAGAATGGCCAAGCATACATTTAGAGGTGATATGCAACGAAGCCAGAAAGAGAAAAACAACGGTAATTCCTTAATGTTTCAAACATTACCAAATTCATTTGAAAAAATTGTAAAACCAGCGAGACATAGGGACATAGAGAAACTTATGTGCTACACACAGCACATATATTGATATTCAATAACAACCAAACATTCAAAACTCACACACAGAGTTTGATCCCAGAGAGAACGAAAAAGTTCACATCAAACAAACACACGATATCAGACAAATATTCCAGATTCTAATACTCCTCATTTCCGTCACCATCTTCTCCTTCGCCAGATCCATCAAGTTATCATCTAAGAATTATATTGATGCACTTAAACAACCCCTAAGACAACAAATAAAAAAAAAATCGTCATACCTACAATCTGCTACAAAGCCGGTCCTTCGTAGAACTGCGACCTTTGAAAATAATGGTTGAACAATGGAGGAGATGCTTCGTCAGAACTCCCTTTCACTCCAAAAACCGCTGCCGTTGATAGTGACAATAGAACTTACAACTACGACCACAAAAGGGGGTCAAATGAGAACTCATAGCAGTGAGCGCGGGGGAGAAAGGAAAGAATGTTCAAATTTTCGACCAAAAAACCATTCGCTATCTAGAATGAACACCTTGCCAGTGGGAAGAAAAACGACGATTGTGCGGAGAGAAGAGGGTTTTCGACTGAGTGCGCGGGAGAAGGACAAAAGAGAAACGGTTCAACTCCTCCACAACAAACGCCCTCCCTGTCCGCAAACCCTAACCCTTTCAAGGTTTAGCTGCAACAGAGATTCTGCAAACCCACACTGTGTTATCTTCTGCTATCTTCCTTTGCCAGACGAACCACTCCAAAAACCGTTCGCGTTGCCGGTGACAAGAGAACCTACAACTGCGACCACAAAAGGGGGTAAAGTGAGCGCGGGGGAGAAAGGAAAGAATGTTAAAATTTTTGACCAAAAAACTATTCGCCATTTACAATGAACACCCTGCCGGTGAGAAGAGGGTTTTCGTGCGACGACTGTGCGGAGAGAAGAGAGTTTTCGACTGAGTGCGCGGGAAAAGGAGAAAAGAGAAACGGTTCAACTCCTTCACTAAGCCACGTCTGACGTAAAATGCTTCAATAAAATTAATTTTAATTTAAAAAATAAAATCCACCTGTGCATGCCACGTCATGGAGTCAAGTATGGAGTGAAAATATGGAGTCAGGATATCATTTTCCAAACATAAAATAGCAACAAATTATAAAATGTATGTATTAAGTTTCTTTCTAATCATCAAATTCTTCTTTAACTCCAACATAATTGTCTTTAATGTCATAATCCAATGTGGCATATCCCTCCTCCTCTTACCCTTATGAGAGACTCTTATCAAAGTTAAGTAATCTTTCAAACTCGAAATCATAGTTGTCATGCAATTCATTTTGAACTTGAATTTGAGTCTTCACTTTACCCTTCTTAGGTTGTGTTGGAGTTAGAGTTGGAGTTGCACATGGGCCTTTCTTAGAAGCATGGGAAGTTCCAATAACAATACCACAACTTGATGGTTGCTTTCTTTTATTAGTTGCTTATCTTCTTGTATAAACTATTGGTTCTCCAATACGCGAAGCTTCATAAATAGTTGGCCAATTAAGAGTGAGATCATCATCAAAAACCAAATCATTAAACCCCTTTTCATTATCATTATCTTCATCAACTTCTCCCACTAACCACTCATTACATTCATCAATGTCATTCAATAGAATAGGTTCTATTTCATCCCTAGTATTATATCTTTGAGTAAATTGTTGATTATACTTCATGTAAACCAAATCATGCAACCTTTTATGTTCCAGTCTATTCCTTTTTCTTTGAATGAATCTACATTATGAATAAGTAATATGTGAATTAATTTCTTTCTACAACTTACAAATAAGATAATAATAAAATGAGTCATGTCTTATTACTTGCTAAAAAACACTCCAATTGCGCCCACATCCCGATGAACTACATGTCAAGCTTAAAATCTTGATTGCTAGCTTTTGTAAGTTGAGAGCTGCATGCCCATAATTCTTCCATCATTGAGCTACACAAGTAAAGAAAGTAACTTAGAATGTAACCATTATATCTTAGCGTGATTTAAAAAGTATTTAAGTGTCTCACCTAGGGCTACAAAAAGAGGACCTGACCTGTAAATCGTAGGAGATAGAGGCGTCAACGCTTTCATTGGGGTCGTAGCAGAAGGAAGCATCGCCGCGCTCTCTGGGACTTCTACTCCCAAGGTTGTGCCTAGGGATGGCAAAAATACCCGTACCGCGGATATCCGCAGATAAAATCCGCGACGGATAGTTAGTACCCGCGGGTATTTATTATCCGCGAGTAGCGGGTAGTGAGAATTTTAATACCCGCTTATAAACAGGTCAAGTGCGGGTATCATACTATCCGTACCCGCGGGTACCCGTTACCCGCAAAAAATTAAAATTAAAATTTAATTTATATTTTATTAAGTTAAATTTAATTAAAATTAAAATTAACAGTATATTTTTTTATGTCAAATTTAATTTTAATTAAAATTTAATTTAATTTATATTTATTTTTATAATTTTATATTAAAAAATTTATAAAATATTTTTTTCAAATATTTGCGGGTATTGGGTATCCACGGGTACCCGCAGGTTTTAAAAATATCTGCGGGTATTTTTGAAGCGGATACCCGGCGGGTAAACGGGCGGGTAACGAGCAGATTTTTTTTGGCGGGTCGAGTTGCGGGTAAGCACTATCTGTGCCCGACCCGACCCGTTGCCATCCCTAGTTGTGCCTTACACAGTGGGTTGTCGTCGTCGCTGTGTACATGTTTCCTGCAAATTATAGGAGATAGAGACATCGACGCATTCGTTGGGGCCGTAGCAGAAGGAACATATGATAAAGTTACTACTGAATTACTAGTGATGAGTTTGAATTAAGAAAAACGTCCTTAAATGTGATAATATCTTAAAAAAAAGATGAAATTAAGAGAGTTTATTTAAAAAGATGTTCATATCAAATATAACTTTATAAATTTTGAATGTATTATTTTGACTCCTCCAAAATTATTGGTCAAGATTAGGGATGGTAAAAATACCTGCACCCGCAGGTATCTACTAATAAAATCTGTGACAAGTATTTATTACCCGCGGGTAACGAGTATTTTAATACTCGCTTATAAACGGGTCATTTGCGGGTATCATACTACCTGTACCTGCGAGTACCCAATACCTACAAAAAATTAAAATTAATTTATATTTTATTAAGTTAAATTTAATTAAAATTATGTTTTATTAGCTTAAATTTAATTAAAATTAAAATTTAATTTAATTTAACTTATATTATATTTTATAATTTATAATTTTTTTAAAAAAACTTATAAAATATATTTTTTTAAATATTCACTAGTATGCGGGTATTCACGAGTACCCGTGGATACCTGATAAGTTAACGGACAAATAGTGGGTGAATTTTTTTTTTGCGAGTCGGGTTACGGGTAGGCACTATCCATGCCCGACCTGACCCGTTGTCATTCCTAGCCAAGATTCGTCATTTGTGCATCTCCAAGATATTTTCTTCTTATATCACAACTGTTATGCAATTATTTTCAAATGATGTATGCCAATTAAATATATTTTAAATATCACATTTGAATCTTTCTACTCTTTTTTAATATTTTTATTTATTGTTTATTTTTTTTTTCACACAAGAATGTTTAACACTCTCAATTTAAGGGTTCAATAGCATAAACCTTTCATTTACTAGGTTATATAGAAAATTGAAAATTTATCTCATTTATTATATTATTATTAGTTTTTGTTTCCTTTAAAGAACTATTTTGTTTCGCTAAAACAATTTCTTTATCTCTCAACCATCGACTAGGTTGATATTTAAAATTTTTTTCTTACATCTCCAAGGTATTTTTAATGTTATCATACCCATTAATTATACATTTATTTTCCTGTGTGATTTCATTGAATGGTCTATCAAATTGTCTCTAAGACACACATTTTATCATTTTTTAATATTTTTATTTGTTGTTTATTTTTATCATATATAATACTTTTTTAATATTTTTTATATAATTATTTTTTATTTTCTAACTCATTATCATACATGTAATTGTATCACTATAATTGTATAAATAAATTTTATTCACTATAATATAATAATTTAGTGTAATTATCATTAATTTTTTTTATCACCATCCAATATATTGAAGTTCAAAAGATAAAAGATTTATGTTAAATTTATATCATTATTAGTTTAATCTTTGAATATTTTTTGATTTTGATCAAGTGATGTATTATAACTGTTATTAGTGTATAAAAAAAGATATTCCAATAGAATTTAAAAAATTTAAGTAAATAGATTTTTAAATTTTTTAAATTTTGAATATTTGTTTGCTTTTTATATTTAAAAAATATTTAAATTTTATCAACAGGTTTTATTGACATTTGCAAATTTAATGAATGTTTTTGTTCTCATGAAATTTTATTTGGTATTCTAATTTGAAATGTGTACAATTATAATTTCTTTCATAATATTTAAAATTGAAAAAAAAATCGTCTTTTCAATATTTAATAATGGGTTAAATATGTTTTTGGTCCCTGAACTTTCAGTGAATTTTGAAATTAGTTCATTTCGAAACTTTGGACCAATTTAGTCCTTTGTCTTTCAAAATAAGTGGATTTAGTCCTTTTAATCAAATTTTGTTAAGTTTATTTGACATTTCAACATGTTTCATAATAGTATTTAACTTAACATTAAAGCAAAAATATGTCAAACAATATAAACAACTCAGATACAATTCTCAAATGCGTACAAAACATCAAATAAACCTAACAAAATTTGATTAAAAGGACTAAATCCAAGTATTTCGAAAGATGAATAACTAAATTGGTCCAAAGTTTCGAAATGGATAATTTCAAAATTTACTAAAAATTAAGGAACCAAAATCATATTTAATCCTTTAATAATATTATATTTCCTTTACTGTAATTTTGTTTTGTTTTATATAAATTAATTAATTGATATTAGAACAGTAAGAAAACATGTACGAGTACGAGTATATATCCATTATTTATTGAGATTGGGTATAAGGATAATGATAAATTTTTTTTTAAGATGAATATGAAATAATGAAACTCATTCCGATCTTATCACGTTGTCATTCTTAAACTGGACCGAACGACCAGCCGGAATAAAGATCCAAAGATCGAAAAAAATTATTTAAACAGACAATTAGACGTTATATCCGGAACATAATTATGTTTTATTTTTCCTTACTTTTTCTTGAACCAAATCCATATATTTCCACTTCATTTCCGCTTCATCTCCCATCTTCCCATAGAAAAGCCAAAACCGATCATGATCGTGATCAGCGGTGGCTATTGTTCAGGGTGTATATGGTGTAAGTCTGCAGGCAAATAGTAGGACACCACAGAAAGCAGGCCGCCGGAACAAATATTCTCTCTTCCAATGCTCTATCCATTCCCCTCCTTCCACATGGCATACATCCATCACCTCATTCTTTCTAAACAAAAAATAAAAATAAATATACAACATATTTTTTTAACACTATTTCTTTTATTTATTAAAAAAACAATATAATCTTCTTCTTCTTCTTTTACATTTTATTATAATTTTAAACGTTTATTTATTGTAAAACAATTGATGTTTTAATATGTCAAAATTAACTAATATTTTTTTTTTCTCAAATATAATTATCTAATAATATTCATCATTCGAGATGCAAAGCATCAAAATCAATGCATATGCTTGAGTGAGAATGCGCCAACCTTTTACATAGTAAACATTTCTTAATTTATGCATATTAATTAATTAAGTCTAATTAAAAGGAGAGAGATATAATTTACAATGTCCAGTTTAAGATTAAGTCCAAGAAAAGTTGTACTTGGAAGAGTAAATACAACTCATAGAGGGTAAAAGCCGGCCATGTACGTCGATAAAATCAATACATTACAACTCCTATATATCTAATCCTCATTCAGTTTGAAATCGGTGTGACCTAACAATTCATCTAAGCAACACCATTTGCATAGAAAACATTTGTTAGTTCTTCCCTAATTTACTCTAACTCCTTAGTTCAAATCAAATGGCTTCTTCTTCATCTTCTTCTTCAGCTCCTCTTGCCTTCTTTGCCATCTCCATGGTTCTGCTTTCCTCAGTTGCTATGGCTACTGATTATGTTGTGGGTGACGACAAGGGTTGGACTCTTGATTTCAACTACACAGTTTGGGCACAAGACAAGGTTTTCCGTGTCGGTGACAACCTCTGTATGTTCCGAAAAACCCTACCTACTTCTCGAAATTATCACTATTATTTGCATGGATCTTTTATACTGTTTTATTAAACATAAAACAAAAAACAAGGGTTAGTAATTTACAATGCAAATTTCTAACTGGGTTTTAAGAGTTTCATGATGAGTAGTGTTATTATAAGTGTTTGGAGTTCCTTTCCTAAGACGAAGATGCTCTTTATGGCAGTGTTCAACTATGACAGCTCGAAGCACGACGTGGTGAAAGTGAACGGAACAGAGTTCCAGGATTGCAGTTCCACGTCGGCGAACGAGGTATTCACAAGCGGAAAGGACGGGATCCTGCTGAAATCAGAAGGGAAGAAGTGGTACATTTGCAGCAAAGGCAACCACTGCAGTAATCATGAAATGAAGCTCGTCATCAACGTGGAATCTGCAGCTCCGGCACCGGCTCCCGTTTCCTCCGCTCCCTCTCTCCTTGCTTCTCTCTCTGCTGGGGCCCTCATCGTTGCCGGAGCAGCAATCCTTGCCTGAGATCAAAGCAACTACCATAGAAAACTCTTATTTCCTTGTTGAATGCATTATCATCATTCGTTTTATGTTGTTTTTGTTATAAGCTCGTCTCAATAATATGTCTGATTTCATTTGGACTGCAAGATAAGTGTTTCCGGAGAACACCATGCTTGCTTTGTTACCCACTCTTATTACCTTTTATATTTATAAATAAATCCTAATTCTTTATGCTATGCTGCAAGAAAATCTTTAATAAATAAAAGATAATTACAGTGCCACGTTGTCGGGAGATTGTAGATTGTGAATTGTGAATGTCGATATGGATGTAAAAAAAATTAAATATGTATTTGTCCCATAGTGAATTTTATAATTAATTTATTTCGAATTTTTTCATTAATTTAATTTTTCTTTTTTTGAAATACGTAGATTTAGTTCTTTTAATCAAATTTAGTTAAATTTATTTACTTAATATTAAAACAAAAATATGTCAAACAGTATAAACAACTCAAGTACAATCCTGAAATACGTATAAAAGATCAAATAAACCTAACAAAATTTGATTAAAATGACTAAATTCACATATTGGTCTAAGGTTTTAAAATGGACTAATTCCAAAATTTACTGAAAGTTAAGGGACCAAAAACATATTTAACCCTACAAAAATGCGTAATCATGGATATTTATGATAAAACTCTTAATGGGTAGAAAATTGATTATGAATGGATATCAATGAATAATAGAAACAGATATTTTTTATACCCGCATGATAATGAGGTGGGTACGCATATCACAATATCCATATCCATGGATACATATACTTTTATACTCTAATTTAAATTAAAAAAATATGATAAAAATATTAACACATTGATTTTGAATGTGTTATATTTTATCAATTGGTTGTAAAAATTATTTATTTCTTTGTAAACGGTCATTCAACACTATTTTGATGAGTTATTTGAACTTTGTTTGAAATTTATGAATGTTTTGTATTGTATTTTATTTGAATTTATGATTAAAATATGTTATTAAAATTTTAATTTTTTTTATATACCTAATACCTGTGAATATTCGTGGAAATTAAAAAACTATGTGAGTACCTGTATACTGGATACCTACATGAATATGGGGACCAATATGAGGCATATACTTATCCCGCGGGTAGGGTAGGAGGAGTTACTATCCGTACCCTACCCGCCCTGTTGACATCCTTAACTCTGGCGTGTTGTGTGAACTAATTTATTTATGAACTATAAAGTACTAGTATTTGTTGTCGTCGACGACAAGCTGAACAGTGGCCGACGAGTGAGACGATCACTTTTCGTGCGATGAACACAAGATTTAGGAAGTTGTTTGAGTAAATGCTTTGTGTAACCTCTTTAGCGTCAGAACCATCCATCCTTTTTCTAATGTCTTCCTTTCTCTCTTATACTCGGATTGTCCTTGCTCTACCCTTAATTTTCCTGGATTCACAAGCATAATCTGGGGTGGGGTGGTTTACGTGGTGTCGACCCCTATGTGCGAGGCGACCGTTGGCATGTTTCTTGCATCTAGAGATGACAATGGGGCAGAACGGGGACGGGTTTCACAATCCCACACTCATCCCCATAAAAAAATGCATCCCCATCCTCATACCCAAATCCAACGGGTATCAAACTTTTGTCTCATCCCTATCCCCACCGAGTAACGGGTATATACTTGTACTCATACACATACCCGATTTCTTACTGTTTCAATATTAATTAATTAATTTTTATAAAATAATATAAAATTATGGGAAATGAAACATAATATTATCAAATATTCAATATTAAGTGGAGAGTTGTTTCTTCAATATCAAATATTTAAAAAGAAATTATAATTATACATTTCAAATTAGAATATCAAATAAAATTTCATGAGAACCAAAACATTTATTAAATTTGCAAACTTTAATGATACCTAGTTAATAAAATTAAAAATATTTTTAAAAAATATAAAAGGAAATCAAATAATGAAATTAAAATATATTTTAATTGTCTGTTTACTTCAATTTTTTAGATTCTAATGAATATCTTTTTATACATTAATAAAGCTTATAATAGATCACTTAATCAAAATCATGCAAAGAATAAAGATTAAACTAATAATAATAAAATTTCAACATAGATCTTGTATCTTTTGAACTTCAATATATGTTGAATGGTAATAAAAAAACCATAGCAATTATATTAAATTTTTATGTTATAGTAAATAATTTTTTTTATACAATTATAGTGACAAAATTACAGTTTGATAATGAGTTAGAAAATAAAAAAATAGTTATATAAAATATATAAAAATAGTATACTACATGATAAAATCAAACAACAAATAAAAATATTAAAAATATTTCAAATATGTGTCTTGAAAATAATTTGAAAGATTATTGAATGAAATCGCACAAAAGAAACCAAATATATAATTATAGTTATGATAAAATGAAAAATACCTTAGAGATCTAAGAAAACTTTTTAAATATCAACATAGTCAATGATTGAGAAATAACAAAAATTGTTTTAGCAAACCAAAAAAGTTCTTCAAATGAAACAAAAATTAATAATAATAGAGTAAAAAAAGATAAAGTTTTTATATTATCTAGTAAATGAAATATTTATGCTATTAAACACTTGAATTAAGATTGTTAAACATTTTAATGTGAAAGGAAAATATACAATGAATAAAAATATTAAGAAATAATAGAAATATAAAAATGTGAGACAAAAAAAATATTTAATTAACATACATCAATTGAACATAAATGGATAAATGTTACGATAATAAAATGAAATATATTAAAGATGAGAATGAATTTCACGAAAAACAAACAATTAGAAGAATTAAAAAATAAAAAGTACGTTGTAAAATATATATATATATACATATATGTATATATATATACATATATATATATATATATTTATATATATATTTATGTATATATATACATATATATATATATATATATATATATATATATATATATATATATATATATATATATGTATATATATATATATATATAGATATATATATATATGCATATACATATACATACATATACATACATATATATACATATATGTATATGCATGTACATATACATACATATATGTATATGCATGTATATGTATATATATATATATGTATATATATATGTATATGTATATATATATATATATGTATGTATGTTTGTCAGAATTGTTGATTAATGTATTTTAGGAAAGGTTAAATTTTATTCTGTATACTGTTGATTATTTGTTATTAATGCTAGGATTGTGTTTCTAGAATAAATCCCATAATTATTGGGATTTGTCTCCTTAGGATTAGCTGATTGATATTTCCATAATAGCCACAAACTTGTGTACATATAGGTCCAATGACCTAATTATTTTGTATGAGAAATAAAATATTCTATTTTCTAAATCTGAGAAATCCTCATCTTACAAGTCGGTTTTATGAAGTTGAGTTAGGTTTAAAGTTCACTTTTTAACATGGTATCAGAGGCAGGTTAGAACCTATCCTAGTGAGATTTCTTGGACATATTATTCCACCCGCTATCGGACCACCCATTAATGTCTAGTCCCATGCACGAGATGTCTATACCTCGGTGTGAGGGGGTGTGTTGGAAGTTCCACATTAACTAGAGACAAGGCAATTCACAATATATAAGTGGGTGCAATCCTCACCTTGCAAGCCAGTTTTGTGAGGTTGAGTTAGGCTTAAAGTCCACTTCTTAACAGTGTTAGATATATTAGATATCTTATATTAGATATCTTATATCTTATCTTTTATTCTTTTGTTTATTCGTTATTATTTCTTTTCTATCATTATTTGTAATTTAGACTTAAGTCCATAATTTCTTTCTTATAAATACAGTACCCTATGTGTATTTTCTACACAAGGGAAATTAATCCCATATATATATATATATGTGAAGGTTTGCTATTTTACTTACATCAAGAGGATTAGCAGAATAAAGTAAACTGGTACAAGTTTCAATTAAAGATTAAAATTGATTTATCATCAAATGTTCTAAGGCAATTCTAATAGCAAGAATCAAAACCAAAGGAGAATAGACAAAAATGATCTCTAATTAATAAATTCAAAGACCAACTTGTAAATTACATGATATGTTAGTATCCTTTTTAAAGTTTCTAAAGAAATTAACCCAAGAGATTTAGCGTTCCATGAGGAAGACAATGAAAAACATAATGAAAAAGGAAAAGTAAAACAATGAGGATGAGAGAGTGTTTTTTGATGAATGAATGAATGATTGAAGCTTGCCAATGGTCTCCTTTTATAATGTTTTGGATGGACCTCAACTGCAGTTCTATTGAAGATCCAGGAGTACTAGTTTCAATAGCTAATCTAGGTTCTGTTGCTATAAATATTTGCTTAGAGATTTTGTGCATGTTCTGTGCAGTGATTTTAGGTAAACTATCTACCAAGTCTCTAAATTGTGTTTTTCTTTGTTACTCTCATCTTTGGAAAGGATATCATTGTTTAAGCACTCACCCTTGTTGTCATTGATGATGTTACTTTCACTGTGTCTACACTATTCTTCCATCCCACTGTTGACCATGATTGACCTCTGAACATTTCACCTATTATTATCTTAACCCCTTTTGGTGTTGCTCTACCACTATTCATCACTTATACAGTTGTGAATTCCCTCAGCAACTATGCTAACTGACCCCTCCCTCCCAACATTATCTGTTGCTCCAAATTCCCCTCAACTATTGCCACATGCATAGGAGATTCTCATTGTGCTCCACAAGGGCAGTTAGTCCTCTCTCAATCCTAATTCTTATATTTAGCAGTTCTTGTTGGGAGTTGGCTACTTTAGAAGAAATGGTTGATTTACTAGGAAATGATACTTGGAGACTTGCCCCTTACCTCTATACAAGATTGCAGTTTGTTTTCGCTGGGTGTTTTCTGTCAAAACTTGTCTAGAGATGGTAAAATAGGTTTATTCACAGCTTGCTCGGTGGCTAAGGGCTACACTTAGATTTTTGGTCGTGACAATAGGGACACTTATTTCTGTTGGGTTAGGAATAAACTTAAATTGGTTGTAATTAATGAATTAGCCATTGGAGTTTTATGAGTAGTTAATGTATTAGTCCTTGGATACTTATTGATAGTTAATGGGTTAGTCATTTATAGCTATTTTTATCTGTTTTGAATGCAACGGTAAAGAAATATGAGTCTATAAATTGTATTGTTCATTGTATGAAAAATAACAAGAGGCGAATCAAGTTTTTTCACAATAGAAAGAGTTGTTGTCTACAATTTCCTTGTGCCAATAATAACTTTGGTGTCTTTGTTTTTTGCTATTGCTACTATTTGTGATTGATCCCCTCAGCAATGAAATACAAAGTAGTTCTTAAAGATGATTTCTTATGTGGTGAATTGTAAAAATAAGTGTACATGACTCAACCTTTAAGATTTATTTATTTTGGTGACTATTTACTTGTTTGTTGTCTTTGTAGCTCTTTGTATGGTCTAAAGTACCCCCCTTGTGTTTGGTTCAATTGTTTCATCTTTGTTATGCTTTAGTTTGGTTTGACTGAATATTAGACCTATCACTTTGTGTTTTCTTTTTATTCTCCATCTGGCCTGTGCATTTATTTTTTGATTTATGCTGATGACATTGTCATTACTAGTAATTGTTGTTATGGTATTCTGTGGCTCGAATTCCATGTCCATTGTCAAACAAAATACTCAGTACTTGTTCTTGAACTTCGATGTTGTTGAACATTTCCTAGAGAAAGTATGCTCTAGATATAACAAACTATACTGAGCTTATATATTAAAACCTCTTAATAAGGTGTAATTTGGGTGTTGCACATGCTTGTTAAAAATGAAAAATTTTAATTGGAGGAGCAAAAGAAACATTGCCCCCCCTTTGGAGGACTAAACATATTTGAGCATTTAATAAATTTTCAAAAAACCATGTAACTCAATTAAGTCCATGTGACAAATGCTAAGTAAACTACTGTTTGCCACATCATCGAGGTCACAAATGTTGTGTAATCTCAGGACTAAAAATTGCATATCGCGAAATTGAAGAATTAGGAATAGAATTTTTTAACTAGGGACGAAAAGAAAGTGTCCCAATTTGGAGGATTAAAAACATATTTATGACATAAAATTATATGTTAACAAATGCTTGCTATCTTTCCTTACGTTGTTTTCAAAATCTTTACTTGATTTCAGGATGCACAGAATAAAGTGGCAGCATATGCATTGTACAAACTATTTCCCGAGGTCCCAGTTCATCTCCCAGTTACAGAACCTTATGCATCTTTTATTCTGAAGTGGATGGAAGGTTGCTTTTTTTTATCTAATCCATTTTTTGTTTGTAAAGCTCATTGTTTGGGTAACAGTGCCCACCTGCGTTGTGAGAAAATATTTAGTTGTATAAATTGTATTATGTGAAACATTTAATTTTTACCATTCTTTAATTTAGGTATCATGAAGCTATTGCTGTAGATATTTAACCGTGTATATATGTGAACTTTTGTATCGAAGATATGACATTTCATAACTTGCAGGGGAATCATCAAGCAATCTAGAAGACAGTGAGAAAGATCATAGATCTGGATTCGTGGATTCATTATTAAATGATAGTATTTCTGGTGCAACTGCATTTGTTGATGTTACAGATTATAAGTGTCCCGAATACTTTGATGGAGTCTATGAAAATAATTGTTCAACCATTGCCCATCATCAACAATTTGCTCAAAGTAGGTTCATCCATGTCTTATTTAATATAATTTTGAATTATATTTCCATTCTTTTCAGGTAGTTTTTCTTTTTGTTTTTCTCAATTTGAGTTGGCCTTATTCGTACACTGTCTTATTTAGGGATATGAAGTTGTTTGGTATGAGAATACGTTTTCTGTTTACACCATGTTTCTTGTTTTCTGATGTAATTCTTTAGGAAATGAGACACTGTGACCCTATATATATATATTGATGCAAACTTGCAGCTTTTGTTATTGACAAAAAATCTACATTTGGGTACTATATGTTTCTTGGAGAAGTCTAGTGATCTTGAGAAGCAAAAAATAGGGTAGAGTATCTCGTTATAGTGCAGAAGCTGTATTTTGAGCCCTTGTTTATAGTGTGTGAAGGACTCTGGATGAAGGTCATACTTGATGACCTTGGAATTAAGGTTGATATCCCTACGCAATTGTACCTTGATAACAAGTCAGCAATGAGCATTGCTCATAATTCAGTCTAACATTATAGAACCAAACATATTGAAATCGACATGCATTTCATCAAAAATAATCTTTGACAAAAGCCTTATGGTTACAACTCATATTCCTACAAGATTTTAGATTGTAGACATTTTCACTAAAGGGCTTCCTCAGGACAGATTCCAAGATATTGTAGGCAAGGTGGGATTGATTGATATTCACTTACCAATGAAATCCTAAATGCTATCATAGTAACAACATGTAAAAACTACTTATCGACTTTTGGCAAAGTGCATTAGTTTGGTTAGTAAATTGTATGTTTTGGCTAAATACATTGGTTTTATTTGAAAGATCAATACAAACGCAATACTCAATATTGTCATCTGATTTTGTATAGTAATTAATTAGTGTTTAGTATAAGAAATATCATATCATTAGATATGGTATAGATGTGCTGATAGTTTAGCTTCTTTTGGTATTCACTAGAGTTTTTACTTGGTGGGAACAAATGCCTACTATTGTGAGTCATAAGTTGGTTAGAGATAGACTTGGTCTATCTAACTTTTGGTTTTCATAGTGGGTTTAGTTTGATCCCTCCACTATCTTGTCTTTTGCTTTGTTATTTCTTTTCATAGAGTTTTTGATGTGCTGCAAATAATTGATAAACGTTGAGATACTAACCTATTTAAAATCCTATTCTTGTATAATGATGGTTTTGCACACCTTTTATTAAAAAATGGTCTGTTGATAAATTCCAAGTGGATAAGGCTTATTTTTTCCTTATACATGTAATTGTTGTCTTTCTTAGTTTCTCCTTCCTGAAATTTGTGTTCCATTGTATAGGAGAAACAGATATCAAGGAAATGGAGAGTGCTAATTTGAGACAGATGCAACATATTAAGATGAGAACACCAAGATACCAGGTTTGCACATATTTTTGTATTTTTGACTTTTGTTTGACACTTTTTGGAAGTTGTATCGCATTGTTGTAAATAGTGTATTATTAGGATAAACATATCCTTAATATGTCAAGAATAATTAGAAGAAAATATATTTTTCTTAATTTTCCAATTCATTTTAATATAATTTTGTTTCCTTTATTTTGGAAAAATTGATTATTACAAATAGAGATGAGGAAAATATAATTGGTGTGGTAAGTTATTAATAAAACAATTCTTTATCTGTCACAGGAGCAAATGTCTTCTTATAATCCACATCATAAGTTTGAATAAATACTTTAGCAAATAACCTTGCTTTGTAAAGTTGTAATATGCCATCGAATTTATACTTTACATTATAAACCCATATGCATTCTACTGCCTTTTTATCCCAATGGCTTATTAACAAGTTTTCATTTGTTGTTCTTTTCTAAGGCACTGATCTATTCATCATGGTTTGAACCCAATTTTCATCCTTCAACGCTTCATGTAAAAGGAAACCCTGGTGCTGTATAAATAGGTTTTTGGTAGTGACAAAGTGAGAAATAGGATACTTGGTACTAGACCGAGTTCCTTTTCTCAAAGCAATGGGCAAGTCAAGGTTAGGTTCGCAATTAATATTAAAGGAAATTTTCAAAGGTTAAAGGGTGTCCGAAGATGGAGCACTTACCCCTAGCCAGATCATTGGTGTTATTCTTAAACTAGGTTAGGTTGCTTTGTCTTCATTGTAGTGTTATCGGTATCGGATAACGGAAAATTTCTTTATAAAGCTATAACAGAAACCATAACGAGTTATGACGAAAACATTCCTTTCAAAAGAAATATAATACCACAACATGTAATTCTGATGCAAAAGTAATGATACTATACTGAAAAAAAAAGTATTTATTTTTTTTGAAAAATAATTATAGTGAAAGTGGAGAAAAAGAAAAAAAAAATGAAAATAAAAAAATAGGCTTGGCCGGAGGCGCAACCAACAAGTAGTGATGGCAACGGTGGCTGTTGGTTGTAGTAAGTTAGGGCAGCTAGAAAAGAGTAAAAGAAAAAGTGTTTTAAAGTTAGAGTGGGTTTTAAATTTTTATTGGGCCTAGCCCAATTTTTAACTGTGTTAAACACAAAAAACAAATAAGGTTGGAGAAATTGTGCTGCCCCTTCCTTCTCCCACTTTGCTGGTACTTTTCTCAATGCAACAATCATCTTTCATTTCTACCCCTATTTCTTCTGCCATTGCCGTTTTGCCATCGCCAACTGCTATGCAAAATGCGGCCGCCATGGACCGCCACGGAACATCCGTTTCGTCACCGCCTTGTTGTGGTGGTAGGTCAGAGAACCGCTATTGGTTTCTGCCATGGCGACGCCATGGTCGAAATTTGATAACATTGCTCCTCTGATATTTTATATGGAGAATTCTCTAGACAACTAATTTCTAGAGTTGTCCCTGACTCAGGAATAGAGTTGGTCTTGTTAGGAGCAACTTCATAAAAAATGGATAATTTCTGTAGTTGACCCTGACTCAAGAAGAAAGATGCCCTTGTTAGGAGCATTTTTAGAGATATCCATTCGAGATGTGTCAGGAGAAGTATCAGGAGTACCAAGAGTAGTAAGACACGATTTTTGAATGAAAGGGATAAAAAATAACTGAAGAGATTCAAAAGACTCATCTTCAAAAGAATGGTCTCCTGAAGTCGAGGACATTTGTAAAAGGATTTAGTTTCATCAAAAAGTGATATTCATGGAGGTAAAAAATTTTCCACTTAGAGGATAACGTTATTCCTTTTTATTGGATGCATAACCAACGCATATGCATTTAACAACTCTAGGATCCATGATTGTCAAACTTGCGAGTTAACTCAACTCGTACAAGTTTACATTTTTACCCATACCTTTCCCGTTAACTAAGAAGCAAACTCGTTTTAATGTAGGGTTTCACTTCTGCATTTGCTTTTGCGTTTGCCTTGGCTTCATCTCTACGGATCTCCATTGCTGTGTTGTTGTTCACTTTCTGCTCGATGCGTCGCTGTCCAGTCGTCGTGCCGCCGTTCGCTTGGCGCTCGATTGCATCTCCATTGTTTTGTTGTAGCGTTTAGGAGAGGAAGGGAATTGTTGCGTTGCACTTTGTAGGAGGAAAAAAATTTTATTGTACTGCTGTGCTGCAGCTTTTAAGAAAGAAAGTAATATAATATATATTATATTATTTATAAATCATTGTTTTAATTGAATTCTACAGCTAGGTATTAGGGGTTTCAATTTAAGATTTTAATTAGGAATTAATTTTAATTATTTAATAATTATATAATATGCTCTTTTTTTTCTTTTTTAATTTTGTAGTTGAAAATTGAAATTAAGGATCAATTTTAAGTATGTCTTGGAATTGTTAAATTCAATTAAGAGCAATTCAAGTGCATTTTCATTTATTCTACTTGATTATTCTATTGTAATATTTGAAATTATTTTTTTTTTTCTTGAGAAGCAAACTCTTATGAGTTAAGTTTACAAGCCGAATTTAATGATTTTCCACAAGTTGGGTTTGACAACTTTGCTATGATCTAACTTTTCATGGAATTGACTATGAATATGGGCAAATACAACACATCCTAACACTCGACAATAAAGACCAGATAGAACAGGAACAAAGGGAAAGAAGGAGATATGAACTCAATGGGTCTCAAACTATCATGGACTCAGGAGGTTAGTCAATTAAGAGAGGACAACCTCTCCCCAAAACATAGAGATTGATCGACACTTTATTAAAGAAAAATTGGATAGTGGTCTTATCACTACTTCATATGTTCCATCTAGGCTTTAGCTAGCAGATTTGTTTCCAAGAGGTCTTTCAACTGCGCAATTTCATGATCTCTTATGCAAGCTGGGAATGATAGATAACCATTCACTAGATTGATGGGGAGTGTTGTTAATAGGACATTAAATATTCTACTAGAGGTTTTTAGAAGTTGTTAGAAGCTGGTAGAAGGTTCTAGAGCTCTTTTTTAATTGTTACTTTAGGGTTGGAGTTCTCTATAGATAGATAAATGTTGGTGTGCTGATTCATATGAATCAATTTGAATGAAATTCTTCTTTCTTTCATATTAATTCTTTCAAGTCAAATGTTCCTTTAAAGAAACTGGATCTCCAACTCAACGAAGAGAGTCAACAAGAGACTTAATATGAGAAAGAAGCTTAGTAACCATGCAATTACTGAAAGAAGAATGATGTAACTCAAAGTGCTACTATCTAGCCTTTCTCCTAGTCTGATGAAGAAAATAGGCATGCATTCCATATTGAATCGACAAAAAGATGTTATCCATTATTAGAGAATATACAAGAGTTAGTGAACCTCTTAAAGAACCCATGTATATATGGACTGAGGAGCACTGCATGAAGAAAGGCGATTGGTTTTTAAAAGTTTGCAACTGTCAATCAACGAAGACAACATAAAAATGTTTTGAAACTATAAGCAAACTAAACATTATAAGCTCAGATATGAGGTGGAAGCTTATAAAAGGTTCTATATGTATTAGTGTATAATATCTTGTGTAATATATCCGTGGTAAAGGATAGCTAAAATATTTGGTAAGATTTTCAGAACAATTGACTTATTCTATAGGGAAAAAGAAAATTAATCAATTCTGAACTGGATACTTTATCTGCTTCAGGATATGCTGAATCTTAGAGCTACACTTCCTATTGCAGCTCTGAAGGGTGATATATTGCAATTGATGAAGGAACATGATGTTCTTGTTGTTTGTGGGGAAACAGGCTCAGGAAAAACAACTCAGGTGACAGATTTCGAGTATAATTTGTGATATTTTTCCTCCTGTATTTTCTAAACGTCTTGTTTTCTATCATTTGTGCATGCACAGTTTCCTTTCTGACTGCCATTTAATGTAGGTTCCACAATTTATATTGGATGACATGATTGAGTCAGGACATGGTGGATACTGTAATATAATTTGCACACAACCACGGAGAATAGCGGTAGGTAATAGATGTTGTTCTTGCATATTTGTCAATATATACAACATCTACAATAGTTTTCAGCTGTAATCTGTACAGTCGTCTGTCCCATATTTTTGATGGACTAGTTATTTTTACTCATTACATTGGTTTCCTTCCTTACGTGCATGTGAGGGCAAGTTTTTCCTAGTCATCAAGGTTTGACGAAGAATACTGCTTTTTTAATTTTCTTACTGACTGTACACTTGCACTGGATGAAGCTGCCAAACTGAAACTAAAAAAATAATTTTGGATTGGTTGCATAATCTAGAAACTTAGTGAATACTCATGAATTTAATGTATGTTTTTCTGCATTCTATTACCTTTGGTTTTTGTTTTATGCCTTATGTTTTAGGCTATTTCTGTGGCTGAAAGGGTTGCTGATGAGCGATGTGAACCTTCACCAGGTTCACATGGTTCTTTGATTGGTTATCAAGTTCGTCTTGACAGTGCCAGGTACTCATTTGTCATTTAAAGACTTCAATTTTGCAGGAACATGCTTAAGTGCAAATTGCTTTACAAATGTTCTCTCTCTCTCTCTCTCTCTCTCTATATATATATATATATATATATATGTATATATATATGTGTGAATATATACAATTTTCATTGACTGGGGAATTAGTAATGACACATTCATTGGGTACATGCATGGTTATCAAACTTGCAATTCAACTCGTAGAAGTAGAATCATCCGAGTTTGCATTCCCACACCTAGCTCCTGAGAGTTGACTTTTGGAGCAGGTTCGTTAGACTCACGGTGAACTCGACTAAACTTGCGATCTAGCAACTGAGTTGGTGATTCATTAGGCTGTCATTTTGCTTACAAATATGTCCTGTAGGGGTATTTGATATTTGATACACAAACACAATCTTTTCTTTATATTTGATACACGAACAAATCTTTTCTGTTTCTTTGATATGAAAAGTCTTACATGTAGGCAAATGAAATTTTGAAGGAGCCATTTACATGAAAATTTTAATCAGTGACCTGTCCACCAAAACACTCCTTTGAAGGACCAATTTAGGTATTTACTATTTGTTCCTCTTTTAATCCTATTGAACAAAAATCTTCATTTTCTTTATTTTTTAATTGAATAAATATCCAATTTGGTTCCTTAGAGATTAAGGCGTGGCTGTTGTATTATTTTTTTTTATGTGAATCAGTCCTTCTAATTTTTTCTTTCGTCTATTTGAATGCCAGTGTCATTTTTCACTTCTATATGACTTCGATATGGCTCGTAGGTGTGAGACACAGTGAGATGAGAGTTAAATGCTCGCAAATGGGTCATTGAATATGTACTAGTTTACATCTAAATTCTTCTAGTGCACAAGAAATACAATTCATAATTTCATTCTATACAACTCTTCCATGTTAGCAAAAATAAAGGAATCAATGAGTAAAAACACAAAAAACCTAAATCAACACACAGCAGAATAATTTCATACCATACAGACCTTGCATGTTAGCAGCAATGGGCATTGGGATGAACCAACCATACCCAAAAAAAGAAACTTAAAGCCATAAAGTTTCTCTCCATCAACCTATGCAGCCAATAATTTTTAATCTAAACAAAACCTAGCAGCCTGATACACACCATCACAACATAACCTTTTCCACCACTTCCAACACAAACTCAAATGACCCCCAATCCTAGCTTCCAAATCTCTACAATTGTCACCAACCCCACACCCACAACACGATATCTCCAAAATAAGCACTTTTCGACAACCCAACAACACAAAACAGACTACTGTCAAAAGCCATGAAGAATCAAAACATTTTCCCCACATTTACTTTTTTTTTTCTCTTCACAGCATGCAAAAAAAAAAACCTTTGTTTTCCTTTTAGTATATCGTTTGTGTGCTATGTTCTCAAATTGAACAACCCCAGAGGAGCAGTAGAGGTAAAAAGTGATGAGGAATTTTGGTGTACAAAGTGATTAGGAATTTCGGTGTACGTCAATGGTTCTTTGAAAAGATTTTAAAATGTGTCGGAAAGACTTAGAGGCAAAGTGATGAATTATTCAAGGACCCATTTACATGTATTTAAGTCTCATTTCGATGTATCTTACACATAGCAGCCATGCAATAGCCACATAGGAGTGAAAAATCTTCCACTGGCATTTAACTGCTATGTGGACTTCTGTTAAATGTCCCACTAGGGGAAAGACTTAGATGCACTATGGAAAATGTTTTAAGGACCCATATGCATGAAAATATTATTAAGGGACCTATCATCCAACACCTAAGGTACCAAATTGAGTATTTACTCTTTTTTTTTGGTTCCTGGTTCCTAACACTTCCTCCTCTAATTTTTCATGAAAGAAGGCATTTTTAGCATATAATTGATGCATTTGTTGACCAAAATGTACGTCCGAGAGGATGATCTGTACTGTATTCATGTTGTCAGTGCAATTGTCTCGTCATTATCAACCTCATTTGTTGGGGTGTATCCTTTTGCTAACAATCTTTGCTTATATTGGTCAAATGTACCATTGATTGATATTTCGCTCTGTATATCGGTTTGCAATCTGTTTTCTTTTTACTTCGGATATTTCTATGATCTTCCAAGTCTCATTCTTTTTCATTCATCTCTTCAATCTTGTCTTCAATCCAGTTCTTATCCTTTAAGGCTTATTTTACTGACGTAAATAGATGTAATGAAACTTTAGTGCTGCATAGAATGTTGCTCGGTAAAACATTGAGATTTAGGATACTTGACACTGGGATCTTTTCTCTTTTTCTCAAGGGAATGGGTAAATCAAGAATATTTAAGGATTTTTTGAGTATGACTACTTGGATGTAGTTCAGATGATTGGACTAGGTCGGGTTTTTTTTTTTTTT
>Ga0209589_1005174_pt1 | contig 22201 bp, 17 predicted proteins | sample CowpeawhiteBW_FD_187525 | JGI IMG/M metagenome (GOLD analysis project Ga0209589, IMG submission 187525) | Root nodule microbial communities of legume samples collected from California USA - Cow pea white BW (SPAdes) (version 2) | ecosystem: Host-associated > Plants > Roots > Nodule | place: USA...
TCATAAATTAACTAGTTCATGTAACAATAAAACACATATAAATTTAAAATTTGAAAATAATTTTAAGTAAAGTTGAATGTGAAACATAATTTTAAATAAACTTAGCTATGTTAAAAATATATAATAACAATATCAATTTGAATAAAAATATCAAATTTAATAAAAATATTTGTATAACATTTATATAAAATTAAATTTGATTTCAATTTGGAGAGGGACAAAATTGCTAATTTTTATAAAAATTGGGACTAAATTGAGACAAATTAAAATAAAGGGACCAAATTGAGACTAAGGAAATGACACCTGGCATAATACTGACACGTGTCACTGTCACGTGGCACAATAACAGCTTGACACATGGCAATTTTTTTGATTTTTTTGAAAAAATTCAAAAAAAAAAAATTCAAAAAAGTCAAAAAAAATAATAAAAAAAAAAATCGAGGAATTGACACGTGACACTTCCTTTAACGGCGTCAACCTTGACTTAACGGAAATGGCAAACGTGAGACATTTTAACAAAAAAGGGACCATTTTAAGACTTTTAAAAATTTGAGTACCATTTTGAGATTTTGACTCTAAAATAGGGACCAAAGGCATAATTAAACCAAAGTAAAATGAAGAAGTCAACTGCCACATTTATTGAAAAAGAAAGACATCAACTCTCTACCTGATATAATAGATAAGCCTTTTTAAGATAGAGTTAAAAAAGAGGGAATGGATAGCATAAACATGACAAAATAACCTAAAAAATATGATATGTGTCACAAGAAGAATAATGAGCATTGAGAAAAAAAAAAAAAACTAGAAACGCCTTATTTTAATATGTTTTTATTTTGAAACATAAATTTTATACGATCTATGTTTAACTTTTGAATTTATAATGATTAAAAATGGGATAAGTTTTAGTATTAAAAAAGAGTGAAGGCTTTTGAATTATTAGGCGTAATGAAATGACTAGATTTTTGAAGAGTCTTGTAAGTTACGTTTGAATTATTTATTGTTGGGAAATTTGGTACCCTAATTTGGATGTTATATAGGAGAAGGTGTTAGATTAGATAGGAGTGGAGACAATGGAATTAGTTGTGATGCGTGGTCAACTTCTCCTTCATTAGTTGACTAAGTTCCCACCTTCCATTCCATTGCACTCATTTCTTTTAACCTTTTCTATCTTTTATTCTTTTCTTTCACATTATGCACAAAACAATTCTATCCTCACTTCTCACCTTAGCTTGCAAGCCACTCAATTTCTTCTGGACCATTTTCTCCTCATATTTTATCTATCTCACTCCAGAATTTTAATTGAATTTTTTAAATATGTCTTTTATTAATATTAAAAATATATTAATGTTAGTGTATTATAATTTTTATTATTTCTACCGTGTCTAATAATTCCATATTGTTTAAAAATTGAAGTATAAAATGGTTTAAATATTTCTTTTTCTTTAATCTTTTGAGGTACTTTCTGAAAATAAAACTATGACAGAAAAATACTTCCAATGCATGATAATTACGTATAATGATGTCTTGTAAATGTATTTTTATTACTATTTTAAAATCAAAACTATTACTATTTTATAAAAAAAAAGGCTTGATTGTTGTTATATTAAATAATTTTAACTTTTTGTTATATTTACAAACAAATCATATTACCTTTTAGAAGTTATAACAAAAATTTGTGATCTTGCTTTAATAAATATAAATATAGTGTAAGTAAAATATAATCAAATTATAAAACAAAAATTGATGTATGTTGTAGTTCTCAATTATATATTTAAATACAGAAAACTAATTTATTTTGTTTGGTTGAATTCTTAATTTTAAATTTTAAATTCAAACCAAACCATTTTGCTTTAAGAAAAAGTAAATCCAAAAACTAAAAAGAAAGCCAATTTCAATTATTTTTTAAAGCAATTCAGCTTTGAACATTACATGCCATAAAATAAGAAAATAAGGGTAAAGTGTTCAAGTGAGAACGAGAAAAGAATGAGAATCATGAACAAGAATAAGAAACAAAAAAAAAAATTGTGTTTATAAATAATGTTAACATAAAACAGTAAATAAGAAACTAATCATCTGACTAATATAACACACAAAAAAATGATTAAATGTCTTTGTTGGTTTGTGAAACCTACTAAAATGTTTTAAACAATTTGGTAAGCATATTTGGAATTAAACATGTCTATAGAAACATAAAACACACACATAAGGAAAATAAAGAACTATAATAGAGAATAGGAAATACTTTTTAAAATGAAATATAATAAAAATTCATAATGAGATTAATCAATTTTATTCTGAACAAAAACATATGATCTTCATTTAGAAAATGTACTACCAGTATTCGGCCATAGTCCTTCATATGACCACCATTAGTTAAAGTATTACCCATACCTGACCATACCCCACCACATGGAGACTTACTATATTCCGACTATTTCTTACTCATTCGTATGAAACGCCTCAAGACTACAAAGCTGATGGGTTGTTTGTGCTTGTCCTTACCCCCACAAAAACCATATGATTGCTTACTGGGTACCGTTCTACAACATCCATAATGTACCACTCAGTTGTAAGCTGCCTATCCCATACATGTCGATCCTCAAACCAATACCTTTGTCACTAAACTGATAACCGAGAACTAAAGACCAACAATGGTTTTTGAATAAATTCACCTACTTTGAATGAACCGACTAAAAATATATTTTGATCCAAAAATATTATTACATGAAATTTTCTAGCATCATTTAGTATCAAAAGTATCTTTTTAGGCATCTCTCCTCACATTTTGGACGAGATTTGTTGTAGTTGAAAGATATTTTTCCTAAAAACCAAATACTAAAAGAATTTTGAAAATTTGACACAGTACATCTTTATCCTTATCCCGTAAGAACTTAAAAGGTATTGATAGTATCACTTCACTAAATTTAATGTGTGTTCCCATTTAATTAAAAAATTAAGTTGAGTGATACTTAAGTGAAGTTTTCAAAAAACAAATATTGAAGTTTTAAATCAACCGGAATTTAATAAAAAAGTTTCTTCAAAATCCAGAGAATATGCAATAAAAAAACACATCTTTGAAATCTTCATTGGTGCAAGTCAAATCTCAAAATTATTTGCTAAAAAACATGGATTCGATTCACTCGAAAAAAAATGATAAACTAAAGAAAGTAACATATTAAACCGTGGAAATTCTCACTTGCCATGGCCAACGAGAAAATCCCATTCGCATTAAAGAAAGAAAGAGTGGAAAACGAGGGGTAACATAGTAAATGCAGAGTGTGAAGAGTCCGTAATGAGAGGGCAGTGTGACCCCACGCGCTTCCCGTGTCTTCTTTAACACGACTTGGCTTCAATCAATCGCAATGTCTTATGTCATTCCTATGCACTTTCTCCTCTCTTTCCGTTCCCTCGCTTTTTCTTGTCAAACACAAATTCATTTCTTTTTCTTCAACCATTTTTTCCTTCAAAATTTGATACAAACCCACGTAGGTAAAGGGAAAAAAGTAACTTTCTTTTTGTATCTTTTAAGCAATCACAAGTTTAGTGTGCGAGTTGAGTTTGTGCCAGGGGATAATGGGTAACTGCCTAGGTTCTTCGGCTAAAGTAGAAGCAGCTAACAGTTCCAGAACCCCTTCTGGTACTTTTTCTCTTTTGCCTTTTTGCTTTTCTGTCAGCAATTCTTCCTTCGCCGTGCAATGTTTTGCAAGATTTTTAGTTGTGGTTGCAGTTGCAATTTCATTGGCATCCTTAACATTATAGGAATTGTGAAAAGTACTGCAGATGCAGCTGCAATTGTGGTAGTGATGAGGGAAAAAATCTTAAGAATCATGCTGAAATCGACATTTCCAACCACTTTTTAAAACCTTGTTTTTATTCTCTGTTTTGAAGGGGTGTATGTGATTTTCCTTTGTCATTTGTCAAAGTTGATTTTTTACGCTATGGCTTGCAAAGCTGTGGGTTTGATGGTGTTGTAGATTGTGAATTCTTCGCGGGTTTTCAAGCTTTTTTTGTCTACTTTCTGTTTTTGGGTGCTGCAAGCTGGGTTTGTTTGGGTTGGTATTTGCTGGGATTCAATCCATGGTGGGATCACTTGAACTAGGATTGGAGAATGGATGCTTATTGTTATTAAACATTTCCTTCTAGTTGCTGAGCAACAAAGAAAAAAAAAAACATTTCCTTGTAATGCGATGGTGTGAACATTATCTTACATGAGTGCAATTGGTTGAATTTTAAGGTTATTAGCAAAAGTGCCTGTTTTTGTTTGTGAAAAGGAAGCATTCATGGACTAACTGTTTCCACTTCTGCTTGCATCAGGAATTTCAAAGACTAGTCCTTCATCTGTTCCTTCCAACTTATCTATTCAGTCATACTGTGAAGCAAGTGATGTCTCAAGTCTTCCCACACCAAGGTCCGAGGGTGAAATCTTGTCTTCCCCAAATCTTAAGGCCTTTGCCTTTAATGAGCTAAAGAATGCCACCAGAAACTTTCGCCCCGACAGTCTTCTTGGGGAAGGAGGATTTGGTTATGTTTACAAGGGCTGGATTGATGAACACACATTTACAGCTTCAAAACCTGGATCAGGAATGGTAGTTGCTGTTAAGAAACTCAAGCCTGAAGGGTTACAAGGTCATAAGGAGTGGTTGGTAGGTGTTTTATTTCCATTTCCAAGCCCTAGCTTGCTTAAACATACTTTATAATTAAAACACTCGCCTTCATCTTCCCCTAAGAAAGTTTATCTTATTTTGAATATTATTAATGGTCTAATTAGTGAAGTTTTAATCATTTTCCAGACTGAAGTGGACTACCTTGGGCAACTTCACCATCAGAATCTTGTTAAATTGATTGGTTACTGCGTGGAGGGAGAGAACCGTCTCTTGGTCTATGAGTTTATGTCCAAAGGGAGCTTAGAGAATCATCTATTTAGAAGTAAGTTATCACAACCATTACACTGTTTTCTTGTAAGTTTGGTTGATTAAGCTATTATCTTAATGGTTAGTCAATCAAAGAAACTCACAGAAGGATAAAGATATCAACAATGATAGCTGGTTCCTTAATTTAAGAATGATCTTCTCTGCCATTACTATTTCAGTATGATTTGATAAGCAATGACTTAGAAATGATCGATTAATCCATTGGAGTAGTTTTGCATTGTGATTGATGGGGCTCATTATATTTGACAGGAGGACCACAGCCTCTATCTTGGTCAGTGAGAATGAAAGTGGCAATTGGTGCTGCCAGAGGACTCTCTTTTCTTCATAATGCCCAGTCTCAAGTCATATACCGTGATTTTAAAGCATCTAATATCCTACTTGACGCTGTAAGATTAATGAGGATACAAGTGATGCAAAAATATCTTCCTTACTGTTATATCATGAAAAATAATTTCTTATCATTATTGAATTACAGGATTTCAATCCTAAACTCTCTGATTTTGGCTTAGCAAAGGCTGGCCCTACGGGTGATAGAACTCATGTATCTACTCAAGTTATGGGAACTCAAGGATATGCAGCACCTGAATATGTTGCAACAGGTAATTCCTTATTCCTTAGCTTTGTGTAAACTGTCAGTACCTTGCATTGCTTATAGTAATTTTTTAATGACCTATATAATAATTCGTGTCCATTTGAACATGCTGTTATTCATGTCAATTGTATAAGAATCTGCATTTTGAAATTTGAACTGATCAACAGTTCGGTTTCTTCTGCATAGTAAACTAAAAATATCTGATATAGCATGTTACAGGCAAATTTTTAGATCCACTGTTTTCTGTAGTGCACTGCTCCTTAGGATAGAACTGGAAACTAACTCCTTTCACATGTCTCATTTTCTGCAAATCATCAAACTAAAGCTCCAATATTTTAACAGGTCGGCTGACGGCTAAAAGTGATGTATACAGCTTTGGTGTTGTGTTGCTTGAGTTATTGTCTGGTAGACGTGCCGTTGACAGAACAAAAGCTGGTGTGGAGCAGAATCTAGTAGAGTGGACAAAACCATATTTGGGTGACAAAAGAAAACTATTTCGGATTATGGACACAAAGTTGGGAGGCCAATACCCACAAAAAGGAGCTTTCATGGCTGCCACTCTTGCGCTACAATGCCTAAATCGCGAAGCCAAGGCAAGACCTCCAATGACAGAGGTTTTAGAAACTCTTGAGCAGATTGCAGCCTCAAAAACTGTAGGGAGAAACAACCAATCGGAACCGAAGAGAGTACATATTCCTGCAAGAAAGTGCAAAGTGCAAATGGGTGCCCTTTGAACCATACTCCTACTTCATTCATTGCCATCTCAGCCATTATCTGCTTGTGTGCACCAAATTTTGAACATCTGTATATACATTCCTTATTTTTGTGAGGTTGTTTTTGAGAGGATATATTGTGCCATGAACTTCAATGAAATTTCAATTAATTATTAGCACATGATTTCCCCATGCAATAGAAGTTCAGTTATTGTTTGATTATGGTTATTGAGATATTTGTTTGTAAAACTGTCATTGACACATTGCTGCTAGCCAAGAGTTACATCAAAAAATGTCCGCATCAGTTGTTTTTGCCTGGACTGAGTATCTAGGCAATCAATTATTAGTAACAGTGTGTGAAGCTTGTAAGAACATGTTACACATAAAAGATTAAAGAAATAAACACACAATGTAAGGTTAGATGAATGCAATTACTTGTTTTCATCCTTATTTTCTTATCTATCATTATTGTCGAAGTTAAGGGGCTAAACGATCAATATTAAAATCATCAGATGCTACAACGAATTCACTGATTGTGCACTCCCAACTTTTGCTCTGGTTTCTACTGAAAGCTATGTACCAGTTGGGCCATTGTTGGTTTCTTCTTGCCTTGGTACCACAACAGAGGCAGCTGAATATTATTTTAGCTAAACTATGTCTCTTTCCATATTCTAATTTATACTTACCCAATATCAAACAAAGACAATGGATAACAGTGAAAAAATAGGAAGAATAGCATTCGAATGATAGCGGAGAGAGCGTGGTTTGGGTTAGGCTGTAGGATCGAGATTGGGCACTGCGATTGGAGATTTTAAAGGTGGCTGGGAAAGGCACAGAGGATGAAGAAGAAGCGCAGACATTCTTAAAAATTGTTTAAGGGTGAATAAAAGTTAAAGCTATGGTACCATGTCATAAAAAATGATTTGATGCTTTTCACTATTATTATTTCGACTATAAGTATTAATAGAAATAATTAAGAAGAACAAATCAATTTATGATAATCTAGCTTATTATTAGAAAATCACATAAAAATATATTCATAATTACAAAATATCTTAAAATCTGAACTTAGATATCAACATATTTAAAGAAACAAATTAATTTCTGATTGCCAGTAACATAATCAGATTCACATTAAGTACATCAAGTAAGACATCATTCTACCATTTCTGCATTAGAGACAACTTCATCTTAGACATGTTAACATAAAGAGAAAAATATTAGAGATCTTCATAACCACATAACTAACATCTCATTCGATTAAAAATTTGAACATATCAGATTTGTAGTTTTCATTGGTTATATAATATTGAATTTGTACATCTCTAACAAATTTTCACACTTGCATTCAAACAGATAGTTTAGACAAAACCAGACTGTACAAAAAGAAGATAAAGTGAAGTCAATACAAAAATGTTGAAACAAAGTCAGTTGACATCAAGAAACTGAAATAATAACAAAGACAGTACATTCTGCTATGAGATGAGATGAGAGTGTTAAGGCAAGCAAATCTTTTAAAAGATCACATTTTGATGAAAGGAACGAAAGATGTACAAGGATACAAAGGTGTAATAACTGAAACAGAAGTAAACTGAGATTAAATGATGTCATGTAACAAAAGAAAAAAAGAGAAAGCAAAATTAATAGAATAACAAGGATAAAAAAAAAAGTGCAAGAAAAAAGGGAGTAAAAACATCAGTAATTATGTGTTTTCAAATGAGAAAATTGTTGAAGTTTTACACGGTTGTTTTGAAGCATCAAGAGCCACCGGGAGCTCCCCCAAACACTTCAGTGAGGACTAGTCAAAGTGAACCTAAGCAGAGTCCTCAATGAAGCGTTAAGGGGAATTCTAGGGGACACATGACAGAATAAGCCTTTTCAAGTGCTTCTTCAATGCTTCTATGGCTTCTTGGTTTGTAACATATGTGAACCTGTTATATTTATAGTGATGTTATCGTGTTGTTGAACCAAGCCAATCTGAACTCTGTCTGAAACTGAACCTGGACTTACCTACAGTCTACATGAAACAAAACATTGATCAACACAGAATCTATTCAGAGAAGTATCACAGTTTTCCTTTTTTTCTCGATGTCTGTTTGATACAAACGCAAGTGGCATGCAAATACTGTGGTCACAAGGGTGAAAATATATACCATGTAATATACTCTCACACATTCACAAAATTAAAGATGCTTTTAACTTTTATAATGTGCATAACTTTTGAAGTTATTCTTTTTTAAATTATTTTTGAATAGTCTCCAATATTTATATTTTTAGTGTTTATCTCTACAATTGCTTAATTTTAATTGTTAAGATGACTAAAGAGTTAGGCACTACAATAGAATATAGATTGTGTAAATTAAAAATTGTGTAAAGTGAGTGTCATCTCAACACAAGTTGAAGAAACTATTAACTTCTGCTGAAAGTTGAAGTGTCGATGCTCAAGAAGAGTCAAGATGCTTTTACTGATGAATTTGATTCCAGCATGAAACAAAAGGGTTATGATTCGTTCGGAAAAGTTTGAAGGAGATGGGTAAGAAAAGCTCAAGACTAGGCATTTTCAATGTCATTCTTGATGTTCTTTCCCCCAATTCTGACCAGATTCAAGCTGGTAAACTTGTATGTTTTTATGGGCTTCTGAAGGTTTTCTCATGCTCCAAATTCTTCAAACATAACATGAGTATGGAGAGTTTTATATAAATATTGTACCATGTTGCTCATTCTATTCCATCACAATTGAAACAGAATATGAAATCACAACACAGAAATAGGTCAGCTGTCCCTTACGAAAGGGATTCAAGATATCCACACAAACTACCCTATTGAAATGTTTGGGAAAATTGTGTTCCATCAAACTTGAATAAGATATAGTTAATGTTCTTTAACTTTATAAATGAAGTTTATAAATAATTCATTAAGAATTTAAGGTGAATGAAAATTTTCACATCAAATAATAATAATAAGATCAACATTCATAAACTTATTACTTTAAAATTGTAATTATGCATAAACTTATTATTTAAAGTTTTGGATCGATGCATAAGCTTAATATTTTAAAGTTTTTATTGAAAATTAACTAGTAAATTTATGACTTTTTAGAATTGTGTTTTAAATAAATTAACCAGTAAATTATTAATTTAATATATTTTTTTAAAGTCACATTCAGTTTGATCCTTAATCTTTTTAAAAAAAGATTAATTTAATCTTACATATTTAAAAGTAATCATGATATTCAAAAGTAATCAAGATAGTCTTTTTGTCATTAATTTCATAAATAATTTAAGCATAAAAGCCATCACAACATTGGTCGTTTGATGGATTTTGAGCTCTTTCAAAAAAATCCGAAAAATGTCTTCCCAAATGGTTATAAAGATGAGAAAATTAACGTCTTATAACCTCTTGATTTTAGTGATCATATATCATGTCTATAACCTTAAAAAAAAAAAAAAAAAAAAAAAAACCCTTCAGATGATGCAAGAGATTGGGCATGGCACATTCTGAAACTGGGTTTTGCTTACAAGATTGAAAGTGATGTGGGGCAGTGGTTTTAGTTTCATGGTTAGGATCATTATATAGTAAATTTGCTATAAATGATAATAGTTGCTTGATTTATGGGTTCTTAATCACAGATTACTAGTTATTTATTGATGCTGGGAAGGGAATCATAGTGAAGTAGACATGGGCACTGTGTAGTGGCTGGTGGGGCCTTAGATGGTTTAAGATGTTTTTTTTTTCTATTGCTTTTGGGCTTTCTGTGATGGCTTCTGTTGTGTAATGGAATGTAACTAAACTGTGTGCATGGGAACCAGGTTTGTAGCTTTGGACTTGATGGGTCTGAATTTGTATGTATATAAAGATAACATTGATGTGGGGTGAGTATTCAGAGATGCATAATGCGGCAGTGTTAAGATATAAAGTTAACCCTTGCACTAGCAGCTACTAATGATGTGCATGGGAGAACATATATGGTTTCCGCCACCCAAACATTGGAAGAGTTTTACCAACACAGTATTTACCCGTCCCCGAATTTCTTGATCCACACCTCATGAAGGGACCAGAAATGCAACATAACATTAAAAGCTACCATTCACAGCTTAATAGACACATTCGCAGAATTACAAACTTTAGGTGGAAAAGAAATGCTTAAGGCTAGCTTTCAGAATCCAGAAAATGGATATTATACTAATATCTAAATCCTTCGGATATCACAATAGACCGCACCTCGTAAGCATATAGCACTGTTGCAGAGAAAAGTTGAAGTCGTCATCCAATATGGAATTCAATCCGATAATACCAGCAGCATGCCTGCATCATGTTCACCTGATACCTGTAGACAACATATATGGTTTCTCAAATAAAATCTTTGCGCAGAGGATGATCATCCAAAATTCACACCTTGGTCCCAAGTAAGAATCGATGGAAAGACGGGAGCAGAACCATGGCTGAACCAATCAATGAAGTACAGTGGGTTCAAATGATATTCTCCATTTGCACCCTTTTTGCACCGGCAGTCCACTGCCTTCTCTCCCACGTGCCATTAGCATGGAAGGAAACTGTAGGAAATAGTAAAAGAGATAAATAAAAGACAAATACGCTTACATATTACAGATTAGGCATACATACAATATTGGGGTAGCCATGTTGATAGTATAGTTAATGAAAAAATCTCTTGCGACATCTAGCAGAACCAAGTTCCTCATACTCAGCCTTCGTCACACACATTGCTTCAAAATCTGGACTCGATGCCAACAGTGACCCTCCACGCCAAACACCTAGAATGGGACTGTAGAAGAACCATAAATCCTTTTATAGAAAATATCAAATTAGATGCAAAAAATATTTAGGGAAGATTTTTACTCTTCTTGAGTTGTTATCTCCACATTATAGTCATCGGGAACTAGAGGTCGAAGCTCCTTCTCTCTGAAGCATGTAGAATCAATTAATTAAACAATTACACCATGATATACAGGACAAAAAAGATGCATCACCAACGACCAAAAACATTATGACATAATGGTACAAAGTGCAGTGATCCCAACAAAAAACTTACAATCTCTCAGCAAACTGGGGAAATAAGGTGCTTCCACCAGTTAATATGATGCTGCAAAACACAATGCAAACACAATATTGAAAAATGAGTGTGACAAATTAAGAAACATGACACAGGACCATCAAATCAAATGTTCTGAACTGCTTACCTTTCGTAGAGTACAGGATGGAGATGTGGGTGGCACGCATTAACAGCCCGCACAATGCATTCTGCAAGCCCAGCTTGGTTCATTCCTGCAAAACATTTCGCTCAGCAAAACGCAGAAAAAGAAAAGCCAAAAGTTAAAGACAAACATCCAAATTGGACCAACATCCTCATTTATAGTCTCTACAGAAACTCGACAACAAAAAAATTAACAAAAATCAAGTTGTATCCACGGACCCAAATCAGCAGGACGGAAGATCATCTCTGGCACAAGAAACCGTTCATTGGTCAAGTCAAACTCCTAAGGATCACACGAAGGAAAACATGAAGTTAAAAACATTGACACACAAAAGAATGGCACACTGCAAGAAACACTGACTAATACATTTTTTGACAAATCAACTCTTTTTCTGTCCTCTGGCTGCTCGGCAATTTCAGAGGAATTCATAACCCCGTCTGCCTCCACTGGCAGCGAAGAAGGAAGGCTGCTCTCCCTCAGTGCAAGATACCGCCGTGCCTGGTCTGGGTACTTAACAAACCCCTTTGTGTGTGTGACACCATCCGGAAGCACATAGGTGCACCTGAATAGATTCTCTTTCCCACTCTTCCTTTAAAATCACAGGTGAAATATTTTTCAGGCCATAGTATTGTTCTGATATAACAGCATACAAAAAGAAGTATACCTAAGAGTTAGTGTGTGTTTGGTTTCACATCGAATAATCTCGAATTTGTACAAACTATCATGAGTTAACTTCTCTAAAAAAACTGATTTTCAACTCATGCGTAAGCTCTTGGAAACTTATTTCATCTTTCCTTCTTATTTTCTTCTCCTAATAGTGCTTACAAACTCAAACTCAGTTTAAAATGAGTAAAAGGTAAAAGGTAAGAATTTGGTTGTTAAAAGTGAGCAGGGAGCATTGTGAAAACCTGGCGATGGAGAGATCGCGGTCGACGTCGAGGGAGACGAAGCAGAGCTTCTCCTTGACGTCGTCGATGATGAAGGTCTCTTCCATGACGTTGACGGAGCGGAAGGAGACGAGTTCCTTGAGGTAGTTGGTGAGGGCCTTGCCGCCCAAGTCAATCCTCTTCACGGCATAATTGAGAGGGAAGTTGTGGAAGACAGGGGAAGCGTGGATGAAGGAAAACCCTGCGTCCACGACGAGGCTGCACTGGGCCCGGGAGAGAAGCCCACTGGGCCGGCGGGTGGCCTCATGGAGGTGGACTAGGGCGGGGGGATGGGCCACGTACAGGGCCCGGAAGTTGAACTCCTCGAAGACAATCTCGTCGACGGAGCGTTGGATGGAGGGGAGCGTGAAGAGGGGTTCCGTGAGGAGGAGCGAGGACTGCGAGGGCGTTATGCGGAGGACGGAGGAGAAAAGGTGCGACCAGATTTCTCGCTGTAGCTCCGGGTTTATCAGGTATCCTCGGTCCATGGGGCGGCGCACGGCCGCGGACGTCAGGTCCTCGTCGCCGGAGGTCAGGTGGAGCCATTTCTTGGAGGCCGGGGGGCGGTAGAGACAGTTAGGGACCACGGCGGAGGGATCGCGTTCGCCACCCAGACCCGCCTTGATTAACCCACCGCCGTTGTCTAGAACGACGACGTTTGTGGATGTGGACATCAGTAATGGCGGAAGTATTTCTTGAAGGGTGGTTTTGAAATGGGTTCATTCAGCCCTCACACTTCCCTCCTGCGTTTTCAATTGTACTTGAGGGCTTTTCTTCAATTTCATTTTTATTAATTAAATACACTTTTCATCTTTTATTTTTTTTTAGCCTTTTAAAGTTGGATGATTATTGTCTTTTCAGAATACTTTTCATCATTTAAGTTTTATTTATCCATGCGTTAAACATATTTTATTAGATTTATTTCCGTAAAATTTTTATTTTGTTTGATAAAAAATGTGTTAAAAATGAGTGATTCTTTTGTTTGATAAAAAATGTGTTAAAAATGAGTGATTCTTTTGTTTGATAAAAAATGTGTTAAAAATGAGTGATCAGTAAAACAATTTTTAATTTTTTTTATCTTTTTACGTGATTCATCTATTTCTCATTTTTCTTTCACTTTAGGATTCATGACATGTTTGATTATTTTTATATCTAGAATGAACTTAAGAATAAAGTAAAAGTAAAACATTATTTTTGAGGTTTCTAAATAAAAAATTCTCAAAAAATTGTTTTTTAACTATTTATACTTTTTTATTAAATTAAATTTAAGAAAAAAACTTTCAATTTTTTCATTAATATATTTATTAAATTAATTATAAAATTATGTTTATAAAAAAAATTTAAAAATATTATTAATATAGTTTGATTAAATTAATTATAAATTTATGTTTAAAAATAAAATTTAATTAAATTATCGTTAGTATTAGTTAATTTTTATTAATATTAAAAATAATAATTAATGAATTAAAACTTTTATTTAATATATTATAATTTTGTTTTCAGAAAATGAATAATTAGTTACTTTATTTTGTTTGTCTCTTCTTATTCTTTTATTTTTCTTCCAAATTTTTTTTTACGGTTTTAATATATTACGTTCCTTAAATTTTATATTATTCGTGTGTATTTTTTTTCATCTTCATTTTTTATTATGTTTTGGTTAGATTGTGAAAATAAGAATATATATGTATAGCGGTAACATGGAAAGAATCTAGTTTAGCAAGGATTATATACTTGTAAGTTTGGTTCAGAGTATTCATAGTAAGGTGCTTTTTGCTTAAAATTTATGGTTATATCTTTTATATTAAATACAAAAATATTACAACATGCTTAATATTAGTTTCTAATGGTATCTTTCCTCTGCAACTGTGGCTAGGTTTAAAGTATATTTTTGTTATATCATTATACAATTGTGATGTTTGAGCATGATATGGCCATTCCACCTATGGTATGGTGCTTCTGGAGAATTAAATCTTTCGGAGAGAGAACTTCTATAATCCAACTACCATGATGTATGTGCTGAAATGTATGATTTTTTTTTTCTTTTTTTCACACAATTACTTGCATATCACTGTGCAAATGTTTCTCAAACATAATTGAATCCTTATGGCAGATGTATGCAAATTGTGGAATCACGAAACTGCAATTTGAGATTGAGAGGGAGTATTCAAGAACAATTAGAGGTGCGTAGAAATTTTATTTTCAACGGTTCAAATCTATAAAATTTGTGAATGTTGTGATACTAAAAAAGTAATTTAAATCTACTCTATTTTTTAGGGTTTAAGCCATTTGTTGAGTGTTGAACTCTTGTTGTGGTCCCATTTTTTTTTTTTATTAACTATGTTTAAAGTACTTGTGTATCAAACAATTCATTTCTTTATTGCGTACTTTCTGTTTTCTTTATTGGACAAAGTAATAGGACTTATCATGTCAAGTACTTGGTGTAGCTTGAACATGTTCCACATGTTATCCACTTATATAACTTGGACAAAAATTCAAAGATGATAAATTAGATTTTTTATATATAAATTATTTTTTTAATTAAAAAAAATCTTCATTTCTTTTTTTTATTTTGTCTGCTTAAAACAAATTCAAAAAATATGACTATTATTTTGGATAAGCCCTTTGTTTGTACCTTATCAATTTAATTTGATGGATATTGAATTTGAGGATGTTTTCATGGATTATATTCTAAAGAATTTTTAAATTTAATATATGTAACTTTAAAAATTTTAGAAAGTTGTTTTTCATTTTCTTCGATTCTTGTATTCTTATGGAATTTTTTAAGTTTAGTTGACGTAGATATATTTTTTTCATCTTCATTACAAGTCTTTCTCTTAAAAAAAGAATTAATTCATTTACTCTTTATCATAATTTTTCTAATATAAATTTATCATTTCTCTCCTATTTAGAGAAAAGATAAATTTATCACCATGGCTTACCTAATAAACAAATTCATCGCACGCAAGAAGAAAACAGTTTGCTAAAAAAAAAGAATGGATAATGAACTCAATTAAAAGAAAAAGTTGATCAATCCAAAATGTAACTCAACTCCTTAATTTCACTGTGGTGTAATTTTGATTTTGAAAATGATGGGAGATAAAGAGTGAAAATTGATATAGAAAGAAAGAGACGAGAAAAGATGAAGGTACGAGGGAGCGAAGCAAAAGAAAATAAATAAAAAGAGGGGGATGGGGGCATGATTTTATAGGTTTTAGGAATTTTTGCTTAGAATTAATTTATGTGACTTATTTGAAATATTGTGATGAGTCTAAATGTGATTTAATAAAATACAAGCATCTATTGGTTATTATGGGAAGGTATATTAAAATAAAATAGAGATAAAATAAAGTTCAAACTAACTTGATGGAGGTGGTTTATAAAAGAGATTATAGTTCTGTCTTTGGTCATAAGATTCTTTCATGATAAGTCATTAAGAAAGAAAGAGAGTATAAGAGGAGAAAGGAAGACATACAAATAGATTGAGAAAAGGAGGTTGAAGAGAACATAGATTAAAGAACACATTCTCTTTGGAGTCAAGATTAGTATTATATTATGATTTATGTATATGAATGTGTGAGAATCATGAATTTTAGGATTCTAAGATAGTTTTCTATAATGAGTTTATTAAAGTACCAGGGATACTTTCTCCAACTTCGCGATAAGCGTGAGAATGGTATCCATGGCCTGACAGAGGAGAGAAAAGCAAAAGAAGAGAAAAGAGAAAAGGAAGAAGGGTTGCAGAGAAGAAAACCAAAGCTTGGAGAAAAGCAATGAAGAAAAAAGGTGAAAACTATATTTGTATTTTGAGTATTGTTCTGTATATTAGAAAGGGGAAAACCCTAAGGGTCTGTTCTCATTAACCATAAGACTGTAGAAGCATGATAGAGAGCGATGAATAGAAAGAGAAAGGGACGTTCTTTTTTTAGGAAAGGCAAGGATGGAAGAGCGAATGTTAGCGGGATCAATGGATAAATGAATCTCTCTTTTTTTAAGAGATTTGAGGGATAAATGTGGTTAATTACCACAATGTCCTTATTAAAAAAATCACAAAATCACGTACTTGCATTCGTAGCCATAGGCTGGGCTCGAGGTCTGAATAGATTCCTGATGCATGGTGCACACAGTAGGATTCCTGATGCTCTATAGGGAAGATTCCTGACTGTTTGAAATTAAAATTGCTTTGACTGTGTGCAACGTGTTGTTGAGGCTCTTCAATGCATCATTGAATGCCATTAAGATAGTTGGTTGCTTATATTAGACTATGTTGGAAGAACGAAACTTCTCCTGGCCGAGACTCTCTTGTGTTTGAGCTCGTGAGAGGTGAGTTTTGTGATGTGCCACCAGCCCTCGACTTCAGCTCCGTTTCATGTTACATTCATTCTACTTTCATTTTATGTGCCTTCATTTATGATTTTACATTTTCCATACTTTCCATACAATCCATGCATGATATATGAAGAATATTGGAGGAAATACTTGTATCCCATTTCATTTTTCACTATCCGGTTACAAATGGTTGTATTCGGTTACAAATGGTTGTATCTGGATACATGTTATTTGTATTCGATTACACACCACAGTCACATGTATTCATATTTGATTTTGTTACTGTTAAGTTGTGGTTGTGAAGGAGTTCAGAGCATTTTTTTGGGAGATCCACGGCTGTTCCCGTCGTCGTCACTGGTGTCCGTGGAGGTGAAGGTGCAGTGGTGAGAGTTTTGCTGTTATAAGGTGGTGTAGTGGTTGGTTTATGGTGTGCATTGCTTAATAATTGAATTTCATGTAAACCATCTAAACCCATGTTCATTTGTATTTTCATAACAAATGAATGTTGTTTCATATTTTGTAAAATATTTTACTTTTTTATTAATTTTTGTTTATAATTTATTTTATCTGTTTGTATGGTATTTGCTTATATTTTGTATACCGATAATTTAGATGGAAGAGGAATTACATGTTTCATTTTTTGATGTCGAAGATGTAGTAGATGATGTTGTCGGTGTGGACTTCAATATAGTCGCACACTTACACATACAATTACAATTGCGCACAACAATAACTGAACTAACAATGTTATGCATTGTTGCGCATGCGCTGAATATATTGAACATATATTCTACCCCAAGAAATAGTGTTAGGGATATTGTCCCAGACAAAGACCAACGCCGACAGAAGTTGATGTCTTACCTAGTACATACAAATCGATGTTGTGACATTATTCGGATGGGACCAGAAGCATTTATTAACTTATGTCAACGATTAAGGGCAACTGAGTTAGTAAAAGATGCTATAAGGTGCACATTGGAGGAATAAGTTGCTAAGTTTCTACACATCATTGGCCATAACGTCAAGAATCGTAGTGTGGGTTTTTTCTTCTACCGTTCTGGCTCGACCGTTAGTAGACATTTTCATAATGTCTTGGATGCAATCTTGAGTTTGGAGTCTGAGTTTTTGATTCAACCTGTCGGGACTGATGTCCAAAGTCACGTCCTGAACAATAGTCGATTCTATCCGTACTTCAAGGTAACACTGGCCATAATAATTTTTTGTTGTTACTGGTACTTACAGATTTTAAAGAGTCTTTATTAACAATCTTTACTTTATTAAATAGGATTGTCTAGGGGCCATAGATGGAACTCATGTTAGAGTTAGGGTTCCTTCATCTGAGGCTCCTAGGTATCGAGGTAGGAAGGACTGACCAACACAAAATGTCTTCGTCGCATGTGATTTTGATATGAAATTCACTTATGTACTGGCTGGATGGGAGGGCACAACATTTGATTCAAGAATATTGAAAGATGCTCTTGTTAAAGATGATCCTTTGATCATACTCGAAGGTTAGTTTTTCATTTTGTTAATTATTTGATTGTTAGGTCGGCCAACAATGAAGACTTAATAGTTATCAACATTGTAGGCAAATACTATCTCGGGGATGCTGGTTTTATGTTGAAGAAGTCAATAATGACTCCGTATAGAGGTGTAAGATATCATCTGAAAGAGTATGCATGAAGAGGCCCACAAAATCCTCGCAAATTGTTTAATCATCGACATTCATGTTTAAGAAACGTCATTGAGAGAACATTTAGTGTGTTGAAGAAAAGATTTCCTATCATAGCAAGTGGAATTGAGTCACATTACGCTCTGGAGACAACAACAGACATAATTTTAGCATGTTGCATCCTCCACAATTTCCTTCGTGCTTTTGATAATGACGAATCTTTAATTGATGAGGTTGATCGAGAATTAGAGCAACATGTTGATGATGTAGGATATGGCCAAATTGATCGTGATGATGATTATACGCTTAGGTGTAATATTAGGGATGATTTAGCCAATAAAATGTGGCTTGATTACCAAAACAATTAGCTTTATGTACCTAATTAAGCACGATTATAATATTAAATAAAAATTTTAATGTTATTTCATTAATGTTATTGTGAGTTTTTTAATTAATGTTTGTCATAGGTAATATCATATGAATATTGGAAAGAAAGTAGTGGTCGCTTCTGCTACAGCTCCCAGAGAGTTCACCAAATGGACCGAGGAAATGGATGAAAAGTTGCTAAATGCAATGATAGATGAATCTCGATTAGGCAACAGGGTTGATGGAATTTGGACCACACAAGCATATAATAACATGGTTCACCACCTTCACCAGGCGAGGTTTGATGCAGTAACAAAAAACAATGTGAAGAATAGACAAAAAGTCTTGAAAGAGAGATGGCGCGATGTGCATGACTTATTCTCTTCACTTAGTGGATTTGCATGGAATCCAATCTCAAACCGCTTTGAAGCAGAGGAAGAAGTATGGTTCGATCTAATCAAGGTAATGGAAAAGAATTACAAAATACATTTTTTTAGGTCCAAATAACTATTGGTAATTTTTGCCCTCCATTTTAATTTCAGGCAAAGCCTACAACAGCTAAATGGAAGGTAACTAATATTAGGCATTATGACCTCATGGAGGAGTTATGGGGAGCAGACCGAGCAACAGGGGTTGGGGTTCGCACTGCACGTCAAGCACGACGTCAGCGTCAGCAACACAAGTTAGAGGTTGATCTTAATGATCAAATGGAGTAAGTTCCAGATCCACCTTTGTATAATCAAGGTAGTTACCCAACTCCACCATCATCACCAGCTATGGATGAGTACAGTCCTGGGCCTACCCAATCACAACCATCAATTCCTTCATGTAGGACATCGACGTCCCAAGGATCTAAAAGAAAAGCCCCAATGGTTGAATCCATGGACTCACAATTTGAGAAACTCACTACTAAGTTGGATGTGTTCATGGATTTAATGGGATAAGGAAACTCACATTTTGAAAAAATATCATCTGCAGCAGAAAGGCAAGTTGTCGCAATAGAGAAGCGCAATGACATACTTATTGAGCAAGTTGGCATGATGCATCGCATGACAAATTTCCAATACTCAGAAAGCGACATATGGGAGATGTTAGCCGGCATGAACATACATGAAGAAAATCTAATGGAACAGTATTATGATTTTCTCTGCGCCAATCCAGTTTATATGAAACGACTCATGGGTCTACCTCCAGGGCTTCGTTGGAATAAGTTACTGAAGATGATGACAGGGACTAGTTGACTTTTTTGTTTTAATTGAAAACTATCTTTATGTTTTAAATTCATTACTATGTTTGCTTTGTGCTGTATGAAAGACTTGTTTGACGTTCTATGTTAATTGCTTTATTATGTTTACTTTCCCATTTGTATTTACTTTAATATTATGGATTACTATTAATCATATCTATAATTGTCTTTCATGTTTTAAAGTTTTATCAATATGGCATCTTCATCAACGAGATCTAAGAGGAGTAAGGGAAAAAACATAGTAAACGACGTTGATCCTCTTCAAAGGACATTGCGATCCGTGGAAGATGTTCTAGATCAAAGACGTTTCTTCAGTCGCCATGATCAAATGGTTAACTATGGGAGAGACTTCTACATAAGGAGAGTAGTGGAACCTAAAATTATGAATTTCCAATCTTTTGAAACACCAGGGCTTTATTTTCATCACCACCTAATGTTCAAGGCATCTCCGACTTTGTTTCTATGAATTGTCCATACTATGTTGATCTCATCAAAGTCTTCTATTCAAACCTGAAGATATCAGTCAATGGATACTTGTTAAGTGAGGTTAATAAGAAGAAAATTAAACTCAAACCTGATGATTGGTTTAATATAGCACATCTCATGTATTAAGGTAAAAAATTATCGTATCCAGACATACCAGAAGATCTCCCCTATAACCGTGATATGGCACTGGCAACTATGGTTAGACCGGATCTCGAAGGTGAAATTGTGAAAACAGTGGGATCTCTAAATATAAATGAGAGACTCCTGCATTATGTGGTCGTCCATTGGTTGACACCTCGTCCAAGTAATTATGCAAAATTCTTGAAAGAAGACATTTTTATGATATGGGCCCTCAAAAATAATATTTGTATTAATTGGCCACATCATATAATGCAAACAATGTTAAGAAGCAAAGGCGGTGATGCACCTCTTCCATATGGTATTTTGATAACCAGAATCATGCAATACAGTGGAGTGGACCTTTCTGTTGATGCTAGCACAACAATTGGATTGAGACAACAATTCTCTACAAATTCTTTGAAAAAGCTTAACATTGTTAATGTAAACGGTGTATGGCAGCATGCTCACGCGAATGAACATGATCAGGTGCAAGGACAACCAGAAAGTCCTTTTCATGAAGTCCAACATGAACCACAAATCCACCCAAATGCTGAAGTTCTCAATCAAATATGGGGGAGTTTAGGACATGCAAATTACAATGCATGGATTAGAACACATGGATGGAAGAATGCAACAGATTGAGGAAAATGTACATCGAGTGGAACAAAATGTGCACCGCATGGAAGAAAATTTCTCACATTTGACCATCGACATGAACAGACGTTTTGATGAAGTCAATTTCAATGTCAATGAAATCCTTCACAAGCTTGACAACATTCAACACTCTTCCCACTAAGTTGTATTATTCACTCAATCTTTCTATTCATATAATTGAATGAATTGATTTCATGTTGTATTATGTGTTTATCATTTTTATTTTACTTAACTCTTATGTGTGTTTAAATAAGATGGATTCCAAAATAATGGAGTTACTTGAGGAAGCAAATGATCTTGATCGACGAATGAATGCAGCTATTAACCGCCAACTTGCAGCTATTGAACGTCACAACACACTACTTCATGAGCAATACAACTTAATTCCTAGAAACCCTTTAGCTCAATATACAAGAGCCCAAATTTCTGAATTACTAAGAAGCATGAACATTTCAAATGACAACTTATTAAGAAAGTGCCACGACTTTCTTTGTTCACATCCACTTCATACAAGACGTCTTATGGGGATGCCGGCACAAAATCGTTGGAATAGGTTGCAAACTTATATGAGTAGAGAGGCTTGACTTTGATTGTATCACTCATCATATTGTATGTTGTCTTATGTGTACTTTTTTAGATATTATGTGATGTTTTGAGTTAACTTTTTATTAATGGTGTGGTTGAAAATATTTTTTTTAAATATTAAATTTTCTAAATGAAATATATTTTAATATTATTTTTTTTCAATTCATAAATATTTATAATATTTTTATTTATGATAATAATATATGAAAAACTAATTACAACTTATCTAAATATCATTTAATTATACTTTTTTAACACCAAGGGCAAATAGGTCATTATACATTTTCATCTATTAAATTAAATTTTTTTAGTCACATCAGTCAAATCTTTTACAAACTTTCACAAAAATCACTCTTAAATCCACTCCACTA